>Ga0065715_10089010_pt1 | contig 17300 bp, 12 predicted proteins | sample MisBulReplicate1_FD_59102 | JGI IMG/M metagenome (GOLD analysis project Ga0065715, IMG submission 59102) | Miscanthus rhizosphere microbial communities from Kellogg Biological Station, MSU, sample Bulk Soil Replicate 1 : eDNA_1 v2 (version 2) | ecosystem: Host-associated > Plants > Roots >...
ATCTGGAGATTTCAATAAAGGTTTTTGAAAATGATTTATTAATAATAAACTTTTAGAATCAATTCAACCAGACGATTTTTAAACTCTAAATACACTTTTTAGAATTAAGATACGCAAGCCGGATTTACTACTATTATGCTTGGAGAGAGCAATTTAAAGGGTATATTTATGCTACTTATTTTTATTGCCAACTTTTCTTTTAACCAAACGTATTTTGAAGGCAATGACAATTCTTTTTATTCCGTTCAATACAATAATTTAAAAAACATGTATGAAAGATCTCTTTACACAAACAAAAAATAGTTTATTCAAACTTTTTTCAGTGCTTCTTCTATCGATACAAGCACTCAGCTCAAGCGCTCAATGTACGGAACCATGGGAAGATTTTGAAACACACCGTAATGTTACCTATGTCAATGTAGATGGATTGTTTACAGAAAACGCAACAAACCCTGCAGTCAATTATATAAACAGCAGTACAACATGTGCAAAATATGAACGTTCAACCAAGCAGTATGACGGCATTGTTGGTGATGTAACTGTTGGTAACGGTGATTATTACAGAGACAAAAGAAAAGTTTTCAAAATGGATGTATACAGTGCCTATGTAGGCATGGAAGTAAAGATCACCCTTGCAAACAGCACTCAGAGTCAGTTGGCTTATCCAACAGGCAGACATAGTGAATACACAGCACTAACCACCAAAGCAAATCAGTGGGAAACACTAACGTTTACATGGCTGACAAACCCTGACGCTGCTTTAGCAGGAGACATAGTGAATCAGGTAGTCATACAATTTGCAGGTAACACTACAGCAAATAAAACCATATACTTTGACAACTTCGTATCTGAATATCTAATTACATGGGATGATTTTGATTTTGTCCGAAATGCGACATATACATATAAAGATGGTACACTAACTACTGTAACAAACCCTTCTGCAAATCTTGTAAACAGCAGCACCAAGTGTGGGCGCTACATTCGAAATTCAGGCGCACAAAACGACATAATCCTTGCGTCGGTTACAAACATTGGTCCTGCAGATAATTATAAAAATGGTTATTACATTATTAAAATGGCTGTGTATAGTCCAGCAAGTGGCATACCCATAAAATTATTTCTGAACAAATCTAGTATTACAGCTGCGCAACCATACCCTGCCGGTAGACACAGCTATTATACAAGCACAACAACAAAAGCAAATGAATGGGAAATTCTCACATTTATATATGGAGGCCAGCCGGATATTACCACACCATCATCTGGTGTAGATCAGATTGCCATACAATTTGCACCAAACACATCAACAGGTACTACCTTCCATTTTGATGAATTAGTGGTTGTACTTGCTAAACCTGCTGCACCATCTGCTATTACAGGACCTGCTACTGCTTGCAAAAACCAGAATGGTATCGTTTATTCTGTAACAAACGTATCGGGCTTAAGTTATACATGGTCAGTACCAACAGGAGCAACGATCGCTTCTGGCATAGGTACAAACTCCATTACAGTGAATTACGGGGCGGCGGCTGTGAGTGGCGCTGTGGCTGTAAAACAATCCAACGCAATATCATGCAATGCAGGTTGGAAAGGATTAGATGTAACAATTGGAACAGGTACTCCAACAGTTGATGCAGGTACTCCAATAAGCAAATGTAATTATATAAATTTCATACCGCTTAATGGTACAGTAGGTGCAGGAGCAACTGGTGGTATCTGGTCATCTCCTACAGGTGGTACCTTTACAGATGCTACAAACTTAAAGGCATCGTACACACCATCACAAGCAGATAAAACAAACGGCAGTGTGCTACTTACCTTAACAACTACAGGTGCGTGTAGTGTTTCATCTGCCACTGTACAACTAACACTTACAGCCTGCACAGGTCTTTCTGTATCCATTCCATCAAATAAATATTGTGCAGGAAATACATTCACTGCTACCTATGCTTCAACAGCAACGTACAATTCAGGAAATATATTTCTGGTTCAGTTAAGTAATGCTTCGGGTAGCTTCAGCAACTTTACCAATATTGGTTCTATTACATCCACTGCAAACTCAGGTCAGATTGCTTGTACGATGCCCGCTGCACCAACACCCGGAGCTCTTTACAGAATTCGTGTTGTAGCTACCAACCCATCAACCATAAGTCAAGATAATGGGTTTGACATCAGTCTGGGATATATTGCAAGACCCGATTGGTATACCAATAATTATTATATTCAGGTAGGTCAAACGACCGTACTTATAAATCAAACTAGTGGCTCTGTAAGTTGCGGCTGGGTTTTAGATGAAGGTGCTTTACCTGCAACACCTATATCCTGTCTGCAATCCGTATCCTACACTACTCCAGGTACTAAAAAAGTATCCGTTATAGCCTATGATCAATATGGATGTTCTGCTACAGGATCTGAACAAAATATTAATGTCTACAGCTGCAATCCGGTCATTCCGTCGAATGCCTATATTGTAACGGGAACTCAAACTGGAGGTATTCCCGAAGATGCATCTATATGGGTAAAAGCAGGAGCATCATATACAGTAACAAATAGTCGTCAGTATATCTATGTCTCTTCCGGTGGAAGTGTTATAATGTCGAGTAACGCATCTATGAGAACTGTGTATCTCGAGCCTTTTTCAAGCTTTGATGGAGGTACATCATATGCTTCGGGAACAGTTGTATATGATCCTAATGCAGGGGTTTTAAATACTACATCAAGCGCAAAACTAATTCCATGCAGCAATCTAACACTGGCTACAGATATCTCTACGGATATACAAAGTAATGCAGCAATCGATGTTGTTGTTTACCCGAATCCTACAAACGGAAATTTCTCTATTAAAAGCACAAACGTGATCGTATATGATGTAACAGTAGTAAATAGTTTAGGACAAACTGAAATACATACTGGTGAAAATATCAGCACACACATGAAAGGACTTCTTATTGTTAAGATCAATACCGACAAAGGAATTACTGTCAGAAAAATTAATGTGACCGAATAAAATCATTATGGTTTTTAATTCAAAGGCGGGTACTTAAGTACCCGCCTTTTTTATATTCATTTATGTGAATATAGATTAAACTAATTTATTTGAAATAAATATAGTAAAGGCATTACTTCCACAAGATCGCAGTTGGTCATTTAAGAGTTCAGACGAAAATACGTATAAATGAAAAAATACTACACATTCATATTACTAGCACTATTTTTCAACTCTTGTATTCAGACTGCAGAGAAACAAACCGCGAACGATAAACGAATTATCGGGCAATGGAATACAGATAGCTGTTCAATAGGCATTATCCACGGCGTTATCAAAAGCCCATTAACAGACATATCAGGCTTTCTCAAACATAGAATTACTAATCGTTTTTTCATAACCTTCAAAGAAGACAGTTCATTTACATTACAGAATGAGAACGGACCAACCGAAATAGGTATATATAAAATAACAAAGAATGCTTCAAGTCTTACTCTAAATCAGAATTCACATAGCTGGATTACTTTTAATATAGACAGCATTACAGATAGCACACTTTTTCTAACATCCCGTTACATTCCATTTTATTCAATAGATGCAGATTCTGTATCTATTTTTAGAGGAGAGAATATTAATTTAATATTGAACAGAAAATGAAAATTGCATTTATAGTATTTGATGGAATTACCTGGCTTGATTTTATCGGAGCATATGATCCGATCACACGAATCAAATCATTAAACTACCTCACTGATCTAAGCTGGGATATCTGTGCTTTTACCGATACCACAGCGGATAATTTTGGACTAAAGATTACTCCTTCTAAAATTAAAAACTCATTATCAGAATACGATGCCGTTATAATTCCCGGTGGATTTGGCACACGAAAATTACAATTTGATACAGAGTTTATCAACTGGATCAAAACAGCAAAGTCTGTTCCATATAAAATTTCAATATGTACAGGAAGTTTAATTTTAGGGGCTGCAGGATTTCTTTCAGATAAAAAAGCAACAACAAATTATCAGGAATACGAAGCTCTAAAACCATATTGTAAAGAAGTCTTATATGATAGAATTGTAGACGATAACAATGTAATTACATCAGGTGCTGTTTCTGCATCCATCGATCTGGGTCTTTATCTATGCACGAAATGGGCGGGTGTTGATGCTCAGGCTGAAATCAGAAAACGTATGGATTATCAGGGATAAAGATCGCAACACAAAAATCTCCCCGTATCAATTTTGAACAAGGGCTTTAAAACACAAATCCCAACCAGCTTGAGTTATTCTTTCGCTGTTTGGGATCCCGCCCAAAAGCGGGACAGGTTATGTATTTTGTTATTTGTTTTTTTAGCTCTTACTTCAACAACTGCTTATAATGCTTCCTTGAAAATTTATCAATGGTATCGTAAAACACATCCAGTTCCATTTCATCCAGATCAATGGTTACTGCAGTGCCATCAACAAATTCCAACAACATTTTTTTACTGATCACTTTTTCTTCTGTAAGAATGGTGATGTGCTGAATTTGGTTTACTGCAAAGCGACCTTCCTTTTCATTGTTCTTATATTCAATAAAATCATCTGTCAGCAATAAGAAGTCATTGAAATTTTTTATACCTGAAATTAATTTCTCTAGAACCGGTGCACCCATACATACAATGGCCCACAATATAAATCGTATGAGTTTAACCTCGTATGTAAAATACACATATCCAAAAATCAACGGGATACAGCAATACATAATCAATTGAACTTTCAATTTCTTCTTGCGATTGCTGAATAAGATCCCACCACCTTTCACTTCCTTAACCCGGATCGGGAATAAAATTTCTTCCCAAATAATCAGAATCATGATAACAACTGCAGCACTGATTAACATCATTCCCAACAACTCACTGTGATTGTCTTTAAGATCATGAATAGATATTTCAAAGATCTGCTGCGCCAAAAAACATGATGTAACAAAAATCAGCAGCAACAGCCCGACACTAAATTCCAATGGATATGTTTTCCGAACAATTTTTTTCATGATGAATAGATCTGATTAACGTAACTTCTAATAACTAATTACTAAAAATATTGCTGAAAGTTGTATAAATTCTGTAATCGTATAACAAAAGAATGTTTTGGGGATAACTTATTACTTTACCTTATACCCCATTTCATTTAACAAAGGTACAAGACGCGTTCTAAAATCACCTTGAATAAGTACTTCACCGTCTTTTACAGAACCACCTACACCCAATTTATTTTTCAATTTCTTGCCCAAATCTTCCAAATCGGAAGTTGTACCAACAAAACCCGTTACAACAGTTACTGTTTTACCAGCCCTCCCCTTACTATCCAGCAAAACCTTTAATTTTTGCTTATCAACGGGTAATGTTTCAGATTCTGCCTCTCCTTCGTACGAATAATTGAACTCCTCGCTTGTCGAATAAACTACTCCTGTCCGGCCTTTATGTTCTTTTTTTGCCATTTAATCGCTTTTCTAATTTGTTGTAACTATTTTTTTTAATACTTTAGTACAATACTTACTAAACTACATTGAGACATGAAATATACTATAGTTTTTTTAGCGGCTGTGGTTATTAGCCTAATTACTTCTTGCGCACCGCAACATACTTGCCCTACGTATTCAAATTCTGCTATTAAATACCACCACCACCCAACACACCATTGAGTTGTGATTTGTGCTTTAATTTAGCATTAAAAATATTCATAAAAAAAACATCCCGCTTAATAGGCGGGATGTTTTTTTTATGAATCGAGTTACCGGTATGGTATCAACCTGTATTTCGCAACGCTCCTGCAATTGCATTTACAGTAAGCAGCAATTCAGTTAAGATCTTATTTGCTTTTTCAGATTGAGGCTGCGTATTCACCTTTCTCCATTTTCTTAATAATTCTATCTGATCAAAGTGCAGATCATTCAATGCTTCTGCACGCAATACATTTGAATAATGGTGGAATGATCTTCTAACTTCAAAAGGATTATCAAACAACAAAGCCAACATTTTTTTGGTCTTATTGTATTCCTTCACAATCATATCCAAAATTTCTGTACGGATGGCTTCGTCTTCAACAAGAGTTGCATAACTTCTAAAGATTTTTTCATCCGTAGCAGCCAACGATGTATCCACGTTTGTAAAGATGTATCGAATGATGGTATCGCTTGAAGCCATCTTTTTCAGATATTCAAACTCTTCCGGATTTTCTTTCAGGAATGTTTCTAAGGCATTACCTACACCATACCAGCTTGTGATATTGAAACGTGACTGCGCCCAGCTGAATACCCAAGGAATGGCACGTAAGTCAGCCAGCGTACGCTTACCCGAACGACGTGCAGGTCTTGAACCTATCTTACTTTGCTCAATCACATCAATTGGTGTAGCCTGACCGAAGAAGGTAATAAAGTTCTTATCGTTGATCAATGACGTATAGAACTCCTGACTTTTTTCAGCCAGAAAATCCAAATGTTTATCAAAACGATTTTTCTTATGTTTTGTGTGCTTATGTAAAATTGTATATCCGGCAGTACCTGCTTGCAACAATTCTAAGTTAAAGGCAGCATTGATCTTGTTCGCATATTTTTGAGAAATCGTCTCACCTTGTTCGGTCAAACGCATATCTCCTTGTATTGAATTATGCGGCAATGTTTTGATGAACCATTGTGTAGGACCCGCACCACGGCTGATAGAACCACCTTTACCATGGAAGAAACGAACACGTGCACCGTATTTTTTACCTACATCAACCAATTTCAATTGGGTATTTGATAAGTTCGATTGGCTGGCAAGGATACCACCATCTTTGTTACTATCGCTATACCCAATCATTACTTGCTGTACTTTATCTTTCTCCCCTCTATCCAAGCGGTGATACTCTAAGCTGTTTTTTGTAATCGGATGTTCTAAGAATTTACTTAAGATATGCGGACTGCCTTGTAAATCTTCAATTGTTTCAAACAATGGAACAACCGGCAGTTTACAAACAATACCTTTATCTGTTTTAATCAATAAGCCAGCTTCTCTTGCAAGTAAATACACCAACAACAAATCAGATGTTGAACGTGTCATACTTACAATCAACGAACCTAATGCTTTTGTACCATACTTTTCTACGTGATCTGCAACCACACGTAAACAAGAGGTTACCGCTTCTGCTTCAGGTCCTAATTTTGTATTTGGATAAGAGAACGGACGCAGTGAAAGCAATTCTTTATTGATGAATTTCAAACGATCTTCTTCATTTAACGTCAAGAAACGATCGCCGTCCATTGAAGCAGCATTCATCAATTGTGAAATAGCATTATCGTGAAACTTGCTGTTCTGACGAATATCTAAATGCGCTAAGTGGAAACCGAATGTTTGCACCAAACGCACCATATCGCGTACATCGTTGTATGCAATGGTTCTTGCACCAAACGCAAGTAAAGCGTCACGTAAAATAACCAAGTCTTCAATTAATTTTTGAGACTCGTTATAGCTGTATGATTTTTCATTTAAGCGCAAGCCGTCGCCTTTGTTCTCTTCCAAAGGAAGCTTCATGATCAGAAGCTCAATATAGAAACGGAAAATCTCTCTGTTATTAGATTCATTTTCTAATAAATGCTGATTGTTCGTTTCTTCTAATAATTCGTTGATTCTTTTTTGCAGCGGCTTGATTGTTTCTTTAAACAAACAGGTAAAGCTTAAATTCTTTTCCAGTTTTTCAAGATGTCTGTGCATTAAAATAAATGCATTCAAACGAAACAGTTCAAGCGTTTCTCTTGTTACTTCACTTGTTACAAGCGGGTGACCATCGCGATCGCCGCCTACCCAGTTACCAAAAGATATTTTAGGAAGTTTTGTGTAGGTAATGATCAATTCCGGATCAAAACCCATTTGTTCCCAAGCCATACCCAATCTGCGATCCAGAATAGATACTACTTCAGGAAACACAGTTGTAAGATAATGGAGTACATTTGAACGCTCAGAACTTAAATCTGGTTTTTCAAGATAGATCTCTCCTGTTCTCCATAAGCGATCCAATACCAATTTGATCTCGCGCGTGATCTCTGATTTTTCTAAATCTGTATAGGTTGAATCTTCCCAGCGAAGGAATAATAAATATAATTGTCTGTGATGCTCTAATACGATTGTACGCTTTGCTTCCGTAGGGTGCGCAGTAAGTACAGGCTCGATACGTATATCACATAATTCTTCTGCAATCTGTTCCTGCGAAATTTTCTTTTGCTTCAACATTAAAAGATTCTTTCCCCAAAGCCCGTTTACACTGGCAAGAGAACGATCGCTTTCGTGTTGACGACGTAATTTTACAGCACCGTTTTCTTCAGCCATATTTAACAGCTGAAATGCGATGGAATAAACCTGAATATGTTTTTCTGTAATTGAATCGGGATTGACCTTACCTTTTTTATTGATCCAAGGTATGTAGCGAGCTAATTCTTCCTCACCGTTTGCAACCAATACATCCTTAAAACAATTTAAAAGGAATTCCAGATTGTGATATGTCTTACCTAACTTATCCTGCGTTACCGTTAATGCACTCATTTGGTAGTAATTAAATAGTCAATCTTCAATTTTTAGCAAAAAAAGTAATACTCTAGGGCATTAAATTCATTACAAGATAAAATATTTAAATTGAAAATATTGAAATTGTTCAAAATAAAATCGTTTAGATGGGTATTTTTAACATGATTCTTGGAATTAGCCTAATTCTGTCTCTTTTACATCTGAAATCTCCTGTCTTTCGAGAATTAAATGTAATTTTGATTTAGAACACCCAGAGTCCAGATTCGAATTTGAAGTATATCCCTTTTATGAAACATTTCCTTTTGCTCTTACTAAGCATAATTTCATTCAGCAGCATGGCTGCAAAACCATCTACACCCCCATTGGACAGTACAGGCAAAGATTATTGTTATTACTTCAATGTTCCGTTTACTACTCCTAAGTCATGGGACAGTACGGTATACTTTACTAAAAAATTCCTGGACAGCTTTTATGTAGATCGATACGAAATTGTCGCCATTGATACTGCAGGGAAGTCAATGAAGATACGCATCCGCAACAAATTGAAAAGTCATGGCATGTTAAAAAATACACACAAACCTGTGTATGCCGATTGCTATATGACCTTCGATTATATTATTTATTATTCGCCTACCGGATTACGCTGCAAAGTAAAACGCCTTGTACATTATTATACCTACACAGAAGAATCGGACTACATGGGTAAAACAAATGGTAATAAAACCATGCGGACCAAAACGACAAAAGTAGAAATTCCGATGATCCAAACCGATGTGCAGGCATATACCAAAAAAGTATTGCAGGAAGCAAATGCGGATATCACAGAAAGCATTGAAAAATTTAAAGCATATAAATGGATTAATAATAAGCCACTTAAAAAAGGTCCAAAAAGTATTGAAGATGACGACTATTAAATCGTACACACTTATAGCAATCCTTTTAGTCGGCAGTTTACTGGTATCCTTCAACTATTACAGGGGTTCTGTTGCTGAACCAATTGTTGGAAAGTGGGCATTAATGCACTTCTATCCAGCAAAAAAAGACACCTTTAAATTTAAAGAGCTTGTTTCTTTTCAGATCGAAAATGAAGGGATGACAGCAGGTTTTATGGGCTGCAACAAATTCAGAACGGATTGTCAAACCCAACGAGATAGCATACACTTCGGAACCATTTTATCATCCAGGAAGTTTTGTGGGAAGGTTTACATGGATCTGGAAGATCAATTCAAAGCCACGCTTTCAAGTGCCGACATGTATCTCATAAAAGACAATATATTGACATTATTTGAAGGCAAAAAAAAGCTTGCCTCTTTTAAAAAACAATAACATGAATTTGATGTAATACATCCAAATTCATATGCTGTTCGCCGTGGTTGTGTCTTTAGGCTGTTAGGTTAGAAAACCAATTACAACAAATACATTATAGTAAAGATGTTTGTCAATCCTCGTGACCCAGACAATAAAATCATCAACAGTAAAATTTTAGAATGGGTATTAACCTTTGATGAAATTCCAAGGGATGTGCATGTCCATACAAGAGAGGTTACCTGCAACGATCCTGGCTGCAATCACACTGATACCTACATCACTATTGAAGGATCAAATGCCTTCAAAAAAGAGCTGATGATTCGTAAACCCTTGGTTTATATCCGCAAGTGGGATATTGTCCTTTAATAATATTTTTGTATAATTAACAATCTTATCAAATTCGTTCTCAGAAAATCATTATTTAATATGAGAGCACAATATGTTTCTCATCTTTAGATTTTGCTCAGTTTTCAATTTTATATTGTGAACTTATTAAAGCCGAACTACGAGATTTTCACTCGACAGAATAAAATCTTCATTCGTATTAGGCAATTTTAAGTCTATGATTCAATCATAGATCCCTGATAATAAACACAATAACTCCGTTCTTATTTTAATAATCTGAAGTAAGCACACAATATTTAAACGAAAACAATTCAAGAAACTCTTTTAACATCTGAATAAAATTACACTCGTATGAAAAGGATTATAATACTCATAAGCTTGGCCGCAGCGGTATTTTGTGAAACAAGTTGTGAATCTCACGAGAAAGTTCACGAAAAAACAAAATTGCTTGTTACAAGCCCATTGAGAATGGATACTACGACTACAAAAGAATATGTATGTCAAATACGTTCTATTCGCCACATTGAATTAAGGGCTCTTGAAAAAGGATATTTGGAAGACTATTATATAGATGAAGGAAAGTTTGTGAAACAGGGAACATTGTTGTTTCAGATCTTACCAATCATGTACAAAGCAGAAGTTCAAAGAGCACAAGCTGAAATGAGTTTTGCAGAAGTAGAGTATTTGAATACAAAAGCACTTGCAGACAGCAACGTTGTATCCAAAAATGAGTTGTTGATGGCAAAGGCTAAACTTGAAAAAGCAAAGGCAGAATTGGCATTGGCTCAGGCGCACTTAGGCTTTACACAAATCAGAGCACCGTTTGATGGTATCATGGACCGCTTGAGTGTAAGACGAGGTAGCTTATTAAATGAAGGGGATTTACTTTCAACCATTTCGGATATCAGTCAGATGTGGGTTTACTTCAACGTTCCTGAAGCTGAATATTTAGATTACAAAATCAATCTTAATAAAGGCAATCAAATGAAAGTGTCGTTGAAGATGGCGAACAATGAATACTTTTCACATATTGGTGTAGTTGAAACAATCGAAGCAGATTTTAACAATGAAACGGGTAACATTGCCTTCAGAGCAACCTTCCCAAATCCGGAAAAACTTTTAAGACATGGTGAGACAGGTAATATCGTTGTTACAGTTCCACTTAAAAATGCACTGCTTATTCCTCAGAAAGCAACCTTTGAAGTTCTTAATGCCCGTTATGTATATGTGGTAGATAAAAACAATGTTATAAAATCAAGAGAGATTACGGTAGGTGCTGAGATGCCTAATTTATATATCGTGACAAGCGGCCTAAATGAAGGTGATAAAATTTTATTAGAAGGCCTACGCCTTGTGTCGGAAAACGACAAGATCAGCTACGAGTACAAAGAGCCTAAAGAAGTGATCAAGCATTTAAGTATTTATGCCGAATAATTATTATAAAGGTATTTAAAAACACATAACATGTTTCAACAGTTTATACGAAGACCAGCCCTTGCGATTGTAATTTCGCTTGTAATTATGTTCATGGGTTTGCTGGCAATCAAAACCTTACCTAAGTCACAGTTCCCGGATATTGCACCACCTATGATTGTGGTATATGCATCTTATCCCGGAGCCAGTTCAACAGTACTTACAAACTCTGTACTGATTCCCTTAGAACAAGCCATTAATGGTGTACCTGGCATGAAGTACATGTTTACAACAGGTGCAAGTTCGGGTGAAGCAAACTTACAGATCGTCTTTAACCTCGGTGTAGACCCCAATCAGGCACTTGTAAACGTTCAAAACCGTATCGAGCAGATGAAGATGCGTCTTCCGCCGCTTGTACAGCTTGAAGGTATTGTCGTACAACGTTTGATGCCGAATATGTTGATGTACGTGAACGTCTATGGTAAGGATACTTCCAAGATTGACATGAAGTACATCTTCAACTACACATACATCAACATGCTTTCTGAATTACAGCGTGTAGATGGTGTAGGTCTTGCGCGTATCCTTGGTAGCCGTCAGTACTCCATGCGTATCTGGTTAAATCCGGACCGTATGCGAGCCTACAATATTTCATCCGAAGAAATCATGACCGCGCTCGGAGAGCAAAGTATCATTGGTTCTCCGGGTAGGATTGGTAGAGCAGATAGTAAAGCATCTGAAGCAATTGAATATGTATTGACCTATCCTGGCAGATACGAATACGAATCACAATATCAGGACGTAATTATAAAAGCCAATTCACAAGGTGAAGTACTTCGTTTAAAAGACGTAGCCACTGTTGAATTGGGAAGTGAATATTATGATATCTATTCCAACAAAGATGAATACCCTTCTGCCGCTATTACCATCAACCAGGCTGCAGGTAGTAATGCCACAGAGGTTATTGAAAATCTTAAAGTAAAACTGGAAGAACTTAAAAAAGACTTTCCGCCGGGAGTTGATTACGAAATTAATTACGACGTTTCAACATTCCTTGATGCATCAACAGAAGAAGTAATTCATACATTAAGAGATGCCTTCATTCTGGTTTCGATTGTGGTTTTCATTTTCCTTGGTGACTGGAGATCTACCATCATTCCGGTATTAGCCGTTCCGGTATCCTTGATTGGTGCCTTCTTCATGATGCAGTTGTTTGGATTGAACATCAACCTAATTACACTCTTTGCACTTGTACTTGCCATAGGTATTGTTGTGGATGATGCCATTGTTGTGGTAGAAGCCGTGCATGCGAAGATGGAAGAAAAGCACTGCTCCCCTTACATCGCTGTTAAGGAAGTATTGGGTGAAATCAGCGGTGCTATTATAGCCATTACTTTATTGATGACATCCGTATTCGTTCCGGTTGCATTTATGACCGGACCGGTTGGTATCTTCTTCAGACAGTTCGCCATTACAATGGCATCTTCTATTGTTATTTCAGGTATTGTTGCCTTAACGCTTACGCCGGTATTGTGTGCGATGATCTTAAAGAACACACACGGACAGCCGAGAAAGAAAACAATGCTCAATAAATTCATTGATGCTTTCAATAGAGCCTTCGAAAAACTAACAGGAAAATACGTTGGTGTTCTTCGTGTAATTGCAAACAGAAAAATGGTAACGTGGGGTTTACTCGTAGCTTTCTCTGTGATGACATTCGGCATAACAAAAATTTTACCATCCGGTTTCGTGCCATCTGAAGATCAGGGTATGATCTATGCAGTTCTTCAAACACCGCCGGGATCAACGCTTGAAAGAACCTACGAAGTAAGTAGACAGTTACAGGAAGCATGTAAAAAAGTGGACGGTGTACAATCTGTTTCTGCATTGGCCGGATACGAGATCTTAACACAAGGTAGAGGATCAAACTCTGGTACCTTGTTGATCAACTTAACACCATGGAGTGAAAGACATCATACTGTAGTAGAGATCACAGAAGAACTGGAAGAATTGACAAAAGAAATTCCGGGTGCTAAAATTGAATTCTTCGGTCCGCCTGCTGTACCTGGTTACGGAGCTGCCGGTGGTATTGGTCTACAGCTTTTAGATAAAAATACAACCATCGATTACGAACGTTTAGATAAGGTTTCTAAACAGTTTATGAAAGATTTGGAAAAAAGAAAAGAGTTGACTGCCTTATTTACATTCTACCGTACAGATTATCCGCAATACGAATTAGAGATTGACAATCAGCTTGCCATGCAAAAAGGCGTTTCGATTAAACGCGCCATGGACAACATCTCTATTATGATCGGTAGTACGTATGACATTGGTTTTATCAAATTCGGTCGTTTCTTTAAAGTATTCGTACAGGCAGATCCTTCATTCAGAAGATTACCTACAGACATTTTAAAATTATATGTAAAAAATGATAAAGGCGAAGAAGTGCCTTATTCATCTTTTATGAAAATTAAAAAGACGCAGGGTATCTACGAGATTAACAGATACAATATGTACACGACGTCTTCAATCAGATGTTCTCCTGCAGCAGGCTATAGCAGTGGTGAAGCCATTGAAGCAATTCAAGAAGTAGCTGCAGCTACATTACCTAAAGGATTTGATATTGACTGGTCGGGACTTCAAAAAGATGAAGTTGGCCGTGGCAATGAAGCTGTATACATTTTCCTTATTGTATTGGTATTCGTTTATTTGGTATTGTCTGCACAATATGAAAGTTTCATTTTGCCGATGGTTGTAATTCTTTCGTTACCTGCAGGTATTTTCGGAGCATTCTTAATAATCAAACTTTCTGGTATGGCAAACGATATTTATGGCCAGGTCGCCTTGGTTATGCTTGTTGGTTTACTCGGTAAAAATGCCGTGTTGATTGTAGAATATGCAGTAATGAAAAACAACGAAGGTTTAAGCGTACTGGAGTCGGCCATTGAAGGTGCCAAGGCACGTTTCAGACCAATCTTAATGACATCCTTTGCCTTCATTGCAGGTTTGATTCCATTGATATTTGCACATGGACCTGGTGCCATCGGCAACAAAACCATCGGTGCAGCCTCTCTTGGAGGGATGTTGTTCGGAACCGTTTTCGGTGTTATTATTGTACCGGGCTTGTACTACATATTTGGTAGTATTGCTGAAGGTCGTAAAATGATTCAAGATGAAGATTTCAATCCATTAAGCGAAGACAAGGATCACCATGTTTAAAAAAATCACATACTATAGCATCGGAGCAGCCTGTTTATCCCTACTCATATGGGCATGCGCTCCTAAGGTAACGCAAAAAACGGCTAGTAAAAATGCACCAGCAAACTACAATAGTTTGCTGGACACTGCCAAATCTGCAAACGGAAGCAGCTCTGCTGATACTACGAATACGGCAGACATTGAATGGAAAAAATATTTTACAGACCCTGATTTAGTTGCACTTATTGATACAGCTCTTGCAAACAACCAGGAGTATAATATCATGTTGTATGAAATCAATGTTGCACAAGCTGAAGTAAGAGGCCGAAAAGGTATCTTTTTACCTAAGGTTGATGTTGGTGTTGGAGCCGGAGCTGAAAAGGCTGGAAGATATACCAGAAATGGTGCGGTCGATAACAGCTTAGAAATTGAACCGGGAAAACCAATTCCTGAGGTATTACCTAATTATGGATTTGGAGCAAACCTTTCTTGGGAAGTAGATATCTGGAGAAAGTTGCGCAACGCCAAACAAGCAGCAGTACACAGATACCTAGCATCTGTACAAGGTAGAAATTTCATGAGAACGAGTATCATTGCTGAAATTGCTAGTACGTATTATGAATTACTTGCTCTTGACAACCAACTCAACATCTTAAAGCAGAACATTAGCATCCAAAACAATGCTTTAAAAACTGTAAAGATGGAAAAAACTGCTGCAAAGGTTACAGAATTGGCTGTTCGTAGATTTGAAGCGCAGGTATACCATACACAAAGTATGCAGTTTGTGATCCTACAAAAAATCATAGAAACTGAAAACAAACTCAATTTCTTAATTGGTAGTTATCCAAAACCTATAAAAAGAAATTCAGATACATTTATCACTATTACGCATGACTCTATCTATGCGGGTGTGCCTTCACAATTGTTGCAAAACCGTTGGGATATTCAACAAGCAGAATCAAAACTTGAAGCTTCAAAATTAGATATCAAAGTTGCTAAAGCAAACTTCTATCCTACTTTCAGAATTACTGGTGGTATAGGTTACGAAGCATTTAATCCAAAGCTTATTATTAGTAGCCCTGAATCAATGTTATTCTCATTAGCTGGAACATTGGTTATGCCGCTAATCAATAGAAATGAAATTCAAGCAATGTACTTAGGTGCTAGTGCGAAACAAATTCAGGCAGCATATAATTACGAACGATCTATTTTGAATGCATACGTTGAAGTATCAAACCAATTAGCCAAAATAAACAATTTAGGAAACAGCTTTAAATTGCAGAAATTACAAGTTGAAGCGTTGAACGAATCTGTAACAATTGCTGGCAATCTCTTCCTTTCTGCAAGAGCAGATTACATGGAAGTATTGTTAACCCAACGCGATGCATTAGAATCGAAGATGGAATTAATCGAAACTAAAAAAGAACAACTTAAAGCAACTGTTTTATTATATAAGGCATTAGGTGGAGGTTGATAAATAACGAATAAACATCATTTCCAAACCGGGATTTTGAATTCAATCGAATTTGAAATCCCGGTTTTTTTTGAATGAATGTGAACCTTTTAAAATAGTTTAGTGTAGTTCAGTAATTCATTTCAATGGCACTAAGAATGTTGTAATACAGGCATGTTTTTTATACCTTGAATATTCATAATACCTTTTATATATGTTCATGAAAAGATTATTCGTCCTTTTCCTACTAACACTATTTATAACAAATAGTATTCTTGCTCAAACACCATCCGTTTCTTCAGCTGATATTTTACAAAAACTTCAAAAGTTAAACACTGTCGGTTCGGTCTTATATATTGCTGCACACCCCGACGATGAGAATACACGCCTGCTCCCCTATCTTACCTACGAACGCAAATATCGTACTGGCTACCTATCGTTAACACGTGGAGACGGCGGACAAAACCTGATTGGTAAAGAGCAAGGTGAGCCCTTAGGTCTTATACGCACCCAGGAATTATTGGCAGCGCGACGTATTGATGGTGCAGAACAATTTTTTACCCGAGCCAACGATTTTGGTTTTTCAAAAAATCCGGAGGAGACATTTGATTTCTGGAACAAAGACAGCATACTGGCAGATGTAGTATGGGTGATCCGTACATTCAAACCGGATGTCATCATCACACGTTTCCCGACAACTGGTGAAGGCGGACATGGCCACCACACAGCCTCAGCGATCTTAGCTGTTGAAGCATTTTCAGCTGCAGCAGATCCTACGCGTTTCCCAGAACAATTAAAATATACAACCGTATGGCAGGCTAAACGCATTTTCTGGAATACCTTCAGCTTTGGTACCATCAACACAACTTCTGAAGATCAGATAAAAATTAATATCGGTGGTTACAATCCCTTGTTAGGAAAATCATACGGTGAACTTGCTTCTGAAAACAGATCGATGCATAAGAGTCAAGGCTTTGGTACAGCGAAAACACGCGGCGACAATACCGAATACTTTAAACAATTAGGCGGCGATGCTGTAACTAGTGACATCTTTG
>Ga0065715_10000441_pt1 | contig 17223 bp, 12 predicted proteins | sample MisBulReplicate1_FD_59102 | JGI IMG/M metagenome (GOLD analysis project Ga0065715, IMG submission 59102) | Miscanthus rhizosphere microbial communities from Kellogg Biological Station, MSU, sample Bulk Soil Replicate 1 : eDNA_1 v2 (version 2) | ecosystem: Host-associated > Plants > Roots >...
ACGCTTGCGCGCCTCGACCTGCGGCAGGAAGCCGACAGGCACACAGATGCGGTGGACTGGGTTGCCCGAGCGGCCGGACTCGGTCCCTACACCGAACTTCCCGAAGACGATCGCCAGCGTCTGCTCCTGCAACACCTCGCGTCGAGCCTGGTACGCCTCGACGATCTTCCGCTCTCCGATGCGAGCGCCGAGGTTCGTGATGTCCTCGACACATTTCGCATGGCTGCCGCCGTTCATCCAGAATCGCTGGGCGCATACATCATCACCATGGCCAGCGCGCCGTCCGATGTTCTCGCGGTCGAATTTCTTCAGATGATCGCGGGTACCCGATCTCCACAGCGCGTCGTCCCGCTGTTCGAGACCGGCCGCGATCTCGAACATGGCGGGCGGGTGATCGCCGACTTGCTGAATATCAAGTGGTACCGCGATCGCATCGCCGGCCACATCGAAGTGATGATCGGCTATTCAGATTCCGCGAAGGACGAAGGCCGATTCAGCGCCAACTGGACGCTGTATCGCGCCCAGGAAGACATAGTGGCTGCGTGCGAACGAAGCGGCGTGCATCTGACGTTGTTTCATGGGCGTGGCGGCAGCGTGGGGCGCGGTGGAGGTCCGACGTATCTCGCGATTCAGTCGCAGCCTCCGGGGTCGATTCGCGGCACGCTTCGCGCGACCGAGCAGGGAGAAATGATCCAGGCGAAGTTCGGTCTCGTCGACATCGCGATACGCACGCTGGAGGTTTACACGACGGCGACGGTCGAAGCGACCGTCGCGCCGCAAGCACCACCGCCGATGGAATGGCGCGCGTGCATGGACAAGCTGGCCTCGAGCGCGCGGAAGACGTACCGATCGATCGTCTATGACGATCCGCGATTCATCCCGTACTTCCAGACCGCCACGCCCGAGCCGGAGCTGGCGGCGATGAACATCGGCAGCCGTCCGCCTCGGCGGACGAAGGGAGGCGGCGTTGAAGGCCTGCGCGCGATCCCGTGGCAGTTTGCCTGGACGCAGACGCGGCTCTTGCTGGCTTCATGGCTTGGCGTAGAGGACGCGCTCTCGGACGAGGCGAGCCCGATGCAGCGCGACATGTACGCGCGATGGCCGTTTTTCACGTCGACGATAGATCTCATGGAAATGACACTTGCCAAGGCCGACGGACGGATCGCGGCGCAGTACGATCGGCTCGTGCCAGCCGACCTGCGTCCAATCGGCTTCGACCTGCGCGGGCGGCTGAACCGCGCTGTGCACGCCGTGCGTTCGACGACCGGACATGCGGAGCTGCTCGAAAACAATCCCGTGCTGCGCCGATCAATCGAAGTGCGCAACCCGTACGTCGATCCAATCAATCTCGTGCAGGTGGAACTGCTGCGGCGTCTGCGAGGCCGGAATGGGGACCCATCACTGTTTGATGCCTTCGTCGTCACGGTGAACGGTATTGCCGCCGGAATGCGGAACACGGGTTAAGTGGCCGTTGCGCGAACCGATCGCCGCCGCAGCGCCAACAGCAGCGAAATCGCGCTTCCGAGCACTGCCAGGACGATGATTCCGGTGACGACGTACTGCACCATGTCTGAGTTCATCCAGCGCAGAACCGACCTCCCATAGTAGGCCGCGAGCATGGCTTCCGCCGAGAACCGTGCGAGGCGAACGGCGGCGGCCACTCCCAGAAACTTGAGCGGATCGACTTCGAGCGCACCGGCCGCGAGCACCGCGGCCGTGAACGGAAACGGAGGCGGAACGACGGCGAATAAGGCGAGGGTGGTCGCGCCCTTTTTTCGCACCGACTTGATGACCGACGCCAGCCGCCGCTTCGGCACGTAGCGTTCGAGACCCGCCTCGCCGATCTTTCGCCCCATCCAGAAAGTGATCATCGTGCCGGCGACCGACCCGGCGGTTGCGAGGATAGGATAGGCCCACGCGAATCCGTGATGACGGACCGTGAGCACGATAACCGCCGCATCGATGCCGAACGGGAAAAAGAAAAAGATCGTGGAGTCGAGAGCTGCGAGGACAAACAGTCCGCCCGTGGAAAGAAAAAACCCGAACGCAAACCGGCTCAGCGATCGCACGCGGCAGTTAGACTAGCAAGCTGGTGGCCAATGCTGAAGCCGTCGCTCGACTGGTTGCTGATCTTCGTCCCCGCCTCCATTGCCATCCGTTTCTGGCCGGGGGAACACGCGGTTCCCCTGTTCATCTGCTCGTTGCTCGCCATCATTCCGCTCGCCGGCCGCATTGGCCAGGCCACCGAGGCGCTGGCCGCCGATTTGGGCCAGGGCATCGGTGCGCTGTTGAACGCGTCGTTTGGCAACGCGGCGGAGCTGATCATCGCGCTGTTTGCGCTGTCCAAAAATCTTACGGACATCGTGAAAGCCTCGCTCACCGGATCGATCATCGGGAATGTGCTGCTCGTGCTTGGCATCTCGATGTTTGCGGGAGGTCTGAGGTATCCAGTGCAGCGGTTCAATACCACTGCGGTGCGCAGCTCGACGACTTCGCTGATGCTCGCCGCGATTGCCCTGCTGATTCCGACCGTGTTTCACCACACCGCAGCGCTCCACAGCCCGGGGTGGAGTGCGGAGACCGAGCAGAACTTGTCGCTCGCTATCGCCGTGGTCCTGTGTCTCTCGTATGTCGCAACGCTCGTCTTCTCATTGAGGACGCACCGCGAGCTCTTCACAGGCGGTCATCCGGAAGAGCCTCGGCCTCGCACCAAGGCGGCCGGCCGCCGCCGCGGACGAAGTCAGGTACGCTCGGCTGCGGCGCTGCTGGCCGCAACCGCGTTCATCGCGCTGATGTCGGAGTTCATGGTGTCGACGGTCGAGGCGGCCCGCACCCAATTCGGTTTCACCGAGCTGTTTACCGGCGTCATCATCGTGGCGATCGTGGGAAATGCGGCCGAACACTCCACCGCCGTGCTGATGGCGATGAAAAACAAGCTCGACCTGAGCCTTGGCATCGCCATCGGATCGAGCCTGCAGATCGCGCTCTTCGTGACGCCCGTGCTGGTGTTCGCATCCTATTTCTTCGGGCAGCCGATGAACCTGGAATTCACCATCCCCGAAATCGTCGCCGTCCTCGTCTCGGTGGTCATCGTCGCTCAAATCAGCGGAGATGGCGAAAGCAACTGGCTGGAAGGCCTTCTGCTGTTATCGCTGTACGCGATTCTGGGAATTCTGTTCTTCTACCTTCCGGCCCAGGGTTGACGCTATTGAGCATGCGCCTCGTGCAACCCGCTTCCATGACTTCGAACTGCGGTTTTTTGGTAGGATACCCACTTCCCAATTGAGTGATCGAACCAACCTCTTAAGGAATTAAGGACGGGATTTCATGAGCGTATTGACGGCACCTCCGCCCGTAGTTACTTTGAACCCAAAGGATCGGCAGAAGCTCGAAGACGTCGGCTTCATGACGTGCATGACGCTGACGTTGCTCGGTAACTACGCGCAGACGGGCCATTTTGGCGGCCCGCTCGCCTACACACCCTACAACGTGGCGGTACACCTCGCCGGGCCCGAGCTCGGCGGCCTTCGCCACGACTACCGGCGGCCCAAGCATCCCTTCGGCGACAAGTTCATGCTCGCCGCCGGCCACTGCGCGCCCACCTGCTACGCGCTCTGGATGATCATGGGCGAGGCGCTCTACCGCAAATACAAGAAGACCGGCGACAAGAAGTACTACGTCGCGCCGAAGGACGGCTTCCTCGCGATCGACGCGCTCGGCTTCCGCCGAGGCGCGCATGTGATGAAGACCATCCTGCAGGACAACGGCCTTGCCGACAATCCGCTGTTCGCCGAGGCGAAAGAAGGCGGGCGCGGCATTCACGCGCTCTCCGGCCACATCGAGTCGATCGATCAAAGCAACGACGTCAATGGCGGACCGTCGGGCGTCGGCTTGGCGAGCGCCGCGGGCAAGGCGGCGTTCTGGGACATGGTGGGTGCGCCAGTCAATCAGCCCAAAGTGATCGCGTTCGAAGGGGAGTTCGCGTTGTGCGCGGGCCACGCGCAGGAAGTGAAGACACAGGCGCTGGCGCTGAAAGTCGGCAAGCGCCTTCGTCTGATGTTCTCGGAGAACAACGCCGGCATCGACGATTCGCTCATCGGCGGCGTGATCGACAGCAAGTACACCGATTACGACTTCGTGGGCCAGTGGAAGTCGTATGGGTGGAACGTTCTGACGATGGCGAACGGCCACGACTACGATCAGATCGTGAGCGCGCTGAAGGCCATGGACGACATCGATCCGAACGACCGCAGGCCGGTCATCGTGATCGGCAAAACCATCAAAGGCTATTGGCCGACGGCGTCGAACGGCAAGATTGCCGGATCGACCGATCAGGTCGTGGGCTATCCGAGCCATCCCTATGCGATGAAGATGAACTCGGAGTATTTCGTCGCGCTGGCGAAGACGTTCGAGGACAAGTACGGCGTCGAGTTCCAGGGCATCCGCGACGGCGCTGTCACCGAGACGAAGGCGCGGCTCATCCAGTTCAAGACCAACATGGACGTCGCGATGTCGGTGCTCGAGAAGAACGGCCTCGGCGACTGGCTGGCCGATCGCATTGTGGAGATCGGCGACCACGTGAAAGACGATCTCAAGCTGCGCATCGACAACACGATCGATCCGTTCCTCGACGATCGGCTGAAAGTCGCAAACCTTCCGACCGACACACAGACAGTGAAGGTAAAGAACCCGGTTTCGGGCGCTGAAAAGGAAGTGAAGATCGCGTTGTTCCGAAAGGCCGGCGAAGTGGCAGGCGCGCGGCGCGGGATTTCCGAGATCATCAAGTGGATGAATTACGTCACCAACGGGAGAGTGCCGACGATTGCGGCCGACCTCTCCGAATCGGTGAACCTCGAGCACGGCAGCCTGTGGGGCCATTACGATCCGGAGAAGAACCCGGCGGGCACGCGGCTGAAGGCCGCCATCCAGGAAGCGGGCAATGCATCGACGGCGATCGGCCTTGTCGGGCAGAGCGCGTCGCTGGATCCAAACAAGTTCTCGGGCGTGTGGGCGTGGAGCGGCACTTACGGCGCGTTCACACCGCTGATGTACCTCCCGGCGCGTGTCTGGAGCCAGCAGAACCAGGACAGCAGATTCCGCACTGGTGTGTTGCACATTCTCGCGGGCCATTCGGGTCCCGAGACCGCCGCCGACGCTCGGACTCACTTCGGCATCTTCTCGCCGCAGGTATGGAAGCTGTTTCCGCGAGGACAGATCATCAACCTGAGCTTCTGGGATTACAACGATGTGGCGGCCGGCTACTACGCGGCTGCCGAAATCGCCGCCCGCGAGAAAAAGGTCGGGATTATCGCGATCGAAGTGGCGCGTCCTGATTTCCCGGTGGCCGACCGCAGCAAGTTTGCGGACACGGACATTAAAGCGGCTGCCAAAGGCTTGTACGTGATTCGGGACTTCACACCGGGCAAGCCCAAGCAGGGCTACGTGGTCGCTCAGGGTTCGAGCGCGACGTTCAACCTGGTGTCGATCCTGCCGAAGCTGGAAGAAGCCGGGATCAACGTGAAGGTGATTTCGGCGATCAGCGAAGAGCTGTTCGACAAGCAGCCAGAGTCGTACCGCAATTCCGTGCTGCCGCCGGAAGCCGTGTATGACCTGATGTTCGTCATGAGCGGCACGCGCCGGATGTGGCCGCTGCGTAACGTGGGTCCTCTCACCGACGATTACTCGAGGACTTCGGACTGGGACAATCAGTGGCTGACGGGCGGCCTCGAGCCGGACGTGATCGCCGAAGCGCACCTCGATCAGAAATCGATCCAGGATAGCATCAGCCGGTTCGCGAAGGATCGCTCGAAGCGGCTGGAGAAGACGAAGGCGCTGCTGGCGGCGCTTGGGTAGATCGTCCATCGTCCATCGTCGATCGTCCATCGTCCATCGTCGACTGGGGACTGACGACCGACGACCGACGACCGACGACTGTCGACTGATGAACTGAGACCAGGATCACGACCAATGACTAACCACTATCGTCGCGTTGCCAGATTCTTGATCGTCGTCGGTGTGCTCGCAGCGGTCGCCCACGGCGCAGCGCTGCAGCTCGGTTCGCGGTCGGCGGAGGAGTGGGTTAAGACGCTAGACACTCCTCAGCGCATCGCGGGACTGAAGATCGATGAGGTCGTGTCGAAACTTCAGCTGAAACCTGGCCAGACTGTGGCGGATATCGGCGCCGGCACGGGGCTATTCGAAGGAGCCCTGGCACACGCCGTGTCGCCGGGGGGCACGGTCTATGCGGTCGACGTCGAGCAGGGGCTGATCGACCACATTTCGCAGCGTGCGACGGACTTGAAAGTCTCGAACGTACGCGTCGTCCTCGGTAAGTTCACCGATCCGGCGCTGCCCGTGCGCACCATCGACGTGGCGCTCATCAACGACGTGCTGCATCACATCGAGGATCGCGCAACCTACGTCAAGAACCTGGCCGGCTACCTGAATGCCACGGGCAGGATTGCCGTCATCGATTTCCGTCCTGGCCAGGGTGGACATCTGAACCAGCCGGAGCTGAGAATTACCAAGGAGCAGACCGACGCCTGGATGGCCACAGCCGGTCTGAAGCCGGCCGAGGACATCAATCTCTTTCCCGACAAGTGGTTCGTCGTGTATTCGCGCTAAATTGCTCGACAATTCAGTATCTCAACACAGAGACACAGAGACACAGAGGTCACAGAGAATTTGTTCTTGAAAGAATTGGAGACTGGGGATTGGAGAATGAAGATTGATTGTCGATTGTCGATTGCTGATTGGAAAATCTGAAATAGATCTTCATTCCTCACTCGGCAACATCAATCAATCTCAAAATCACCATTCGTCAATCGTAAATTTCTGTCTTTGAAAAGAAAACTCTGTGTCCTCTGGTGTCTCTGTGTCGAAACAGAAGATTCAGGTATGAGTGGCGAGTCTCGCCCGGAGTGCCTCAGTAAGCGTATCGGGATCCCACGAGTCGTCATGGCGTATGCCGTTGATGAAGAACGTGGGCGTGCCGTTCACTCCGCTTCGCACGCCGCTTAAAAAATCTTCACGCACGCGCTTCGCATGGACGTGACCGCTCAGCTCGCGCTCGAAGCGGGGCACGTCGAGCCCGCTCGCGGCTGCGTAGGCGGAGAGATGAGGATCGTCGAGAGCGTTTTGATGCTCGAAGATCGCGTCGTGCATCTCCCAGAAATGCTTCTGGGCGCCGCCGGCCTCTGCCGCTTCGGCCGCGTGCTCGGCGTGCGGGTGCAGGTTGGTAATCGGAAAATTTCGGAACACGAAGCGCAACCGTTTCCCAAGCCGGCGCTGAACTTCCTGGATAATCGGATACGCGCGCCCGCAATGCGGACACTCGTAATCCCCGTATTCCACCAGCGTGACGGGCGCATCGGCCGGCCCCTGGATGTGATCACGGTCGCCGACGGGCACCGTCAGGACCGCCGATTCAGCCGAATCATCCTCGCCGTCGATTGGGGTCATTTTGGCGGCAGCGCCTCCAGCGCCCGAAGAATTCCGTCGGCGCCCGGATTGATGCCGACCGGAGAGCAGTAGCTCCACGCGATCACGCCCTGGCGGTCGATCACAAATAGTGCACGCTCGGATGTTCCATCATGATCGCGGTAGACGCCGTATTGCCGCGCCACGCCGCCCTTCGGCTCGAAATCGGAGAGAAGCGGAAAGTGGAACTTGCGGTCCTGCGCAAACGCGAGATGGCACCAGATGCCGTCGACAGAAATGCCGAGCAACTCGGCGTCGAAGCGCCCGAACTCGCCGAGCAGCTCGTTGTAGAGCGCCATTTGATCGCTGCACACCGGGCTCCAGTCCGCGGGATAGAACGCGATGATCACCGGCCGACCGCGGAACTCGCTGACCGACACAGCTTGATCGGGAGTTGAGTGAAGACTGAAATCGGGTGCTGGAGTGCCGCGGGGGAGTGGGTTCGCCATAGCCGCATTCTACGTCCGCAAGACGAGTTCTGAAACCAACCTTTGCGCGTGAGTTGGGTACGACAACCAACGTTAACACTTAAGTAACAAAATCAATGTAGCCCTTAAGTACAGCTTAAGCACAGATTACACACAGCTCAAGTGCAGCCCAAGTACAGCCCAAGTACAGCCTGAGCAGGAATATACTGGCAGGTAGCGTGCAAGAGGCGCGTCCAACGAGCTGCTTGTAGATGGCTGACACGACCAACATCCCAAAGCCGGATTTCCGAAACGGGTTTTCACTTCAAGATCTCACCGATGGTGGAATGGTCGCCGGGAGCGTGGACGGCGACGATGTCGTGCTCGCGCGGCGAGGCGACGAGATCTTCGCCGTCGGCGCACACTGTACCCACTATCACGGCCCGCTTGCTGACGGCTTGATCGTCGGCGACACAGTGCGATGTCCGTGGCATCATGCGTGTTTCAGTCTCCGCACGGGCGAAGCGCTGCGCGCGCCTGCCTTGGATCCAATCGCGTGCTGGCGCACCGAGCGCGTCGGCAATATGGTCTTCGTTCGCGAGAAGCTTGGTGAGCCGGCCTCGCCGCAGGTGAACCAGCCGTCAGGAAATCCGGGGACCATGCCCGCGTCGGTGGTCATCGTCGGAGGGGGTGCTGCCGGGTTGGCCGCCGCCGACATGCTGAGGCGGCTAGGGTACGGCGGCTCCTTGACGATGATCAGCGCCGACGATGCACCGCCCACCGATCGTCCGAATCTCTCCAAAGATTTTCTTGCCGGCACGGCCCCGGAGGACTGGATTCCGCTTCGGCCGCCGGAGTACTACACCGAGCGGCGGATCGACCTTGTACAGAACGCGCGGGTGTCGTCACTTGACGTGACGGAGAAACGCGTCCTTCTCGAGAACGGCACGACATACGCGTTCGAGGTTCTCCTCATCACGACAGGCGCCGATCCAGTGCGATTGGAGATTCCGGGCGCGACGCTTTCGCAAATCCACTATCTCCGCACGTTCGCAGACAGCCGTGCGATTGTTGCCAGGGCGGCGTCGGCCAGGCAGGTGATGGTTGTCGGCGCGAGCTTCATCGGCCTCGAGGTCGCCGCATCCTTACGCACGCGCAACATCAACGTGCATGTGGTGGCACCCGAGAGCCAGCCGCTCGAGCGCATTCTTGGGCCTGACGTCGGCCGTTTCATTCGCAACCTTCATGAAGAAAAGGGCGTCGTGTTTCATCTGGGTGCCACCGTCGGCCGCATGGATGGACGCGCTGCGATTTTGAGCGATGGGTCGCGCGTTGATGCGGATTTCGTCGTCGTAGGGGTTGGCGTGCGGCCCGCGATCGGGCTGGCCGAGCAGGCAGGTCTCAAGATCGATCGCGGTGTTGCCGTCAACGAGTACCTCGAAACCAGCGCGCCTGGTGTGTTCGCCGCCGGCGACATTGCACGGTGGCCCGACCGGCATAGCGGCGGCGCCATTCGCGTCGAGCACTGGGTCCTGGCCGAGCGTCAGGGTCAGGCCGCAGCCAGGAACATGCTCGGCCGCCGCGAACGCTTCGATGCGGTGCCGTTCTTCTGGAGTCAGCACTACGACGTCGCCATCAATTACGTTGGCCACGCGGAAAAATGGGATGCGATTGACATCGACGGCGACCTGAACGCGCGCGATTGCCGGGTGACGTATAAGCAGAACAATCGCCCGCTCGCGGTGGCGACAATCGGACGCGACCGCGAAAGCCTCGAAGCTGAAGTGATGATGGAACGATGACGATGTCGGACGAACTCGACGAACTGTGCATCAACACGATCCGCTTCTTGTCGGTCGATGCCGTCCAGAAAGCGAACAGCGGGCATCCGGGTATGCCGCTTGGTGCGGCGCCGATGGCATACGTGCTGTGGACCCGATTCCTCAGACACCATCCGCGCAATCCCGGCTGGTTCGATCGCGATCGATTTGTCCTGTCGGCCGGCCATGGATCGATGCTTCTCTACAGCCTGCTGCACCTCACTGGCTACGATTTTTCGCTCGACGACATCAAACGGTTCCGCCAGTGGGGCAGCAAGGCACCGGGCCATCCCGAGCGCGGTCATACGCCTGGCGTCGAGACCACGACCGGGCCGCTCGGCCAGGGGTTTGCCAATGCGGTGGGCATGGCCATCGCCGAAGCGCAGCTTGCCGCGCAGTACAACCAGCCCGGACACGAAGTAATCGACCACGCCACTTACGCCATCGTCAGCGATGGCGATCTGATGGAAGGCGTGGCATCAGAGTCCGCGTCGCTCGCGGGACATCTGCGGCTCGGCAAACTGATTTGTCTCTACGACGACAACCGCATCACCCTGGCGGCCGATGTCGACATCACCTTCTCAGAAGATCGTCTCCGCCGCTTCGAGGCGTACGGCTGGCAAACCATCGCGGTCGCCGATGGAAACGATCTGGCATCGATCGACGCCGCGCTTCGGGCCGCGCGGGCTGAGACGTCGCGACCGACGCTGATTGGCGTCCGCACTCATCTCGGTTTTGGATCGCCGCACAAGCAGGACACCTTCGAGGCGCACGGCTCGCCGCTTGGTCCCGACGAAGTGCGCCTGACCAAAGAGCGTCTCGGTTGGCCTGTCGATCCTCCATTCCTCATTCCGGAACCGGCGCTGGCCCATTTTCGCGAAGCGCTGGCGCGGGGTGAACGTGACGAGAAGGCGTGGGATGATCGCATGTCGGCGTTCGCGCGCGCCGTTCCCGACAGCGCAGAAGAACTTCGGCGCCGCATTCGCGGCGAGCTGCCGCCAGGCTGGGACACCACGATCCCGACTTTTTCCGCTGATGTCAAAGGCATCGCCACGCGTGCGGCCTCCGGGAAAGTGATGAACGCGATCGCCCCGCGAGTTCCGGCGCTGACCGGCGGCTCGGCCGATCTGGATCCGTCGACGTTTACGGCGCTGAAGGACCGCGGTGATTTCAACCCGCCTCGTGGGCAGCGTGGCCAGAAGCAGCCCGACATGCAGGGATCGGCGGGCGGTGGATGGTCGTATGCCGGCCGGAACATTCACTTCGGCGTGCGCGAGCATGCGATGGGCGCAGTCGCCAACGGCCTCGCGGCGCACGGCGGAACCATCCCCTTTGGCGCGACCTTCCTGATTTTTTCCGATTACATGCGTCCGCCCATCCGCCTGGCCGCGTTGATGGGACTGCACGTCGTCCACGTGTTCACGCACGACAGCATCGCGCTCGGCGAGGACGGCCCCACGCATCAGCCGGTTGAGCAACTGGCAAACTTGCGCGCGATTCCGAACGTGAGGGTGATCCGCCCCTGTGACGCCAACGAAACAGCTGTGGCCTGGCGAGTCGCTCTCGAAACTCGCGACCGGCCGTCGCTGCTGGTCTTGACTCGACAGGCTGTGCCGACGCTCGACCGCAGCCGTTTCGCGCCGGCCGATGGACTGCGTCGTGGCGCCTACGTGCTCGCCGATGCGCCCAATGGCAAGCCCGAGCTCATTTTGATCGCCAACGGCTCCGAAGTCGGCTTGATCGTCGCCGCAGCCGAAAACCTCGGCCGGCAGGGCGTGGCAGTGCGCTGTGTCTCGATGCCGAGCTGGGATCTTTTCGACGCGCTGCCGAAGCAGGATCGGGACGTGGTGTTGCCGCCAAGTATCACCGCGCGGCTGGCGGTCGAAATGGGGTCGTCACAGGGATGGCACCGCTACGTCGGAAGCGGGGGAGACGTGCTCTGCGTGGAGCGGTTCGGTGCGTCTGCTCCCGCAGAGGTGCTCGTGCGCGAATACGGATTTACTGTCGAGGAGGTTTGCCGCCGGGCCCTTGCGCTCCGCCGGTAAGATTTCTCGCTGCGTCGGGATCCAGGAGCAATAGGACACGAGCGGACCGATGCAACACGGACGCAATCGGCAGCCCGGAGTCGGGGCCTTCCAGACCGTTGCGTAACGCCGCCGCCTTCGACTTTCCGAGTGCGGCGACGATATCGCGCCGTGCACTCGTGAGTACAGGAAGAGTCAACGTCATTCGCCGGGGCGGCGGCTTCGAGGCGTCTACGACGGCCGCAACAAGCGCCTGCTCGCTGATCGACGCCTGGTGGCCTGGGAACAGCGACGCCACATGCCCATCCTCACCAACACCCAGAAGCACGAAGTCCAGCACCGGCGGATCGCCCGCGATGCGTTTCAGCCCGTCGGCGTATTCACGGGCTGCCGTCTCGAGATCAGGTCTGTCGGCCGGCATGCGATGGATTTGCGCAGCCGGCACGCCCGCCGGGTGCAGCCAAAGCGAGCGAGCCAGTCCGTAATTTGATTCGGGATCGTCGGGAGGCACGGCGCGCTCGTCGGTCCAGAAAAACTCCGTTCGCGACCAGTCGAATGAGAGCCGCGCGAGATGAGGGAAGAACGTCGATGCCACGGAACCGCCGGGTATGGCGACGGTGAACTTTCCACGCGCCTCGATCGCGAGGGCTCCTTCGGCCGCGAAATCCGCCGCGAGGGCCTCCCCAAGCGTTGTCGCGTCGGCTATCAGCGTATCGATCACAGTATCGATTACGTCCAGATCGATCACGTCCAGCCGCCAACGTCGCGGACAAGCGTGTCGGCTTCGGGGGGTCCCCAGGTGCCACCGTCGTATTCGAAGAGCGGACTTGATTTGTGAAGGACGGGCTCGACGATCGCCCACGCGGCTTCCACTGCGTCCTGACGGGCGAAGAACGTGGCGTCGCCAGCCATGGCATCGCCTATCAGACGTTCATACGCGTCCATGCCGGCAGGCGCGTCTGCTCCACCCTGCTCGACAACTGCCAGCTCGACGGGGTCCCCCGTCATGCCTTCCCCAGGATGCTTTGCCCTGGCGCCAATCGCAATGGCGACTTCTGGCGACAGGCGGAACCGCACATAGTTACCGTTCGGTGGGTTCGGCTCGTGAAAGACAACATCGGGTGCGTGTCTGAGATCGACCAGAACTTCGGTCCGAGTCGTGCCCATACACTTGCCCGCCCGCACATAGAACGGCACGTCCTGCCACCGCCAGGAATCGATGAACAGATGCAGCGCGGCGTAGGTCGGGACGACGGAATCTTTGTTGACGCCGGGCTCATTGCGATATCCGCGGTACTGGCCGAGCACGATGCGATCTGGCGAAAGCGGCCGCACCGTGCGCAGCACCTTGGCCTGCTCGTCGCGCATCGCTTCGGTCCACACCGGCGACGGCGCCTCCATCGCGACGTAGCTGACGATCTGCAGCAAGTGGTTCTGGATCACATCGCGGATGACGCCGGTCTCTTCGTAGAAACCGCCCCGTCCGGCCACGCCAAAGTTTTCCGCCATCGTGATCTGCACGCTCTCGACATAGTGGCGGTTCCAGATGGGCTCGAGAAACGCGTTCGCAAAGCGGAAATACAGAATGTTCTGCACCGCCTCTTTTCCAAGAAAGTGATCGATGCGAAAGATCGCGTCATCGGGGAGCGCGCGCCGCAGCGTTTCGTTCAGCGTGCGGGCAGAGCTCAAATCCCGTCCAAATGGCTTTTCGATGACGACTCTCGCCGTATCGGCGCAGCCTGCCCGCGCGAGGTTTTCCACGACCATTCCAAACGCGCTCGCCGGGATTGCGAGATAGAACAGCGGACGCCTGGCTTCACCCATCGCCTGCCGGATGCGCTTGTATGTATTGGGGTCGCTGTACTCCCCGGGCACGTAATCCAGCAGCGATGCCAGCTTCGCGAACGCGGTCTCGTCGAGGCCGCCATGCTCTGTCACGCTTGCGCGTGCGCGATCGATCAGCTGCTCGCGGGTCATTGGCGATCGCGCGACGCCGATGACGGGCACGGCGAGGTGTTCGCGGCGGACCATTGCCTGCAGAGCTGGAAAGATTTTCTTGTACGCGAGGTCGCCGGTGATTCCGAAGAACACCAGCGCGTCCGAGCGGGGCTGTTCGGTCACGAGTTTTCCTTCCCGGTCTTGTCCTTCCCGGTCTTGTCCTGCTTTTCCTGGTGACCGCCAAACTCGAACCGCATCGCCGACAACACGCGGTTCTGGAAATCAGCTTCGCCCCGCGACGCGAATCGGTCGAACAGGGCTGAGGCGAGCACGTGAGCGGGCACTCCCTCATCATTGGCTGCCTGCAGCGCCCAGCGCCCTTCGCCGGAATCGGCCACGCGACCGGAAAAGCCGTGGAGGTCGCCGTCCTTCGCAAACGCGGCTGCGGTGAGGTCGAGCAGCCACGACGTGATCACGCTTCCTCTCCGCCACACCTCGCAGATGGCGGCGAGGTCCAGCTCATATTGATAGTGTTCCGGGTGTCGCAGCGGCGTCGTCTCCGCATCGTGTTCCTGATGCGCGATCCCGGCGTTGGCGTGCCGCAGGATGTTGAGCCCTTCGGCATACGCCGCCATCAGGCCGTATTCGATGCCGTTGTGCACCATCTTCACGAAGTGCCCGGCGCCGGCCGGACCACAGTGGAGATACCCGCGCTCGGCCGTCGACGCCGACTCCTTGAGCCCGGGCGTGCGAGGAATGCCGCCTGATCCAGGCGCGAGCGAGGCAAAGATCGGATCGAGGTGGGCCACGACGTCGTGCTCGCCGCCGATCATCAGGCAGTACCCGCGCTCCAGCCCGAACACTCCGCCGCTGGTGCCCATGTCGATGTAATGAAGTCCGCTCGATCGCAAGCGCGCGGCGCGGGCGATGTCGTCCTGATAATGTGAGTTGCCGCCGTCGATCAGCGTATCGCCCGGCCTCAGCAGCGGCACCAGCTCGTCAATCGTGGAATCGACGACGCCCGCCGGCACCATCAGGCAGATCGTTCGAGGAGTGTCGAGTTTGGCAACGAATTCCTTCAAGGACGCCGATGGCGCCGCCGATCCTTCCGCGGCCAGGGCGGCCACAGCTCCGGCGAAGCGATCGTAGATAACGCATGCGTGTCCGGCCTTAATGAGGCGGCGGACCATGTTGCCGCCCATGCGGCCCAGACCGATCATCCCAAGTTGCATAGGCTTCATCATAACGAGAAAGCCGGGATGAGAGGCGGGACGGCTTACAAAGTCACAAAGTCACAAAGTCACACAGTCGCGAAGTCAACAAGTCACCGAGGCGGCGCGAAGTTCACAGGCACGGTTAAGGTCACAGCGTTCGGAAGGCCGGTCGTTTCGTAACGCCACTGACGCACGGCTTCAAGGGCCGCGGCATCAAACAACGGAATGCTTCGCAGCACGCGAGCATTCGACACGGTGCCATCAGGCTGCACCGTGATCTCGAGAATCACCACACCCATCACGTTCGCCTTCCGGGCCGCGTCGGGATACGCAGGAGGCACATCCACGATTTTTCGTAGCGGACCCGCGGCTAGGTTCTGCACGCCGGATGCCGACCAGGACATGCTTGAACCCAGATTCTGACCTTGAATCTGATTCTGCTGCTGCATCTGCTGCATCTGCTGCATCTGTCCATTCATCTGCGCATTCCGCGTCGCCGACGCGATCTGCGTCTGCTCCATCTGATCGAAGGTCACGCTGCCGGAGTTGCCGGAGTTGCCGGCGTTGCCGGTGCCAAAGCCGCGATGAGTCAACACAGCGCGAGCCGACGCGTCGCGGAAGATGTCTGGCGCCGACGCGTTGGGCGGAACTGGCGAGTAAGGAAAGATCTGCACCAGCCCTTCTGGCGTGGCGATGCCCACGCCGTTCGGACGGTACGGCGCGGGCAATGTGTATTGGTCGACCGTTGCGTAGCCTTCCCATCTCTCACCAAGTGGCCAGTCACCTTCTAGCCCGTTGTAGGTGAAGGAAAGGTCGGGCATGCCATCGGGAGCGCCGGTAATGGGTGACGAAGAATCAATCATCAAAATGAGCCAGTGCTGTTCGGTGCTATGAACCGCGCGCACGAATCCACGGTACCGCGTGATCACTCTCACCCGCGCATCGCCTTCGACGATGATGCGATCGCCGTCGCGCGCGTCGATCTCGGTGCCGTTTGGCAGCGGCCGCTCCGGTTGCCGGACTGTTTGCCGCACCGGCGGCCGCGCCGGTGGCTGCGCCGCACGTGGGGATTGCGGGGATTGTGGGGATTGCGCGCCCGTTGTTTGTGCGAGCGCCGCGAACGTCATGACGACAACCGCCGCGTCCACGATCAAATGGGTTGGCTTCATAAGGCCAGAATAACGCCAGGACCGCGGGTTTCGGTGTAAAATCCGGCTCTGTTTACCGACAATTGAACGGCCGATTTCCGGAGGCAGTGCATGTCCTTCTTGCCCCACGATAGGTTTCGCAGCGCCTTCGTTTTGTGTCTGTTGCTGATTGGTGCGGCGATCTGCGCGGCGCAGGTCACCGACCAGGATTTGTTGAAACCCGATCCCGCAAACTTTCTGCTCTATTCGGGCTCTTACGATTCACAGCGGCACTCTCTACTGAAGCAGGTCAACACCTCGAACGTCGGAACGCTGCAGGCCAAATGGGTGTTCCACGTGAACGGTGCCAAAGATCTCGAAGCGACGCCGATCGTCTACAACGGCGTCATGTACATCTCTCAGTACAACCGCGTGCACGCGCTTGACGCGGGAACCGGACGGTTGATCTGGGAGTACTTTCGCCAGCCCGCGAACGTCGGCTGGCAACGCGGTGTCGGCATCTATCAGAACAAGATTTTCGCGGTGGGCGCCGATTCGGTGCTGATTGCGCTCGACTCGCGCACAGGCAATCCGCTATGGGAAGCCAAGCCGAGCCAGGCAGGCAAACGCTTTCAGGGTCCTGCTCCCTTTGTGGCCAAGGGCAAAGTGATCATGAGCGGCAGCGGGGAGGGCGGCGGGTTCATCGAGGCGTTCGACACCGAAACGGGAAAATCGGTGTGGACCTGGAACGCGATTCCTGGACCCGGCGAACCGGGACACGAAACCTGGATGGGCGATTCGTGGCGAAACGGCGGCTCGCCGATCTGGGTGAGCGGCAGCTTCGATCCTGCCCTGAATCTCATTTATTGGGGCACCGGACAGCCGTCACCGGACTTCGTCGGAGACAACCGCGAAGGCGACAACCTGTATTCGGACTGCATCATCGCGCTCGATCTCACCACCGGCAAGATGAAATGGTACTTCCAGAACACACCGCACGATGTGCACGACTGGGACTCGCTCGAGATGCCGGTGCTGATCGACGCGCAATGGCAAGGACAGCCGCGCAAGCTTCTGGCGCAGGCCAACCGCAACGGGATTTACTACATCCTCGATCGCACGAACGGAAAGTTTCTGCAGGGCACGAAGTTCGTGAGCAAGGTCGACTGGCTCAGCGGGTTCAGCCCCGAGGGGCGTCCGATTCTCGTGCCGGG
>Ga0065715_10001028_pt1 | contig 17178 bp, 13 predicted proteins | sample MisBulReplicate1_FD_59102 | JGI IMG/M metagenome (GOLD analysis project Ga0065715, IMG submission 59102) | Miscanthus rhizosphere microbial communities from Kellogg Biological Station, MSU, sample Bulk Soil Replicate 1 : eDNA_1 v2 (version 2) | ecosystem: Host-associated > Plants > Roots >...
CGCCCGAGTACGATTACGCTCAATACGTCCACCAAATACCCGGCGGCATGATCTCGAACCTGCGCTTCCAACTCCGCCGCGTCGGTATGGAAAATAAAATTGATCAGACATTGGAAGAAGCGGCGCAAGTCCGCGCCGATTTCGGTTATCCGATCATGGTCACGCCGCTGTCTCAATTCGTCGGCAGCCAGGCGGCCATTAACGTGATCGTCGGCGAGCGCTACAAGCAAGTTACGGATCAGACCATTGAATACGCCATGGGAATTTGGGGCAAAGAAGGTTCCGCCTTGATGGATGCCAACGTCAAAGAAACAATTCTCAGTCGGCCGCGCGCCAAAGAGATCGCCGCGCGGTCGCACCCGAGCGATACTCTCCAAGAGTTGCGAGTCAAATACGGCGGCCAAGGCGTCTCCGACGAGGAAGTGGTCTCACGATTTTTCACCAGCAAAGAAGATGTCGAGCGCATGCGCGCGGCCGGACCGCCGCGCACCTATCGAGCCAACGGCAACCCGCTCGTCAATCTTGTCGGCGAGCTGAGTAAAAAAAGGGCACGCAATAGTATCTTTATTCAGAAACCGAACTTCTCATTGCGCCTGGAACGGCGTCGAGCAATTTAACGTTGGAAAATCGAGTTGCTTATGGCTCGCGTACTGCTCATCGAAGAAACTAAGCATCCAGAGCTCGCCGAATCGATCGCCAAGATCAAAGGCGCGCGCGGCGGGCGTCTGATAAATATTTATCGCTTGATGCTCCATAGTCCGGCGTTGGCGAATGCCTGGTTCGATCTCAATCAGGCGGTGCGCTACGGCACGGAGATCGATGGACAAAGCCGTGAGCTCGCAGTCATCCGGGTGGCAATATTGAACGGCGTGGAATATGTGCAGCGCGCCCACGGGCCGGCCTATGCCCTGAAGGAAGGCTTAACGCCGGAGCAAGTCGCCGCTTTGTCGGACTGGCGAGCGTCACAATTGTTCAGTGCGCAACAACGTGCGCTGCTCGCGTACACAGACGCGATGACAGAGAACATCGAAGTAACGGATGACGTGTTCGACAATGCGCGCAAGCATTTTAGCGAGCGCCAAATTGTCGAGATCACCATGTTGATCGGCGCGTACAACATGTTGACGAGATTTTTGAAAGCGTTAAAGGTCGACCCGGAACCACCGGTCTCGGCCATTTGAGGTTTACCTTCGCCCGGTTGCGGAGAGTAAGGGTGGAGGGTGGACTTGCCGCGCACCCTCACCGCAAACCTCTCCCACGGGAGAGGATGCCAGAATGACCAGCAGCCCGTGATATCACACAGGCACAAGTTCGTCGTCGAAAACGATAGTTTCCTCCGACTTATTCAAGTCGTTTTGGACCCAACCGCTTCGAAAGAACGTTTCGACGCCTTTGCGCATTTTTGCAAGCACGACACACCGGACTTTCTCGGCTGGTGCGAAAGCATCCGGGCGCAAGCGCAAAACATCTATCCCACCGAAGTGTATCTCGTCGACACACAGGAACAACTGGCAACGCACGCGTCCGGAGCCACGGTCATTGTGGTGGAGGAACTTACGATCGGTGCCGAAGAACTGACCGCCACGGGGAGCACTCTCCGGTTTGTGCAAAAGTATGGCTTTACGACCCGCAACATTGATGAGTCCGCCTGCGCCCAGGCTGGCATCAGGGTGCTCACGATCCGCCGGCGCGCGAATATTTCAACCGCTGAACAAGCGTTGATGTTGATGCTCGCGCTTGCGCGACAGGTGACGCAAAATGTCAATCTGATCAGTGTCGAGCAACTGACGGCTGCCGGCTATCAACCGACGACCTATCAGCGCCAGCACACGCCAAACGGCAACTGGGCGCGAATTCCGGGAATGGTAACGCTGTACGGCCGGCAACTGGGAATCGTCGGTCTCGGCGAAATTGGCCGGGAATTGGCGTTGCGCGCGCTCGCGCTCGGGATGCGCATCGTCTATTCGCAGCGTACTCGCCTCTCCGAAGAGATCGAAACGCAGTATCAGGTCAATTATTGCGGTCTGGAAGAGCTGCTTGAGAGCTCCGATTTCGTCAGCTTACATTTGCCCCGAAATCCAGCAACGGCGGGGTTCATCGGTCGGCGGGAGCTTTCAATCATCAAGCCAGGAGCCTTTTTGATCAACGTCTCACAAGCCAATCAGGTCGAGCGCCACGCTTTACGCGTAGCATTGGCTTCGGGTCGGCTCGGCGGGTTCGGGCTCGATACATTTTATGAAGAGCCGGGCGACGCCAAGGATCCACTCTTGAAATTTCCCAATGTGATCATCACTCCCCACCTCGGTGGCTCACCGCGCTGGAATTCTCTCGATGATATCGAGGAAGTGATCGTCAAGATCAGCCGATTGTTGGCTTAACCTAAGTTCCGAGCGTTTTTTCCAATTTTGTGCCGGTTACAAATCGCGGTTGAAAGTAAAATGACACGGACGTTATAGTCGCCGTGTCGCCGGCGTTTAGGAGAATATCATGCGTATGCTGTTGCTATTGACGATTTTCGCCGCTGCGTGCGTGTCGTTCTTAAGTTCGGCATGGGCTCAGGAACGCATGCGCATCGCCTGGGCGGGCAGCACGCCTTCCAATACGCCGATCTGGGTCGCCGATCAAAAAGGTTTTTTTAAGAAAAATGGCCTAAACGCCGAAGTCATCGCCATCAGCGCGAGCACCATAGTCATTCAGGCGCTGCTCACCGGCGAGGTGGATTTCATCATTGCGCCTTCCGCGACCCTGGTCACTTCGCGTCTGGCGGGTGCCGACACGGTGATGGTCTCGACCAACTTACCGCTATTCATCGATCATATCGTTTCACTGAATGACATCACTTCGGTGGAGCAACTCAAGGGCAAAACTGGCGGCGTAAATCGGCTCGGCACGACTTCGGACATGACGCTTCGCCTGGCGCTCCGCCGCTTCGGCATCGATCCGGAAAAGGACACCAAAATCATTGCCACGGGCGAAAATCCCCAGCGCCTTGCGGCACTCTCTCGTAACATTACGCAATTCACGCTTCTCGGCGAGCCCCTGGTTCGCGAAGCGGAGAAGATGGGGTTCAGAGACTTAACCGATATCGGCGTGCTGAAAATTCCCTATCACGTGAACGCAGTCGTTACCCGCGAAAAAACCGTACGCGAGAGGCGGCCTTTTGTGTTGAAGGTGGTGAGCGCATTCGCCGAAGCGCTCCACTTCATTAAGACCAACAAGGAAGAAACCAAAGCCCTGATCGCTAAAAATCTCAAGACCAGCGATCCCGAAGGTCTGGAGCGCGCCTATCGCGCCTACAATGCCGCCTTTCCTGAAATCCCGTATCCCAACGCTGAAGGCGTGAAAACGTTACTCGATGATATTGCGCCGCGTACCCCGAAGGCCACCACAGCCGAGCCGAAGAGTTTTGTCGATCTGACTCTGGTGCAGGAGCTCGAAGCGGCGGGATTTTTCAAGCAGTTGTACAAAAAATGATGGGCGACTGCCTGCGCCGGCAGAGGCTATGAGGGTGGGAACGCGTAACTTGCCTGAGAACTAAATTTGTCATTTCGAGCGCAGCGAGAAATCTTTCTTTTTTGCATAGGCCCGACGGGGCTTCAACTCCGTGGAAAATCTCCTGTGGAAAGATTCCTCGTTTCAAACGAAATAACAACGAAGTTTTCTTTCGAACTGCTGAGATTTGGGCTCACTCCAGCCCGTAAAATTTCCTCGGATTATCTTCAACGATTTTTTTATGCTGCGCGGCGGAGATGCCGCCATTGTTTTTCAAACTCGTAAGCGCGCCTANTTCCGTAGAAGAATCGGCGTGACCATAATCGGTGCCGATCATCAGCGTATTTTCGCCCATNCAGGTTCGGATTAGATANGNCACATCGTCNCCGATCTGACAGGTGACGAAAATTCCGCAGCGCTCGAGCAGATCGTCCGGCAGTTTGCGGTCGACCGTATCATGACGGCGGCGCAGCTCATAGATCACCCACGGCACCCATGAAGCCGCCGTTTCAATGAATCCAAAGCGAAGTCGCGGAAACATCTTCGGGACACCGCAGTTGATGATCCGAAACAACGCCCCCACATTGAAAATCCGGTACTGGTTGAAGAAATCCCGGCTACCGTCGGGATTGATCATCATATCCACCGCCGCAGCGCTGCCGTTCGACTGGTGCAGGCCGATGCAAAAACTTATTTTTTGGGCTTTTTCATAGAGCGGAAAAAAATAGGGATCGGTGATCTGCCGTGTTCCTTCCAGCGGCCGCAGAAAAATCCCGCACGCGCCGTTTTCCAGAGCAAACTGCAGCTGATCCAGCGCATCAGGCATGCTCAACAGCGGTAGCGTTGCCATCCAACGGAGGCGCCCATGACTTTCTTTCCAAACGTCAGCCATCCAGCGATTGTAAGCGCCGCACAGCGCAATCTCCGTATCCGCTCGTTCAGTGCATTGATCGAGAAAGATGCTTGGATAAAGAACCTGGACGTCGATGCCCAATTCATCCATGTGCCTGATCCGTGCGCCGATGTCCGCCAGATCGCGCGCCGCCATTGTCGTGCTCATGTCGCGTCCAATGGCTGCGGATTTTTTATCGAGATCTTCTTTGCTGAACGTAAAGCGGAATAAGCCGCGGATTTTTCCGTCGATCACCCAGTGCGCCTTTTGATTGTCCTGATCGGGTTGAAAGAGCATTGGGCGAAACTTTCTTTCGGAAGGCGTAAGGTAGTCCCACGTATGTGGACTCTCAACCACATGAGCATCGGCGTCTACCCAACCCATAATTCAATCTCCTGTCGATTAACGACCAATCCGCAGGCCCTTTGCTCCGGGTGACTTCATGCCGCCCGGGCCAATGTCTAGTGAAGCACCGCCCCATCGTTCACCAGGATCGTCTGCCCCGTGACAAACGTACTCAGATCGGAAAGCAAATACAACGCGGTACCGACCAGATCTTCGGGTCGCTCGACTTTTTTTAGAATGCGTGTCGAAGCTGTGCGCTCGTAATTTCGCATCGCGTGTTCCGTAGGCTGTTCTTCGCTCATCGTCGACCCGGGAGCCAAAGTGTTGACGCGAATGTTATCGCCGCCGAGTTCACGCGCTAAAACCCGGCTAAAACCCACCACCGCCGCTTTGGAAACGACGTAGTGCATCATTGTCAGCCCGCCATTAAACGCCATATTGGAGAAAATATTAACGACACTCCCCTGTTTTCGTTGTTGCATGGCCAGCACAACGGCGCGGCTGCAAAGCCACAGTCCTTTGACATTGACGGCCATAATTCGATCCCAAGCTTCTTCGGTGATTTCCTGCCAGCCGCCCTTTTCCGTCGGCACGCTCAGGAAAATTGCCGCATTGTTCACCAATCCGTCGATCTTGCCAAAAGCCTGCAAGCTCCTTTCCGCCATCGTTTGGCAACTCGCCGAGCTAGCGACATCTACGTGAATTCCGAGCGCCTTCCCGCCACTATCCTGGATCGCTTTGGCGGCATCGAAGGCCGCCTGTTCATCGATGTCCGCAGCGACCGCAACTCCCCCTTCGCGCGCTATGCCCCGACAATAAGCTTTCCCAATTCCGTGCCCGCCACCGGTCACGATCACCACCTTGCCGTCGAGAAGCCCCATCACAACACTCCTCTTTAAATGATGTCCCTACCCGCGTGCCAATCGTTGCTTGAGCCGCGATCACACAGCGCTCCGCTCCGATTGCAGCGATTTAGGTTGAAAGCGCACCGCGATGACGGTTCACCCAGTCTAAAATCGCTCGATTCGTCGCATCCGGTACCTGCCAAAAAAATCCGTGGGATTGGCCCTTGAGAACTTTCATTTCCGCTCCGGGAATTCGCTCCATTAGCACTCTCGACTGCGCAATGTGATTGCTTCCGATCGTATCGGCTTCGCCGACCAGCACCAGTGTTGGCGCTTTTACATCCCCGAGGCGATGGGTGCCTTCGAAATTGTGCCTGGCGATGCAAAGATAAATAAACTCCGGGAGCTTCGCGTGGGTCGCCCAGGCAAGCCGAAAAAATTCCTCGACTTCGGCGCGATGCTTTTCGCGATAATCTTTAGTGAAAAAGGTGTCGGATTCGACGATCTCGTCATAAATAAATTTCTCGAAACCCATTTCGACCAAGTCGACTACCATCCGATGCGGCAGCCCTGGAATACAATCCGAGCCGGGCCGCGCCGCGGGCCCCGATCCGCTCGCGGCCATGATCAAGCTCTTCACACGACCGGGAAAATTCTGCGTCAGCGAAAGCGCGATGCGCCCGCCCATCGAGTGACCGATCAGATGCGCGCTGGATATTTTGAGATGATCCATCAGCGCAACGATATCGAGCGCCATTTGCTCGATCGTATAGACGCTTTGCATTGCCGCAGAGCGTCCGCAACCACGCGGGTCATGAAAAATTAAGTTCAATGAGCTTGCCAATGGTATTTGTGAGGGCTTCCAGACTTCGCCCGAGTACGCCGTCGAGGGCACAAAAATCAGCGCTTCACCGTGACCATGGCTTTCATAATAAAGATCGACGCCGGTTGGCAATTTAACATTCGGCATGGATCAACTCCTTAGGTCTGTGATCACAATTTAGAGAAAAATTTCTCCCTACGGTCGAAATGACAGCCTCGAGTAGTTGTCATCTCGAACCCAGTGAGAGATCTTTCCCGAAGATTATTGGAAAGCCGTCGCTTTGTAGAAGCCTTCTTTCTCCAACTGCGCAACAAAGCGCGTATCGAGGAAATCGTCCGGCTTGGCCGTCTTTGCCTTCGGCTCCGTCGGTGCAAATTCCGCGATGATCGCTTCCATCCCCTTGCGCGTAACGTAAGGAACCGTCTCGATGTAGGCTCTTGCTTCGGCGTACGTAGCTTCGAGAATATCGGGGTCCTTGATGCGCGCGTATTTTTGAATCGCCTTGATGCCAGCGGCCTTGTTCGCTTTGAGAAACAGAACACCTTCGCTATAGCCCCGAACGAAACGTCGCGTCATTTCCTCGTTGCTTCTAATAAATGAACGCGTTGATCCAATCGCAACAGATACATATTCCGGGCCGTCTTTGCTTAAATCGATCAGCTCGGTGAGTCCGGCTTTGCGCCCGCGAAAGTTAGTTGGCGGCGAAAGCGCGCCGGCATCGATTTGCCCGGCCATCATCGCCGTGAAGATATTCGGCACGTCCACCAATTGCAGTAATTGATAGTCTTCCGGCTTGAGGCCAAACCTGTTCATCACCCAAAGAGTGACGCTGTGTGTGGACGAGCCCAAGCGAGTGATGCCGATTTTCTTGCCTTTCAGATCATTGAAGCTCTTAATTTCCGGCCGTGCCATGAACGAAAAGACCAGTCGATTGGCGACACCGGCAATTATTGCCGCATCCGCGCCCTTGAGTGTGGCCTGGACCGCCGTGCGTCCGTCCATATACGTGTAAGCAAGTTCTCCTGCCAAGAGGGTTTGGATCGCGCGCGAGGTCGAGGGGATATGCACGAGCTCCACTTCCAACCCGTTTTTTTTGAATAACTCTTCCTCTCGGGCCACCCAGGTGCCGCTCATGTTGCTCGCGAATGATGTCCATGCCACACGCCCCTTCATTTGTGAATTCGCCCGAGGTGGTAACGCCGAGCAAAGCAATAACCAAATCACCACGCCAACGATCGTGTGTGCTCTCATCTTTACCTTTCGCCGCTGGGTTCCTAGTCCGATTGGAGTTCGTGCATATCACAGCTCCAGCGTACGGTCGAATGCTGCTTGTGCCGAAGGCTTGCTCCAACGGACCGGCTATCGTACAGTCGGCCAATTCATGGCTCGTTTGTAATCGCTGCCGCGGAGGTGAACCCGTGAAACACATTATCTTCCGAGTCATGTTGTCGGTTGTTTTTTGTGCTTCTGTGGTGGAGGCGGCTGATCGCTTGCGTATCGCGTACAGCTCAATCAGCGGCGCCTATACAGGGATCTGGGTCGCTCACGATGCCGGATTCTTCGCGAAGGAGGGATTGGATGACCAAATCATCCTGATTCCCAGCGCCACTCAACTGGCCCAGGTAGTTGTCTCAGGTGATGTGGACATCGCTTCATTAGGCGGCGCGCCGGTGATCGCAGCCGTGCTGAATGGCGCAGATCTCAAAATCATCGGGAACAATGTTAACAAGCTGATCTTTTCGCTACACGTCAAGCCTGAAATTAAGAGCATCGAAGAGCTCCGTGGAAAGCGTATTGCGGTTAGCCGCTTCGGCTCGAGTTCCGATGTCGCCGCGCGTCATGCGGTAAGGAAATTCAACCTCGATCCGCTTAAAGACGTTACACTCTTGCAGCTGGGATCGATGTCCAATATGTTCGGCGCGCTGAAATCCGGAGCTGTCGAGGCGTCGATGGTATCTCCGCCAACCCAATTCTTGTCCGAAAAGCTGGGCTTCAAAGAACTGCTGAGCGTTACCGACATGGATCTGGCATATCCCAACCCAGGCATGGCGGTTTCCGGTGATTTCATACGCAGAAAGTCGGATATAATCGATCGCTTCATGCGCGCCTATGTGCGCGCGATTCACCACGCGAAAAACAACCGAGACTCGACAATCAAAACTTTGGCGAAGTACACGACAGTAACCGACCCGGTGCTTCTCACCAAGACTTACGATTTTTATATGAATAAAGTGTTAGAGCGGGCGCCCTATGTGAATATGCAAGGCATGCAAAACGCGCTTGATGACGTGGCGCGAACCATTCCGGCCGCAAAAGCCGCCAAGCCCGAACAGTTTGTTGACTTCCACTTCCTCGACAAAATTGAAAAGAGCGGCTTGCTCAAAGAGCTTTACAAATAGGAGATATCTCCGCCGCGAAATCCAAACTTACCTGTCGCGGCCAATCAACCTCGGTCATTTCGGTCGAAAGGAGAAATCTTTCTGATTTCAAATTCGACAAAATCAAAGAAGATTTCTCGCCGCGCTCGAAATGACAAGTATGTGCGCTGTTCCAGGCCAGGGACTGAAACCCTGATAATCGGCCGGCGCGCAGCGTGCTGCGCTCCTACATTCATTGTTAATTCGGCAACCAGCACACCGCCGCAATTTCGCTCAGCTCTCGCTTCAACTTGACCCATGATGCGCCGCCATCGTCGCTCCGATAAAGGTATCCATAGCGGCTCGCCACAAAAATCGTATTCGGATCATCGGAGTTCACGCCGAAGGTCCACATCGTGGAGTTCGGCTCAACCGGCAACGGCAGCAATCTCCAGCTTTTGCCGAAATCTTCCGTCTGTGCGATCGCACCGGAGCTCCCTGGAGTGAAGTCTCCGAAGCTCAAAAAAATTCTTCTCGGATTTGCCGGATCAACCGCAATACCGCGCAGATAGTTTTCCTTCCGCGGGTATTCCCACGGCAAACACTTCTGCATATTGCGCGCTTCCCAGGTTTCGCCGTTATCAGCGCTCGCATAAATTTCCCGATTCGCCATGATAAAAACGGTTTTCGGCGGGCCGGAGGTTACCGCAACATTGTGAATATCGCGTCTGCTGGTCACATCCACGATACTCCAGGTTTCACCACCATCGCTGCTGTGCCGAGCGCCGTCGACCTCGAGACCCGCCCAAATGTAATTGGGCTCCAGTGGGTCGACGGCAATCCCGGTATATCTTGGTGTTCCAACCGCTTCGCACTCGGTGGCGACTTCCACCGGACGCTTCTCCCAGCTCTTACCGCCGTCCTTGGAACGAAACAGCATCGCCGGCGTCGGCGTGCCGGTGCCGACGAACATGTTGTTAGGGTTCACAGGATCAATACCGATGGCCCAGATATAATGCGGGTTCAGCACCGAGTCGATATACTTCCAGTTCGCGCCGCGATCGTCACTTCGGTACAGCCCTTTTTCCGTCGCGGCAAATAGAATTTCGTGCTGCTTTGGATGCATCGCAATGCAACGTACCGAAGCCTCGTAGGCAAACCCGCGCCGCGGTCCGATCCGCGCCCAAGTCTGGCCGTTATCCTCGCTGCGCATAATGCTCTGACCGACTGTGCCGACAATGATCGTTGCATCCTTCATAACGCCTCCGATGGTTTGAACGGTTTGTACGTTTTGCACCCATTAAATGTTGACTCGATGCATATCTCGGCTGCGTGGCCCCGCCACCGCCTCGGGCCGAAAAATTGCNTCCAAGCGATCCAAATCTTCTTTTGTTAGCNTGATCTCTATCGCCCTAACGTTTTCCTCNAGATGAGCTCGAGTCTTGTTACTTGGGATTGGAATGATGTCTTTTCCTTGCGCCATCAGCCAGGCCAAGGCTAGCTGCGCCGGCGTGGTGTTTTTCTCTTTGGCAAGCTCTTCGAATTGCGAAAGCAATGTGACGTTCCGCTCGAGATTTTGCGGCTGAAAGCGCGGGTGGCCGCTGCGCCCGTCGCCCTCCGCCAAATCCTTTGCGCCATGGACAACGCCGGCAAAGAAGCCGCGCCCGAGCGGAGAATAAGCCATGAAGCCCATATTGAAATCGCGGCAGGCCTGAACGTTGCCGGCTTCAGGATCGCGGGACCACAGCGAATACTCCATCTGGAGCGAGCAGATTGGATGAACCTGGCGCGCCCGACGGATCGAGTTGGCGCTCGCCTCCGACAACCCGATGTAGCGCGCAAGTCCGCGCTCTACCAGTTTTGCCATGGCGCCCACAGATTCTTCGATGGGAATATCGGGATCGACGCGCGACATGCAGAACACGTCGAGCGCATCGACACCAAGACGCTTCACGCTGTGCTCGCAGTTCTGCGTCAAATAGGCGGGCGAGCTACCGCTTCGATTGCCGCTCGCATCCGGTGTGCGCGGGCTGCCGGACTTGGAATGGATCACGATCCGCTCCCGGCGTCCTTTTAAAGCCTTGTTGATCAGTTCATGATTGTGCCCGTTGCCGTAGCTGGCCGACGTATCGAGAAAGTTGATGCCGAGGTCGAACGCCCGGTGCAACGTCGCGATCGATTCGTTATCGTCCGCCGGCCCATATGCGCCGGACATGCTCATACATCCGAGCCCTAAGCGCGACACTTTAAATTCCGTAGGTCCGAATTTTACGTATTCCATCGCTCCTCCGCTCCGTCAGACCAAGAATTATCACACGATCCCTTTCGCGCCAATCCGTAGTTGGGCTGATGCTTGTCCGTCCACGAGCCAGAAATCCGCTAGCGATTGGATCACTCGCGAGATAAACCGATTCACTGAGCGCGAGCGTATCACCGTAGGAATTCCCTCTCAAAGTAATCCACCCAATCGTTACCCTTGTCGTAGAGAACATCCGGGCTCAGGTAGTTGGCTTTCTTGAAACGGCCACCGCCGGGTTTGAGATCAGCCTGCAGCGCAGGTACATCGGGATGCGCGGGAAGATAATTTACTTTTTGGAAAACCTGTTGGCCTTTTTTAGATAGCACAAAATCCAAAAAGAGCATCGCGGCGTGCGGATGTGGCGCGTTTTTAGCCAAGCCGATGGTGTTGTTCGTCGCCGTCACTGGCTCGAGCGGCTGCCAATCGACCGGCGCGCCGGCGGACTTACTGATATAGGCGTGGTGATTGAAGATCTGGATCGCCATAGGATATTCGCCGGCGATGACCAGATCGAGAATCTGCCGCGCACTCGCCGTGCTTTTGGCAATGTTTTGCTGCTTCAGTTTCTGTATGTAAGCTTTGCCGGCCTCCTGTCCCATGGTGACAAATATATTACCGATGAACTGTGGCGCACCGGAGCCGCGGCTGGTCGACCACATCATCTGCCCTTTCCAACGCGGGTTGAGAAGATCGTCGTAAGTCTTCGGGAGCTCACTGGGTTTGACGGTGCGCGTGTTGTATCCAAGGGTCATGAAATAAACGTTGGTGCTGCCCCAAAAGCCTTTTGAATCTTTCAATTCGCTCGGATACTCGCCGAAATGCGGCGAGAAAAATCGCTGCATATATCCAGCGCGCTGCACCATGGTGGTCGCTGCGCTGCCGCTGACGACATCCACTTCATAGCGCTTGGCCTGATATTCCGTGAGCACCCTTTGCGCCACTCGCTCCGAATTGCCGCGAAAAAATTCGACTTGCAAAAACGGATACTCTTTCTCGAAAGCATCTTTGACCGGCCGCACCACCTGATCGACAATCAGCCCCGTATAAAAAGTCACCTTGCCTTCTTTTTTCGCGCCGTCGACGAGCACCTTCTCTCGGTTCGTTGTTTTTAAGAGCGCAACTTCTTCCACACTCGCCGCTAAAGCGGATTTGTCGAGCGCCAAGGATATGGCCGCTGCGGCAAAGACACTTAAACCAGCCGTCACGAATTTCGCTTGTGCCCGCATTTTATGCCTCCTTTTGATTGCGCCCGCAATAATTCGTCATCCGAAAGCAAACCCGTATCTCGCTCTAAGAAATCATAGATCGATAGCGCCTCAGGGGGTTGCTTCGAGCTCTTCGGGTTTTCGCGGCTGTGCCATCGGAAGCTATCGAGGAAGACACTCCGTAGTCAAGATCGTCAAGTCATGTCATACATAATTCCCTTTGCACGACAGGATTGGCCGTTGTGGCGCGCATGGTCATGACAAGAATTCTTCTGAAGTGCGCCATCGTAAACCTCGTTACATCGGCATAATTCATGCTGATCATCCGCGACCAACTTATCAGCATCGTTTCGGAGTCGCGTCATGACAAACAACTTCAGATCTTTTCGTCTCCTGCTACTTTTATCTATTTTCTTCTTCCCTGCATCATCGGGCGCGCAAAATCCGTCGATGACCATCAATGTCGACGCCGCTGCCAACCGCCGCCCGATCAATCCCGATATATACGGCGTGGCACATGCGACCACAGCGCAGCTGAATGATCTCAATACGCCGCTCAACCGCAACGGCGGCAACAACACGAGCCGTTACAATTGGCAACTGAACGCCGACAACCGTGCCAATGACTGGTACTTCGAAAGCATTGCCGAGCCAAGCGCCGTCGCTGGAGAACGAGGTGACACTTTTATCGCCAATTCGAAAGCAGCCAATGCCCATGCAATGCTGACGATTCCGATGATCGACTGGATCGCTAAATTAGGCGCGAATCGTGGCAAGCTCGCGAGTTTCTCGATAGCCAAATATGGCGCGCAGACTGGCAACGATTGGCAGTGGTTTCCGGACGCGGGGAACGGCGTGCGCACCAATGGGCAATTCATAACCGGCAATGATCCCAATGATGCCAATGTCCCCTCGAATTCAACTTACCAGCAGAGCTGGGCACAACACCTGGTGAGCCGCTGGGGCACGAACGCAAACGGCGGGCTGCGCTATTACATTCTCGATAACGAACCGAGCATCTGGCATTCCACGCATCGCGACGTTCACCCGACTGGCGCAACCATGGACGAGATCAAAAACAAAATGCTTGATTACGCAGATAAGATCAAAGCAACTGACTTCACGGCTCTTATCGCGGGTCCGGAAGAATGGGGTTGGAGCGGTTACATTCTGAGCGGTTATGATCAGCAATACGGCAGCTTGCATGGCTGGAGTTTCATGCCGGATCGGACTAATCACGGCGGTTGGGATTATTTACCCTGGCTGCTGGATCAGTTGCGCCAGAATAATCTTGCCACAGGCAGACGTCTCCTCGACATCTTTACCGTCCACTATTACCCGCAGGGCGGCGAATTCAGTGACGATGTGTCGAGCTCGATGCAACTCAGACGCAATCGCTCCACTCGCTCCTTATGGGACCCCAACTACATCGATGAAAGCTGGATCAACGATCGAGTGCAATTAGTCCCGCGGCTGAAAACTTGGGTGAACAGCTATTATCCCGGCACTCTCACCGGAATAACTGAATACAACTGGGGCGCCGAGAACCACATCAATGGCGCAACTACCCAGGCGGATATCCTAGGGATCTTCGGACGCGAGGGACTGGATATGGCGGCTCGCTGGACCACGCCGGACGCAAGCACTCTGACCTATAAAGCGATGAAAATGTATCGCAACTACGATGGCAATAAGTCGACTTTTGGTGATACCAGCGTTGGCGCCAGCGGTGGGAATCCCGACAATGTTTCCGTTTTCGCCGCTGAGCGCTCGGCTGACGGGGCGCTAACTATTATGGTCATCAGTAAATACCTTTCTGGCAATACCCCGGCGAGCTTCAACATCGGGAACTTCCCGCATGACGGTACGTCTCAAGTCTGGCAATTAACCGGCGCGAATACGATTACGCGACTGACGGATATTAGCTTTGTCGGCAATAATTTCGCCCTGAATCTGCCGGCGCAAAGCATCACTCTCTTGGTATTGCCCGCGGCGAGCGGAAACCAAGCTCCGGCTGCGGTCATCTCGGCGGTTCCTACCTCGGGTATTGTCCCGTTGACAGTGTCCTTTAACGGCGGGAGTTCCTTTGATGCCGACGGTTCCATCGTTTCTTACCTTTGGAATTTTGGTGACGGCACCACAGCTAGCGGCATTACGACCGGTCACACTTATCCTTCCCCAGGGAATTATCTGGCGCGTCTCACTGTCACCGATAACCAAGGCGCAAGCAATTCGACCACAGTGACGATTCAGGCAAATGCCGATTCCACAAGCCCCGCTGCTCCCAGCGGTTTAACGGCAGTCGCTGTGAGCAAGAACCAGATCAATCTCAGTTGGACTGATAATTCAAGCAACGAGACCGGTTTTAAGATCGAGCGCTGCCCCGGTGCGAGCTGTACCAACTTCAGTCAAATCGCCACTGTCGGTGCCAACGTCGCGAAATACTCGAACAGCGGGTTGAAGCGAAACACGACGTATCGTTACCGCGTGCGCGCTTATAACGGTTTCGGCAACTCCGGCTATTCATTTCCGGCGAGCGTAGAGACAATTCGCTAAACGCGTCAGCAGATTTGACACATTCCGTTCGGAGTCAAACCGCCGACGAAAACACAGCGTTGTCTGGTCTTATTTGTTGCGCGCGATTTCGCCAAACATGTCGCATCTCTCTTTCGTACACTTCAAAACTGACGTCAGGGCAGGTCAAGGACAATAATTCACCGACAAATATGGACGGCGGGTATTTGGCACACGCTGTGCTCGCATTGCCCGCAATTATTTTGCTCATCAAGAACAAGAAGCCTCCGGACTTTTTGTCGTACGATGACCCTTCAAGAAAATTTTTTCCGTGGTTGACGAAGGCAAGACGAAAGGAAAGCAGACTATGAACTCACAATCCGCCTTGAAGCGGTTTTCGGCGTTGCTGACCGGCGTCGTTTTCATTTTGCTTGCCGATTTGGTGCAGGCACAATTACACCAGAATCTATTTCGTCAGCGGCCAATCCCGACGTCGCCCGGGCCTCACGGAGTGCTGGCACAACTCGGCGATGTCGATGAAGCGGCGCTCGAAGCCGGACCCACAGGTTTGACCATTGTTGTGCCTGGCAAGCCGGACCTGACATTTGACCGCCAGACTCATGAGCCACGAGGACCGAGAAGCATCCTTTGGCGCGGCCGTAACTCATCGGATCATGGCAACGCCACGCTCACCCTACACGACGGACTGCTTTTCGGCCGTATAGAGAGCGGCAGCGACATCTACGTAATCCGAGCAGCGGACAGCGGGCGTGCCATAATAGAAAAGATCGACACCACGAGTTTCGCGCCGGAATGGGGCCACGATGCCGCCACGCACGGGCATGAAAAAGTGCCGCCACAGACGGGCGGACACACCTCGCAACAGGGCACTTCCAACAGCACCGCCACGACTACGGCCGCGGACGGCACCGTCCAGATTGTTCTGATGTCGGTCTACACTCCCCAAGCTCGCAGCGCCGCCGGAGGCACGACCCAGATTCAAGCACAAATCCAGGCAGCCGTGGATCAGGCCAACACGGCATTCGTCAACAGCAACATGATTGCCCGCTATTTCTTGGCTCACACCGAGGAGGTTGCTTACAACGACTCCGGCAATATCGAGACAGATTTGAATTGGGTGACTTCAAATTCCGCAGTTGCTTCATTGCGCAACACCTACTCTGCCGACATGGTATCGTTGATCACACAGAACGGGGGCGGCTATTGTGGAATCGGTTGGGTGCAGCGAAATCCTGGATCCAGCTTTGCCGGATATGCGTTTCAGGTCACCGCCCGCAATTGTCTATCCAACAGCACATTGGCGCACGAACACGGCCATAATATGGGCATGGAGCATGACCCGGCGAACGCAGGGATTTCGTCATCCGGCGCTTCTTATCCGTGGTCATTCGGCCATTACGTAAACGGCGCGTTTCGAACCATCATGTCCTATGACGTTTGTTCGATCAGCTGTCCACGAGTGCTGCACTTTTCCAACCCGGATGTGTTGTACAATGGTCTTTCCACCGGAATCGTCGATCAACGGGATAATGCGCAAACCGGTGACTCAATCGCGCCCATCGTTGCCAATTTTCGCTTGGGTGGAGGCAGCGGCACCAATAATCCGCCCGTTTTCACAACCGATCCGATCACCAAGCCCAATGCGACTCAAGGCCAAACCTATTCTGGCACCATCACAAGCAATGCCAGTGATCCTGATGCCGACCCGCTGACGTTTTCAAAGACTGCCGGACCGGCTTGGCTCGTGATTGCTTCAAATGGGGCTTTGAGTGGCACGCCGGGTTCGTCGGATTTGGGTTCGAACAGCTTCACCGTCAGCGTCTCCGATGGCAGAGGAGGATCGGATACAGCCGCATTGCAGATCACAGTGATCGCCCCACTTTCAGCGCCGACAAATCTAGCCGCCACATCCTCGCTCGCAAAACGCATCGACCTTAGTTGGACCGACAATTCAACCGGCGAAAGCGGCTTCAAAATCGAACGATCGACCAACGGCAAAAGCTATTCGCAATTCGCTACTGTTGGCGCAAACGTTATCACCTTCGCCGATACCGGGCTTCGCTCGGGGCGCAAATACTACTACCGGATACGAGCCTACAACAGCAGAAGCAATTCGAGCTACTCGAACATCGCGAGCGCCACGGCAAAATAGTTTCGATTGAATTTTCCAGTCAGCAAAACCGGCTCGGCTCGCACCCGAGCCGGTTTTGTTTTATTTGCTTTCGGCTGCCAAACTTCCTCACGTCTTCAACCCAGTTAGGGATTGAGATCGCGCGCGCATTTTAAACCCTCCAACCTTCTAGCGGTCCATCGGAGTTGGACATTTGCGTGTGGCTGACATATGGGAGGTAAAGACGGTGGATATAGAACAAATCAAGCAAGACA
>Ga0065715_10000396_pt1 | contig 17148 bp, 17 predicted proteins | sample MisBulReplicate1_FD_59102 | JGI IMG/M metagenome (GOLD analysis project Ga0065715, IMG submission 59102) | Miscanthus rhizosphere microbial communities from Kellogg Biological Station, MSU, sample Bulk Soil Replicate 1 : eDNA_1 v2 (version 2) | ecosystem: Host-associated > Plants > Roots >...
CCAGTAAAACAGCAGCAGGAGCAACACTGCCACGCCCAGGGTTGGCCAATCCAGCGCGCGCCGCACGGCTGGCATCGGCCGCAATGCCTCATCTTCTGTTCTCATACGCGCCTCACTCCTTCCCCAAGATGCACGAGAATGCGTGAGTCCGCTCAACGGGCTCATCGTGTTTTCGTGAACTAATAACAACAGCACTCGCCAATAGCGTGGGCAAGTACAGGGCTACTTTTGGCAGATGGGCAAGTTGCACGAATAGCGCCACCGCCCACATGAAAAGCGGAGGTTTGTCTGCGTAAGCCAATCGCTCTAACCGCGAAGTAAATAGTCGTATCCGCACCGATTCAGTCCTTTTTTTCCAGCTCGTGGCTTTCCTGCTCACGATGTTTTGCAATCAATTGCAAATTGCGCAAGTACACAATAAAACCGAAGGACTGGCCGACTATAAAAACCGGGTCTTCGCGGTAGATCGCGTACGCCAACAACAGCGCACTGCCGACGATACTCAGGTACCAGAATCCAACAGGTATCATGCTGCGTTTTTTGTATTCGCTGTATAGCCACTGCAGGACAAAACGCCCGGTAAAAGCCAACTGGCCAACGAAGCCAACGGCCAACCACAAAGTTTCTCTGCCCATGTCAGACCTCGGTTTCCTGGGCGTTGACTTCCAGGCGGGTGCGTTTTATCAGCCACCACACCCCGAACAAATCAACTATGCCCACAAGGGCTCGGTCGAGGTTGCCGTAGTTGGAAACTCCTGCACCGCGCTCACGGTGGTTCACTGGTTGAATCAACATTCGGCCGTTGTGACGACGGATCAGCGCAGGAATAAAACGGTGCATGTGATCGAAATACGGCAAGCGCAGAAACGCCTCGCGTTCAATCAATTTGATACCGCAACCGGTATCGGGCGTTTGGTCTTTCAGCAGACGACTGCGCAGGTTGTTGGCAAATCGCGAAGCCCAGCGTTTGCTCGCCGTGTCCCGGCGGTTCACGCGGTGACCCGCCACCAGTTTGACCCCGCCGGGTTTGCCCTCCGAACCACGGACCAAATCGAGCATTTTCGTTAAATCGGCTGGATCGTTCTGACCATCACCATCAAGGGTTGCCAACCAATGCCCACGTGCCACTTCAGCAGCGTGGTAAATCGAGGTGCTCTGCCCAAGGGAACGAGCATGACTGAGCACCCGCAACTGACTGTAGCCATTACCTTGTAATGTCCGTAATTCGGTGGCTGTGGCATCGGTGCTGCCATCGTCAACCACTATGACTTCAAAGGTCTCGTTGGCCAGCGCTACACGCACTTCCTCCAGAAGTGGGATGAGGTTACCGGCTTCGTTTTTTGCCGGAATCAGGACCGACACATAAGGCGTTTCTTGCATGACATTTCCGTAAAAAAAGCTGAGGGGTGAGCGGCTAGACGCCGTAGTAGAGGCGGTACCAATCGACAAACGACTGCACGCCGCTGGACACCGTGATCTGTGGGCGAAAACCCACGCGGTCTACCAGCTCGCGAGTGTCCGCCCACGTGTTAACGACGTCGCCTGACTGCAGCGGCATGAAATTTTTTATTGCGCGGATTCCCAGTGCCTCTTCAATGCACTCGACAAACTCCAGAAGCTTCACCGGCGCGCCAAAGCCGATGTTGTAAACCTTGCTTTGCGCGCTGGTTTCGCACGGCAGGCTTCCAGCATGTTGAGGAACCCCACCAGATTGCTTTGCGCGTAGTTGTCCGGATGATCGATGGAATAGCGCACACCGGCTTGGGCTGCCAGGTGGACAACGTGTTCGAACTCATTTTCAGCAAACAAACCCAGCAGCGCTTCTTTGTCGACCACGTCCAGCAACTGGAACTCGAAATTGCGGCGGTCGACGTCAATGAATTCAGAAAGCACGACGGTGGCGTTTCCACCGACAACACGTCTAGCGTAAACATCCTTGCCGCACTTCCGACGACACACGTCTACCAAGCCGACATAGTCGTTACTAACAACGGTCACTTCCATAAATTACTCTGCATGTTTGCAAGGTTCTTCTGTACCTGCGGAGGCTTATAATCAAAACGAAATGAAAATTTTGTGAGCGGCAAAGGTGATAGCGAAAAAAACTTTAAATAATGCGTTTTAGAGGAGAACAGGTTTCAGGAGGCCACCTTAACGAACCCGTTTGATACCGTTTAAGTGCTGCTGGGTGCCACCACGCCAGTGCTGATGGCCTTGATCTCGAAAACCGCCGACAACTCGCAAACGGGCCACGCGTTGGGGAGTGATCGTGCTGGCACTGAGAACCCTCCCGCGCAGATCTTTCGGGCCTTTAGTCGAAACATTCGTGCGGCGCCAGATGAACTGGCGACCGATTTGCCGCCCTCAGGCTCAGCTAAGTTTCGTTACGTACCTTCTCCCCTGCGCACATTCCGCGCTACTCAGGAGAGGCTACGCGCCTATGAAATCCGCAATAGCCGGCTGGCTCAATAAAGTGCCCGAAGTGACGCTGTCATTCTGGGTGATCAAGATCTTGTCAACGACCGTGGGTGAAACTGGCGCTGACTTTCTTGCCGTCGATGCCGGCTTCGGCGCGGGCCCGACCAGTATCGGCATGGCGGTTTTACTGGCAATCGCGATGTTCTACCAATTGCGCACCAAAGCCTACACACCCTGGATTTACTGGTTGACCGTCGTATTGGTGAGCATCGTAGGGACACAAATCACCGACATTTTGACCGACGTACTGGACGTCAGTCTGTACACCAGCACGGCAGTATTTTCCGCCTTGTTGGCGATGAACTTCCTGGTCTGGTACCGGACCGAACACAACGTGTCGATCCGCGAAATTGTCACGCCGCGGCGAGAGTTGTTTTATTGGGCCACAGTGCTCTGCACCTTTGCCCTCGGTACCGCCGCCGGTGACCTGGCTACCGAAGCCTTGGGCCTGGGTTTCACCCTCGGTGCCGTCATCTTTGGTGCGCTGATCGCTGCCACCCTGGTGGCCTGGCGCATGGGCTGCAATATGGTGCTGACGTTCTGGATCGCCTACATCCTGACCCGTCCATTCGGCGCCTCCCTCGGCGACTTGTTGACCCAAGCCAAAACCTACGGCGGTCTCGGAATGGGTGCCACCTGGACCAGTGCCATCTTCCTGTGCGTCATCGTCATTCTGGTTGCGGTCGCGCAAATCAGCGTCGGCAATCGCAAAACCGTCACTCAGTAAACGCCCAAAAGTCATTTAAGGAATCTTCATGCGCCAGATTCAAAACATCATTCGCCACGTTGCCATCGTCTCGTCCATTTTTTTGCTCAGCGTCGCCGCCGGTTGCTCGAAACCTGCCGACAAGCCCAACGCGGGTACGACCTCAAGCTCGGTGAGCAGTCAATCCCAGTCGGGTTCAAAACTGGGGGATCTGTCCGAGTTCCGCAACATTGCCGCCGACGTTGCCGTGCTCGTCGGCAAAAATGATCTGCCCGGTGCGAAAGCCCGCATCAAGGATCTGGAAACCACTTGGGACTCGGCTGAAGCCGGGATCAAACCTCGCGCTGCCAGCGACTGGCATGTCGTGGACAAGGCGATCGACCGCGCACTCGATGCCTTGCGCGCCAGTAACCCGCAACAGAACGACTGCAAGGCTATGATGGATGAGCTGTTGAAGGCCTTCGATTCGATGAAGGACAAGTCCTGATTCCGAAGGTGATCCCACAGCGGACAAACATTTGTACAGATGCTTCAATACAGGCGCGACGGTCATGACGGTCGCGCCTTTTTCTGGAGCGGCAAATGCGGATATTGCTGGTTGAAGACGACCTGATGATTGGCGAAGCGACCCAGGGCGCCCTGAACGATGCGAGTTATGCCACTGACTGGGTGAAAAACGGTCTCACCGCGCTTGCAACGCTGGACACCCAACACTATGACCTGGTGCTACTGGATCTTGGGTTGCCCGGAAAAGATGGCCTGGATGTACTCGACAGCATTCGCACGCGCAACAACCCGGTGCCGTTGCTGATCATCACCGCACGGGACGACCTGGGTGATCGCTTGCGCGGCCTTGACGGTGGCGCTGACGACTACCTGCTCAAACCGTTCGATATGGCGGAGCTGCTGGCCCGTATACGAGCCGTGCTTCGCCGGAAAGGTGGCGCAGCCCTGTCCGTGCTGGACAATGGCTTAGTGTCGCTGGACTTGATCTCCAAACAAGCCACCAGCTTAGAAAATCGCGACATCCAATTGTCCAGTCGTGAGTTCGCCCTGCTGCAGGCATTGATGATTCGACCAGGTGCAATTCTCTCGCGCAGTGAACTCGAAGACCGCATCTATGGTTGGGGCAATGAAGTGGAAAGCAACGCGGTGGAGTTTTTGATTCACGCCCTGCGGCGCAAGCTAGGAAGCCATGTCATCAAGAACGTGAGGGGGATGGGATGGATGGTTTCAAAAAGCGTTTGAGGGACTCGGTACAGCTACGCCTGTCCGTGACGCTATCGCTGGCCATCCTGATCGTTGCGGTGCTGGCCGGGATTTTTGCGTTTGTCTCTGCGTTCGACGAGGCCCACGAAATGCAGGACGACACCTTGCGTCAGGTGGCCGTCTTGTTTGATCGCCAGCAGGTGTCCCTACACTATCCCGCGTCCCAGGAAGTCGATGGCGACAATGAAGAATCCAGGGTCATCGTGCAATACCTGGCCGATGGCAGTAAAGCCATCGGCAACGATGACACCCTGATACCACTGCCCTTCCCCACCACACTGGCCGATGGCNTCTCGACCTTGAATGTCACCGNCGAAGACTTTCGTGTGCTGGTCAGAACCACAGCCCGCGGTGAGCGCATCGTCGTCGCTCAAGAAACCGGCGTCCGCGACAAAGAAGCCCGCGAGAGCGCCTGGCGAAGTTTGCTGCCGTTTCTCATTCTTTTTCCGGTGCTATTGCTGGTGGTGGGCGACCTGGTGCGCAAACTGTTCCGTCCGATTGCCGCCCTTTCGGCTGACATCGATCGACGCGATGAACAGGCATTGCACCCTATCGACGAGCACCATTTGCCGACCGAGATTCGGCCTTTCGTCGTGGCTATCAATCGCTTGCTCGCGCGTGTTGCGCAGTCCATGGAAAACCAGCGTCGTTTCGTTGCCGACGCTGCCCACGAACTGCGTTCGCCCATGGCAGCCCTTTCCCTGCAAGCTGAGCGACTGGCCGCCACTGAGATGCCGGGGCCGGCCCGTGAGCGCCTGTTGCCGTTGTCCCGGGGAATAGAGCGCGGTAGAAAGCTGATCGATCAACTGTTGTCCCTGGCGACCGCGCAAGCGAGCTCGGACCGACCACAGACAACCGTTTCAGTCCATGAAGTCTTTCGCCGTGTATTGGAAGATTTATTACCGCTGGCAGAACGTAAACGCATCGATATTGGCGTTGAAAGTATCGAGGACGTGCATGTCACCATCAACGAAATGGACCTGTTACTCCTGGTCAAGAATCTGGTGGACAATGCGATCCGTTACACGCCCCATGGTGGACGGATCGACCTTTCGGTCGAGCTGACGCAAGAGACTGCAATCCTGCAGGTCAAGGACTCAGGCCCAGGCATCTCGGTAGAGGAACAATCGCGAGTGTTCGATCCGTTTTATCGATGCCTGGGAACGGATGAAGCAGGCTCTGGGTTGGGCTTGTCGATCGTCAAAGCGATAGCCGATCGTACGGGAGCTCGCGTTCGATTGAGTTACTCGGACGAGATGAAAAAAAGCGGATTATGTGTCTCGGTATGGTTGAAATAAGGCAATCACTGACGCGCCGTTCAAGCCTGATTTCAAGTCGCATACCCACGATATTTACCAGAACAATGACGACTTCTTTTTGACGTTTTTTTACCAAACTGCCTCGTAGAGTGACCTATCCGGTCCTACAGGTAGTTGTCAATGAAACCTCCTAATCGGCCCCTATGTGCATCGGGCCGGCTGCGATACCCGGGATAACTGATTTTTGCATCAGTTGGATAACGGCCATTTTTTGCCGGTCGGGACCGGCTGCATTGGGCTCGCCGGTGGTCGGTCACGCTAATTTGATAGCGCCGCCCTGAATGTCATCGCGCGCCAATCGCAAGTCATTGGCGTCCTGATTGAGCCGGTGAATCAGGTTGAGCAGCCGCTGGCGCAACAACTCGTCCTTGATCTGCTCAGTTGCGCGCATTACATCAAGCGCCGCCATCTCGTTGTTGGTGGCGACTGAGTCGAGCAACTTGCGCATGCTTCGTGATGGCCGATTCATCTCTTACACCTTTATTCCATTGCCGCGAATTGTATTGCCCGAATATTACGTCCGTGTTTCAGCTCCTCAAATTCGGTCGAATTCACGGACTCACAAAAAAAATAGCCGTAGAGCGTCAGCGACTCTGGTTCATAACCATCGGTCAGTGTCAGATGACGAACCTGCATCCGACCGACATGCCACAGCTGATCGTTACAGATAGCGTCAAACGAAAAGCGCCATGACGGCCGCAATTCGCGGCCGTTTTTATAGTGTTTCAGCTTCGCGCAAAGTCAGCGGGCTGTTCTGGATGTAGCGTGCAATCTCGTCCTTGCGCATGAATGCGACCCCCGGCCGGCTTTTGGCGTAACGCAGAAACTCGTCCCAGACCCTCACCATCTGCGGCGAGCCGCTGATGCGGTCATGAGCGCTGACCGACATCATGCGGCGGCGTGTGCCGGCTTCTTCGTAGAGTTGATCGAAATCCAGCTTGATCTGCTCCAGGAACTGGGTCGGCGAATAGTTGCGGCCTTCGATCAGCAGGATGTCGTTGTTGCGCAGCGTATATGGCACCACGACGAAGTCCTTGCCGTTGACCTGTTCGATGAAAGGCTCATCGCGACTCAGATCATCGATGTGGTAGACGTAGCCCAACTCTTGTAGCAACGACAACGTGTTCGGACCACGCCGCAGCCAGTTGCAGTTGTAGCCTATCGGTCGCTGGCCCGTGACTTCTTCGACCATGCTGGCTGCCTGGATGAGGAACTGCTTCTCCTCCTCGCGGCTCATCGCATACTGGGAACTCCAGCGAGGACCGTGTCCGGCCGCTTCATGGCCGCGCGCAACGATCTCTCTTGCCATTTCGGGATGCCGCCGAGCGGCCTCGCCGATCATGTGCGAGGTCACCTTGACATGGTGGCGATCCCACAGATCGAGCATGCGTGGAATTCCCTCGCGATAGCCGTAGGCGAACCAGGTATTGGCTGCTGGATCCGATGGAATGTCCGGCGGAAAATCTACCTTGGGGAAAGGACTGTCCGTACCTTTGGACGGCTGTCCACCCGCCTCAAATTGCATGGAAATGGAAATGACCAGCCGAATGCCGTCAGGCCAGAACTGACCATGGCGTGGCGTAGTCACGAGCTTTGACGTGGAGGGCGCAGCTTGCGCGGCTGCGACGGTGGGGAGCACCGCACTCGCAGCAAGGACGCCCGCTGCCGCCCCGGCGCGATTGAGAAACGTCCGGCGGCTGACTTGCTCCAATGTATTTGGGCCGTCAGCGATGGGTTCATGGTCAATGTTCATCAGTGCAATCTCCTTACTTGGCAATCAAGCCGAGCTGTTGCAGCAGGGTCAGATTGTCTTCGAGATGCCAGTTCTCAGCGATGCGACCTTCGACGACGCGATAAATATCGGTCGCGATGAAGTCAATCGGCTGCCCTTTGCCCTGGACGCTCTTGAACTGGCCGGTAAAGTGGCCGGTGAAATGCAAATGAGCGATGACTCGGTCGCCAACCACCATCATCTGCTCCACTTCACACTGGATATCGGGAATAGCCGCATGCATCGTTTTCGAGGCCGCGATCGGCCCGGTAATGCCCTGGGGGCGACCTGGCGGCAGTGTTGAATCCTTGAAGTCGGGTGCCAGGGCGGCGCGCGCGAGAGCTTCGTCGCCGGTGGTCCAGAACGTGCCATAGCGGCGTGCGGCCAGTATCTGCGCCTCGACCTGTGTTTTCGCAAGACTATGATCGACGATCACAGTGCGGGGCTGGACGAGCGAATCGGTCGCGGCGAAGACGGGGGTCAGCGCGACGGTGACCAGGGAAGTGAGTAACCAACAACTTGTGCGGGTCAGGCGCGCAACAGGCAAAAGCGACATGAGGATTCTCCAATCGATAGGTAATGAGGGATACACGGTCGAACTGCAGTTTGATAAAGGCTCGGCTGCTCAGGGGATGACTGATTGCTGATTGGGGACCAGTTCGATGACGACGCCCGATGCCATTGCGACGAACAACTGGCGTTCGCCCGCAAGCGGCACTTCATTGAGCCCCTAGTGAATGCCGCTGAGTCGAATCCGATCGAGCAACTGCGACTGTTTGTTCATGCCGCTATTTTGCGTAGCCCTCCTCAATTTGATAATTGACGTATTATTTGAATAACTTTCAAAAAATTTCGAAATATCATGGACTACCTAGGCGACATCAGGCTGTTTGTCGAAGCAGCAAATCTCGGTGGATTGTCGGCTGCAGGTCGCAAGCTCGGGCTATCCCCCGCTGCCGCGAGTGCGCGCCTGGTTAAGCTCGAATCTGTGTTGCATACGCGCCTGTTCGAGCGCACGACACGCCACCTGCGCTTGACGGATGAAGGGCGGACGTATTTGTCCTATTGCCAGCAGGCACTCCAGGCACTCGACGATGGCAATGCCTTTCTCCAGGCTGGGAAAAGCGTCGTGGGTGGCAAGATGCGAATATCCGCTACCTCGGATTTCGGTCGCAACGTGTTAAAGAACTGGCTTGACCAGTTCAACACGCAATACCCTGAGGTGAGGTTCGCGCTGGTGCTGTCGGATTCGCTGTCGAATTTGTTGCAAGACGATATTGATCTCGCCATCCGATTTGGCGTGCCGCCGGACAGTTCCTTCGTTGCCCGCCCCTTGGCACCCAATCGGCGCGTGCTGTGTGCATCGCCTCGATATCTGGCAAAACACGGCGCCCCCGAACATCCACGGGATTTGGAACGTTTCGACTGCATTGTCCTTAACTCTGTCGCCGGGCCTGCAAACGACTGGCGCTTCATCCGAAATGACAAAGTCGAAAGTTATAGGGTCCCGCTTGCAAACGCTCGCGAGACGAATGATGGCGCGGTCGCTCGAGAGTGGGCGGTTCACGGTTACGGCATTGCAATGAAATCGATGTGGGATATTGGCGCAGACCTACGAGCAGGACGCTTGAAGATTCTATTGCCGCAGTGGCGGTCTGAGGACGCGCCGGTACATGCCCTATATCAACGTAACCGGTATATGGCACCTCGCGTACGCGCCCTTCTCGAATTTCTGATCGAGCGCTTTGCAGAAGAATCCAGCAACCTGGACGAATATTTGAGCTGATACTTTCGAATGCAGCTGCAAGAAGCGACGAAGCGGCGGCATAGGTGACTTTCGCGCCGGTGCATCAGTGCGCAATTACAAACCCGATCACTGGATAAAAGGATGGTGACGTTGTCTCTCACTCTGAGTGATGACTCGCCTGAAAAAACCTCAACAATGTTCGATCGACTAGGGTGCTGAACGTCACAACGTTCAGCACCCTCTGACTCGCTCACTTCCTCTCGCGGTTCACCACTTCCTGTTTGAGAGGAAGCGTTGGGTTGCCCTCGCTATCCGCAGTTGTCGAAGCGGATCCGGGCTTATTGTCAGCCCTGTCATTTCAGGATTTATTTCCACCAATACTCGACCTGAACACCTACGTTGGAACCTTGCAGGTCTGTACCAAACGCACCGGTATCAGACAGCGCCGATCCCGGAGATTGCAAGCTGGCGGCGCGTTGCGCAGCCTTGTTCCAGGTAGCGTAGGTGTAATACAGACGAAATTCCGGCCTGTCCCAGAATCCAGGGCCCTTCGGTGACCAAGTAGGCGCGATGGTGTACTTAGTGAGTTTTCGGGTACCGTCTACAGCTTCAACCTGGTCGCGCCCAACTTCGGTGATCAACTTGAACTGGTCCGTGAACGCATAAATTGGCCGAACACCAATGGATAACCAGTTCTGATCATCACCATCAGGGCGCGTGTCTTTTTGATAGACCAATTCAACTTGACCACTAAAAGCATGGGTCATTTGCCAGTCGAAAAACTCCACGAGCCGCCAGCTCTTGTTGCTCTCATCCAACGTGGTATCACCGGTGTAGCCCAATGCGGTGCCCGGCCCTCGGCCGTATTGAACAGCGAACTTGTTGACTCCGCCAAGAAACGCGACCTGCTTGTGCTGGGCAACCACCGACCAGCCCTGATGAGCATTCTCGCGGCTCGGCTTGTCCAGATAACTGACGCCCAGTTGAACCTCACCACCGGGATTTGTGTTGAATCCGCTGACGGTCACATCATGACGGGTAACAAAATCCTTTTGGAAGACGTTGTCCTTGCGTGAGAGCACATAGCTGTATTTCAGATCGCCCAATGCGACCTGGTCGAACCCAAAGCCTGTTGAGCTTTGGTTCCAGTAGAAGTAGTCGGAAATATTGATGTCGTTTCGGTTGTAGTAACGACGGCCCGCCCAGAAAGAACCGCCATTCAATGCCGGCATCTTGCTCCACTCAGCGTAGAGCTGGCTCATCCGCGTATAGCCGTGCTCCCCGTCAAATTTTGGTTCATGGCCATATTCGTTATAAAACTGTGCCATGCCTTCCACGCTGACCACCGAGCCGTCGTCCAGTGAAAGCAGATCCTGGCGCAAATCCAGCTCCAGATATTGCTCACATTCGTTGCCAAGACGGTATTTGGATTGCGCGCCCGGTAGCTGAAAACACGACTGTTTCCCTCCTTGAGTCGAATCTCCAACTCCGGTTCTGAAATAACCACTGAAGTCTGTTGAATACGCGTCAACGGGCAAAAAGCCGACAGCAAAGGACGCACCCAGAACTGCGCTGAGAGTTTTAACGTTCATTCATAACACCTTTTGTTTGTTATATTTATTGGATAAGGCCAACGCGAACAGCACGCTTTTAATCAAAGTACGCGGTTAACTCCCACGCACCTGTTTCAGAAAGGGAAATACCAAGTTAAATCGAATAGAAAAGGCACCGCTGAACCAATGAGAAAAATCCAGGCATTGCCGGTGCAAAGTGACCAGACGAGCTAACGATAAGGCATTACCCGTCCAATCTTATGAGGCTCTACCCCCGATGGCGTCCTCGGAAGAAATCTATAAGACCCTGCGTAGATGAATCATCAGCCGGTTGCGCGTCATAGCGAGTCAGGAGGTTATGGACGTTGTTACTTAGCTCCTTGCCCAGTTCCACGCCCCATTGATCAAACGAATTGATTCCCCAAATTACACCTTGGACAAAGACCTTGTGTTCATATAGGGCGATCAGCGCACCAAGGCTATGTGGATTGATGATCTCAAGAGCAACTGTATTGCTTGGCCGGTTACCGGGGATCACTTTATGCGGTGCCAGTCGTTCAATCTCACTGGATGAAAGGCCTTTGGCTTTTAGCTCTGCCTCAGCTTCACTGCGGGTTTTGCCCCACATCAGCGCTTGGCTTTGAGACAAGCAATTGGCATACAGCCATTCCTGATGATCAGCCACTGGATTGTGGCTGACCACAGGCACAATGAAGTCAGCTGGAATCAGAGGCGTTCCCTGATGCAGCAACTGGTGGTAAGCGTGCTGTCCGTTACACCCCACGCCGCCCCAGATTACCGGGCCCGTGGTGCAAGACACTGACGTGCCGTCATGACGAACACTTTTGCCATTTGACTCCATGTCCATCTGCTGCAGATGCTTAACGAAGTTGCGCAGGTAATGGTCATAGGGCAAGAAAGCATAGCTTTGCGCACCCCAAAAATTGTGATACCAAACGCCGAGTACCGCTAAAAGAACAGGAAGGTTCTGTTCCAATGGTTCGTTCAGGAAATGCTGATCCATAGCGTATGCGCCGGATAGCAGTTCCTTGAAGTTAGCGATACCAATGGCCAGCGCAATCGGCAGGCCAATTGCAGACCATAGTGAGTAACGGCCACCGACCCAGTCCCACATAGGAAATATGTTTACTTCACGGATGCCGAAATCCAGCGCTGCCTGGCGATTACTGGTCACAGCAATGAAATGGCGATATAGCTTCTCTTCCGTCCCGCCCTTAGCCAAGTACCAGCTACGAGAAGCTTGTGCATTCTTCAAGGTTTCAAGAGTACCGAAGGTTTTGCTGGAGATGATGAACAGCGTTGTTTCTACGTTCAGTTCGGCTGTAACCTCTCGGAACTCACTGCCGTCGATATTAGCTAGATAATGGCACCGCACCCCATGCCGAGCAAAAGGCGCCAGCGCCTCAGAGACAAGCTCCGGGCCCAGAAATGAGCCACCAATACCAATGTTTACGACATCGGTGATGACCTTGTCGTTGTAACCACGCCACAGATGGTTATGGATACGACTCACAACGTCAGTCATCTGCGCCAAGGCTCCATGCACATCGCGCATCAAGTTGCGACCATCGACCATCAAAGCGTCTCCCACTGGTCGCCGCAGCGCCGTATGCAGCACTGGACGCCCCTCGGAGCAATTGATTTTCTCTCCACTGAACATGGCACGCGCGGCCTGTTCCACGCCTGCCTCGCGAGCAAGGTTTACAAGCAATGAACGCGTTTCGTGAGTGATCAGGTTTTTGGAGTAATCCAAAAACAGCCCGCAGCCCGCCAAGGAAAAGTCTTGAAAGCGTTTACTGTTATCTCGAAAGGCATCGCGCATACTAAAATTTTTCATGCTCTCTCGATGATCGAGCAGATTGCGCCATGCCGGCAGTGCAGTCACATCATTCGTTTTGTTGTAGTTATTCATGCTCAGCCCTTCTTCGCCAATACGGCTTGTGCCGTCTCAATCAACTCTTTTCTTGCCATTCAAATGCGGGCGTTTTGTAACTCTACAAACGCAGAAGCGCCATCACAGGAATAAGCCCTGCATTGTGCAGTTACGACCCATTATCGGATTTAGTTCCGCGAGGCCAGCGTTCTCCATCGCGATTAAAATAAATGTTTATCTCTATAACGAAATCATTGAAACCTGACGAAAACAAAACCGAACGCGGGACACTCAAGCAGAAAACACTGCAAACATGCATATCCGTGCACGACAAATGGAAACCAGGTACTAGTCATTTAGTTTCAAAGTCATTCAGGCGGCGAGACGTGGACTAGCATCAACTAATTCACGTCTGCACCGCTAAATCCTCAGGACGAAACCCTGAGTACCGTCATTTGGGAGCGCCGCAAGAATCTCGCTGGATTAAAGAGGGTTTCAATCTAATAGTCTGACGTCTACCCTCAGGTTGCTTGATACGCTTCAATAAAAGCTTCACAGCCTGGGCCCCGAGCTCCTCGAGAGGTTGCGCTACAACTGTCAGTCTTGGGCTAAAAGCATCCGCCCAGTCGAAATCGTCAAAGCCAACCAGCGCGATATCCTTTGGCACCTCAAGCCCCGCTTCACGAAGAGCCTGCATTGCACCAATGGTCATCAAGTTGTTTGCAGTCATTATTGCGGTGGGCGGGTGCTCTAGCGATAGCAAATGGCGAGTGGCTTCCATTGCCGGCGCAATCGCCGATTCACCACAGCAAACCAATTGATCTTCGTACTCAATTCCAGCGTCAGCTAAAGCCGCACGGTAGCCGTCAATTCGCTCATGAGAAGAAGACTGGGTCAATCGTCCGGATACCATCCCGATACGCCGATGACCAAGCTTAATCAAATGTGCAATCAACTCTTGAGAGGAGTGCTTATTCTCTACCCCCACCTGATCAAAAGACGTCGAGAGAAGTCGATCGATGAGAACCGTGGGTATCTTGTTGGCTTTTAAGTAATTAAATACTCGATTTTCCGGATCATATTCCGAAGCGAGTACAATCCCGTCAACACGTCGCTCATGCAGTGCCTTGACCGCTTTGAGTTCCTGTTCCGGATCTCTTTGCGTATTGACCAGTATCATCATCAAACCGCTTTTCGCGCATGCCGCTTCGATGGCACGTACTGTTTCACTGAAGTAATAGTTTGAAAGCGTAGCAATCGCCACGCCGATAGCACCTGAACCCGAAGAGGAGCGAGCCAGAGACCGAGCGAGTGAGTTTCGAATATAGCCTACGGACTCTACCGCCTGATTCACACTACGGACGGTGTCAGGATGTACTTTACGAGTACCGTTGAGTACATGAGATACCGTAGACATTGATACGTTCGCGGCTCTCGCGACATCGCTCATCTTTGCGCCCACTGTGTATCACTCCTTTCTCACGTGATTTGATGGATAGCGCTGAACTCATGTCCAGTTGCTACCTATTGTAAAGCTCACGGCGAGAAAATGCGTCGATGGCTCTCGGAATTGATGCCGGGGCGAGCCCGCAATTTCGTGAAAGACCCAGCGAGATGCACAGCGCATCTGAAATCTGTAAATCGAGATGGTGGAATCCGCTATGCAGCATAGCCGGGCACTCCTTTTTATTATCGTAGCGATCATCCTGCGAACCAATTGATGGACGCAGCAGCGCTTGTTGAAAAAAGCATAGCCGAGACGAAAGCGCTTGCGCAAGCGCTTTCCTAACATCCTATTCACCTCCTCTTTGATCGGGGCTTCCCTAGGGGATGGACATGGAAGTGCTTTTTGGAGAATTCCTCGAACGAAAAGGAAAGCGCTTGCGCAAGCGCTTTCCTTTCGACTATGTTGCTCGAACAAGAACACCGATGAGAGGTTTCAACTACTTCTCAAATCGGTAGATAAGGAGTTAACAGCTATGCTGAGCACTGGATCTGAAAGCCCCCCTCCTGCCCTATTGGAAATGCATTCCATCTCGAAGTCATTCAATGGGGTGCGCGTCCTGCATGACATTGACCTCAGTATTTTCCCAGGACAAATCCACGCGCTAATGGGCGAAAACGGCGCCGGAAAATCCACTCTGATGAAAATACTATCGGGGGCCTATGTCGCCGACAGTGGCACTATTCGAATCGACGGATGTGAGATTCGAAACTATGGCGTGAACGATGCGAAGCGCCATGGCATATCCGTCATCTATCAAGAGCTCAGCTTGTGCGNGAATATGAGCGTGGTGGAGAACATCTACCTGGGTAGAGAGATNCGACGATGTGGCGTTATAAACCGCAAGGCAATGACCGAAGGTGCGCTCGTAGTACTAAAGCGACTTGGCGTTACATTTGATCCGCACGCACTGGTCGGTACTTTGTCGATTGCGGACCAACAACTTGTTGAAATCGCGCGTGCAATTCATGCCGATACGCGAATCCTGGTGATGGACGAGCCTACAACGCCGCTATCCACAAAAGAGACCGAAAGTCTTTTTACATTGATTCGCCAGCTACGTGATGATGGCGTCGCGATCATCTATATCAGCCATCGTATGGCCGAGATATACGCATTGTCCGATTGTGTTTCGGTGCTCCGGGACGGTCATTACGTTGGTTCGCTGGATCGCGTCACGCTGTCAGCTGAAACCCTGGTCCGGATGATGGTTGGCCGCGATGTTTCCGGCTTCTACGCCCATGAGCGTCCTTTGTGCTCTTACGAGCAACCGATACTACGTGTTCGCAATCTTACAGATGACTTCAAAATTCAGGATTGCAGTTTCGATCTGTATGCCGGCGAAATTCTCGGGATTGCAGGACTGGTGGGTTCTGGAAGAACCGAACTTGCCCGATTAATCGCAGGCGTCGACGCGTACTCAGGCGGAAAGATTGAAATGGACGGCGAAGTTGTAGTCATACGCTCTCCTCGCGATGCAGGTAACGCAGGCATCGTCTATCTGACAGAAGACCGCAAAGCACTGGGCCTTTTTCTCGACATGAGTGTCCACGACAATATCAATGTATGTGTTGTGGGAAGTGATGCTCGATATGCGGGGTTCGTGGACCGAGCCGCCGGAACTGGACGTACCGAACAAGCAATCCAGGCACTCAATATCAAAGCGTCCTCAGATATCAATGTTGGAGCGCTGTCCGGAGGCAACCAGCAAAAAGTTTTGCTGGCTCGTCTGCTGGAGATGAAGCCCAGAGTATTGTTCCTCGACGAGCCTACATCGGGTGTCGACATTGGGGCTAAATCAGAAATATATAAAATCATCAATGCATTAGCAGCATCCGGCGTTTGCGTAGTGATAATTTCAAGTGAACTACCAGAAATCGTTGGAATTGCCGACCGTGTATTGGTCATGTGTGAAGGTAAACTTGTCACCGAACTCGGTGGCCACAGCGGTCTTGATATCACACCTGAAGCCATTATCGCGTCTGCCACAGGCAGCGACAGGTTGACTCTAGCCAACGGAGACTTAGTCCAATGACTTCCCCACTGCAAAACAAAGTAGCAAGTGACTTCACCACGCCTGGTGTACGAAGCATCGCCGGAGTTTCCACCCAGGATAAAATGCGCCAACTGATGAGAGTGGCGGGCATGCTGCCCGTACTCTTACTCCTTTGCGTGGGCTTTGGCCTGATGAGCGAGAGCTTTTTCTCGGTTCAGAATTTCTCGATCATCAGTCAGCAAGCCTCTATCAATGTGGTATTGGCGTCAGGTCTAACTTTCGTGATTTTGACAGGTGGAATCGACCTTTCGGTTGGTTCGATTCTGGCTGTTTCCGCAGTAGTGTCGCTATTGGTATCGCAAGTTCCGGGGTTTGCTCCCCTGGCCATCGCTGCGGGGCTTGGAGTCGGACTGTTACTAGGGCTCGTCAATGGTGTATTGGTCGCGTTTGGAAAGCTACCGGCGTTTATCGTCACGCTAGGCGGATTGACTGCGATGCGTGGAATCGCACGCCTTATCGGCGAAGACAAAACGGTTTTCAATCCCGACCTGTCCTTTGCTTACATTGGAAACGATACGTTGTTCGGGGTGCCATGGCTGGTTGTAATCGCGGTAGTCGTGGTTACTCTTTCGTGGGTTATTCTTCGACGTACGGTGTTAGGCGTACAGATTTACGCAGTGGGCGGTAATCCTGAGGCCGCACGGTTGTCGGGAATCAAAGTCTGGAAAGTCCTGTTATTTACTTATGCCCTGTCCGGTTTATTGGCGGGCGTGGGGGCCATCATGACTTCCGCTCGACTGATGGCTGCTAATGGACTGCAAATGGGACAGTCTTATGAACTCGACGCTATCGCCGCCGTTATTCTGGGAGGCACGCGCTTTACAGGAGGCGTCGGCACTATCGTCGGCACG
>Ga0065715_10089013_pt1 | contig 17135 bp, 18 predicted proteins | sample MisBulReplicate1_FD_59102 | JGI IMG/M metagenome (GOLD analysis project Ga0065715, IMG submission 59102) | Miscanthus rhizosphere microbial communities from Kellogg Biological Station, MSU, sample Bulk Soil Replicate 1 : eDNA_1 v2 (version 2) | ecosystem: Host-associated > Plants > Roots >...
CAGAGCGGTCCTAACCCTGTCGTGCAGTGGGTGTGCAATTCGACCAGAATTCCATTGGCATTCTTGAAGATGATCGGTACCAGAGTTTCCATACGCTCGGGAGTGAGAAGCCCGCCTGGATCCTTTAGGCAAAGCCGATACGGATTAAGTGATGCGGCCTGTCGGGTACGCTCGGCATAATAGTCGTCCGAATGCTTCGGCGAAACCGAATAGATCAAATTCAAAATCGATTTAAGGCCAGCGCGATGGCATTCGCCGACGCGAAATTTCCAGCCTTCGTAATCGTTCCATTCATCGGATATGCGCGCTTCCCGGATACCATTGGCAAACATGCGCTCGACAAACAGGCGATACATCGACGGAGGGTTGTACTCGAAAGTATTCACGCGCCCGGCAATCAGGCGCAGGGGTGTCTTGGTAATGATCTTCGAGACCAGCCGCACCCGCTCCCACGGATCTTCCCTGAGCTCGCGCACCGCTTTTTTGAGATGCGACCCCGAGATCAGCTCGATTCCTTCAAACCCGGCATCATCGAGCTTTTCGGCGATCGGCAGCATCATACCGGTCGTCATATTCTCGGCCCATAGGCTTTGATGCCCGTCACGAATAGTCGTGTCGACAAAGCGGATGGTTTTCATGCGACCTCCGTTCGATCGGATGATAGTGGTTACACTAGGCAGTTGCAATCAAAGTACCGCAGCAAATGTAGAAAAGATGCATATCGTATGCTAGCTTGACGCAGTTTGCCGCATATCATACGCGTTTGCTTTGTATGAACGTATAGCGGCAACCGATTGTCGGGTGTGACAAGTCAGACCGTTACGGAGAGATGGCCGAGTGGTCTAAGGCGCACGCCTGCTAAGCGTGTGTACCCCAAAAGGGTACCGAGGGTTCAAATCCCTCTCTCTCCGCCATTTATTTTGCGCTGTCGATGTGAACTCAACCTGCGTAGAGTTGTGAATGGGCAGTTTGATTGCGCCCGTAGCTCAATTGGACAGAGCACCAGACTACGGATCTGGGGGTTGGGGGTTCGAATCCCTCCGGGCGCGCCACAAAATTCAGCCACTTAGTTTCCGCGAACCGGTATCTCTCACGAATTGTTTCCAGATTTTGTTTCCAAAGTGGTAGCAGCGGTAGCAAAGCGCCTAGCTCGTTTTCGGTTATCGTCTCCTGCGCCCCCAGAATCCCCGTCCACATTCTCCACAGCGATGCGGTCTGATCCAGACGGGTGCCAACAACCTCTCTAGCAAATTCCGCCGACGTGATCGGCTGATCATCGCGCTTTTGCAGGTGGGGCACCTGATCATACCGCAAGCATGAAAAATTTTCGTTTAGTCCCTCAGGCGAGCGCTGTATATTTAATTTGCTACATCTTTCTTTGCGGTCCGCCTAAGTCATACAAACAGAAGGTTCAAACAAAAGGACGTATGATCATAAGCCGCAGGCAAGGAGTTCTGTTGTACGCGCCCTTAATGGCTCTTGCCATAATCTTCGGATGTGGGCCTTCGGCAATAACACGGGTTACTACAACAAGTCCCGTTAATGGCCTATTGGTTCAAGTGCGCGAACTTGATGCGAGCGGAGCGGATGTCCGTAACTACTCTCAGCCTGTGCAACCGTATGGTCTTCAGACGACGGAGGCGATAGTCGAAGCTTTGCAAGAGGCTGGCGTCATAGCTGAAATTGCAAAAGGTGATATGCCGTTGCGCGGGCAGATTATTGTGGAAGGCAACATTACACTCATTGAAGGCGGAGACACTACCTCGCGAGTTTTGCTCGGTGGCTTCGGACCCGTGGGCGCAACCCGCTTTGGGGTTGCGGGAACGGCACGACGGGCGGATGGAACCTTGCTCGGGGAGTTCGCTGTCGAGCGTCTTGCATGGATGGATATATGGTGGCCGAGCACTGACAGACTCCTGTCACGCGCAGCGAAAGTCATTGGCTACGACGTTGCAGATATGATTGTTACCGGACGCTATACTAAGAAAGGTTCGGCTCCGCCTGCCCGGGATACAGCGGAACGCCTTCAAGAGTTGCAAAGATTGTTCGATAAAGGACTCATCACGCGGGAAGAGTATGAGCAAAAGCGAGCTGCAATTCTGCGGGGACTGTAATTGTTTTGCATTGCCGACGGCTGCCGGGGCCAGTCTGCGTCTAGTATTCCGACGGTATTGGAGCGGGTTTTGCGACTTTCTTTGATTTTGTCGCAAGTAATAACTGGACTGCGCCCGAACATCGCCAGCGCAATAGGCGAGGACCGCCCCGGCCAGCCCACACCTAGCAAAATCACTATGGCGCAGTGTTAGTCTATTTTGCCTTGGCGCACGCCTCGCTAGATTTGGGGCTCTCGCCGCCGCTGCTCACTGCAGTCACCTCATAGCAATACGTGGTGCCACTTTTTAACTTAGTATCGACATATGCAGTTGTCGCTGTGACCTTTACCGTCGGCGTTGAGGGATAGGATCCGGGGTTCGTTCGGCGGTAAATATAGTTTTGTGTCACACCCGGAGCCGTGGACTGAGTCCAACTGAACGTCACACCTCCCTTCGGGGGACCCGAGGACGCCTTCACGTTCGTGGGTGTCGCCGTTGCTGCTGGTGCCTGGGGTGTGGCGCTTACCTGGGAAGAGTTCCCACTCTCACCTGCTGAATTGACAGCCGACACCACATAGTAATAGGTGGTCCCGTTGGTGAGTCCGGAGTTGGTGTAACTCGTCGAGGTCGGCGTGGCGATCGTCGTGTATGGTCCGCCGCTTACCGTCGCACGTTTTACTTTGTAGCTGGTTGCGCCTGACGATGCGCTCCAACTGAGTGCGACCTGGCTGTCGCCAGGCGTCGCGCTAATTGCGGCGGGTACTGATGGTGGTGCGAGGCCTGACGGCGTCGCGCTAGCCTCGACCGAATCGACGCTCTCTCCCCCCGCATTAGGACCAGCGCTGTAAGCCGCTGATACCACGTAATAGTAAGTCGTGCCGCCAGTGAGTCCTGTATCCGTGTAACTGGTCGTCGTAGCGCAAGCCACCGTCGTGTATGGCCCACCGCTGGCCGTCGCACGTTTTACATCATAGCTGGTTGCCCCGACTGACGCTGGCCACGAGAGTGAAACCTGGCCGATTCCCGACGTTGCTGTGAGGCTGGCCGGTGCCGCCAGATTTACTAACAAGGTAGTTGATGCGGTATGTGTAATAGTTCCGGCGGTGCCGGTGATGGTCAGCGAAAGGGCGTACGGCGTCGCACTCGTCGTCGTATTGAAAGTTAACGTCGATGACCCGGAGCCTGAGATTGAGGATGGACTGAAGCCGCCGCTGGTTATACCGCTAGGGAACCCATTCTCGCTGCCCACGCTGAGGTTTACTGCGCCATTGAACCCAGTCAGTGGCGAGACCGTTACGGTGAACGTAGTCGATTGGCCGGGATTGACTGCTTGCGAAGAAGGGCTCACTGCGATGGAGAAATCAGGGCTCGTCGGCAGTACGGTAATCGTCCGTGTTGCCGGGCTCGGATCGGAGTTGCCGCTGCTGTCGATCGCTGTCAATGATGCGACGTAGGTACCCGGCGTGGTGAAGACGACATTCCCCGGGTTTTGCAGCGTGGAGGTCGCAGGAGAGCCTCCCGGGAAGACCCAGGAATACTTCGCCGCACTGGAGGTGGTGCTGAAGGCGATAATGCCGCCGGCGAGAATCGTGATATCCGAAGTTGGCGAGGTAATCGCGCCCTTCGGTGGTGTCGTCGCGTAGGGCGAGAGCTGAATAAACTCCGCCACCGACGGCACTCCGGTGCTATCGAGCAGGAACAACATGTAATAGCCGGGTGGGGCGATGTTCCCGTTGGGCGGGCTTGTAAGATTGAGCGTGCCTGAGCCGTTGCACGGCGGCTGTGGCGAGGGGCCGCAGAGGCCAATCAGCCGCTGGTCCATGTCAAAGGTGTGCGTGGCGGAGCCGGGGCGTACCAGCACTGCAGAGCTGATCGCCGAGGTGCTCGTATAGGTCACAGAGAAAGGCGTATTGTAGCCGATCGGCCCTGGTGTAATCCCTAAAATATTTGGTCTGTTGGCGTCAGGGATCAGGTGATTGTTCGCATCGAATAAGTAGGCTGGCGTATAAATCTCAATCGCAGGCTCATAGTTCCCGCGTGGTCCGGGGTTGCTGCCCATGCTCACGACCGTCGCATCCGGCAGGAGTAGTGCCACCGAGTGATACAGTCGCGAATACGAGGCGGTGCCGCCCGAGCTGAAGATATTGGTCACTGGGTCGTAGAGGTCTGCATGCTTGCCATCCGGGTTAGGGCTCTCATTGTTCAGTGAGCCACCCTCTGCGAGCACCGTGCCGTTGGGCAGAATGACTGCGTTCATCTCAATACGGCCCGTTGACATATTAGGTCCGGGCGTCCACTTGGGCGTGCTAGCCGAGAGGTCTATGATCTCTGTAGTGCTCGTGGCTGGATTGCCGCCGCCAAAGTTAATGACTTTCGGTGTGTAGCTTGGCGGCAGCAGTGGCAAAATGACCGCCGAGCCATAGTGTCGGTCGCGGGTCGTGGCCACCGATGGCGTCCATGTCTTGGGCGCTGGGTCAAAGATCCAGCCGTTTGCGATCCGCCCAGAGCCCTGACCATTGTAGAAGACCTTGCCGTTCGGCAGCAGGAACATGGGTGGATAGAGGGGCGGAGAGAACGGTGCAGTGACTGGACTCGTCCATCCAGCGCCAGCATTCTTCAGTTCATAAATCTCGACGGTGTTGTTGGTGCCGCCGCTCAGGCCAAGCCCAGAGAACGCCATGACACGCCCATCGCCGAGAGTGGTGGCAGTCGCATACCAGCGTCCATCTACCATGCTCTGGGATTGCATGAAGCGTTCAGTGGCAGGATCAAAAATGGAGGCGCGGTTATCGCCTGTGAAAGAGTAATCCGAGGTGCCGCCCACGACCAGGGCCCGCCCATCGGGCAGAGCAGCTGTTCCACTGCAGAAAACATCATATTCCATGTTTTGCACTGTGATGCTGCTCTGGGTTGCGCCTGTCGGGTCCCAGATCGCGTTGCGGTAGCTCTCAGCGCCCTCCGAATTGTTCTTCGCGTCGTTCTCGGACCCCGCGACGATTAAAACTTTTCCGGTGTTGAGCAAAGTCGCAGAGATCGGGTTAATGGGCATGAGGTAAGGCAAGGTCCGCCATTCACCGTCAATGTGGGGAATGTTTACGGTGCACGTCTGCGCGTTACTAAAAGGAACAACAACACCCAAACTGAAGAAGGCCAAAGTTATCGTAAGAAGATGACGAAGTAGTACTGTGGACATTGGGCGGCTCCTACGTAACCGGATTGTGCTAACCGTGGAGCATTTGATGTGCCCGCGCCATCGAAGGAGTTTTGGGGAAACTTAGACCCCTTATGAGAGTAGGTAGCTCAGGGAAGTGACGGCAGGTACGCCTGCTGAGGGCAACTATGCCTGAAGGTGACTTAGTCAGATAGTGTTAATGAATTTAGTGCAATTCCGAGTTGTGCCGCAGCAAGCGATCTTTTTCAGATCTGCAAAGGCCCAATGCGCTGAGGCGCGGCTCCTCAATTCCAAGTATATCCACGACTTTATCACGGCGCTCAGGGGTGGCCCGCTGAATTGAAATTCGTGTCCTTTTGTTTGTGATCAAGGAAAAATCGCTCGCGGTACTCGTCGTAATACTTTTGGGCTCGAACTCTTCAGAAAAGCAGTCGTCGCGATTTGGATAATCCGAGAGGTAAAAGAGGATAATTGAGCTATGGCCGAGGAAGAACGATGCGGGGAGTCGCATCAATTCGCGGAGAAGAAATGCCTCGGAGCGTTGGCTTGATCGCTTTCGGTTTGGGATCGCTCACATTCGTTTTCGTTTTTGTCCCTGGGCCACGCCCCAGTAGCCAAGTCGAGAGCCAAGCGATTTCTGCTGGTTCATCTGTCCATGAAATCAGCTCGCTCTTGTTATTGAGAACTATCCAGGCGCCCAGGTCCTTTACGTATGCAAGCGCTGGTTCGTTACTTATGCATCGATGGTCCATCTGCTCGTCTCCCCATGTGAACAATTCGCATATAATTTGACGGGTGAACTTTACGGGACGATTAAATCCAGTTGAACCGTCGGAGAATTGTTGAATCTCAATCGCAAATTCGAAAAGGGAAAATATCAACCAAACCTATGAGCGGATTGAAAAGAGGTGATCCCGATGGCAATAAGCAAATTGATGCTGTCACATGCTTGTGGAATTCCGTGATCGAACCGGAGATCAATTTCCGAAGATCTTTAATCGTTTTACAAGCGGCTGCGGTTGCTGCTCAGTTGCAACCGTCGCTTGCTCGCCGGTCACAAGGCGTTTGGTCGGCGAGAAAATGAGATTTCGGCTTAAATTCGGCCGATGCCTATATACGATTGCTGGATCGTTGGATTTACACGGTCGTGCGTCAATGGCAGCCCAACTTTTGAGGTTGGCTTAGATCAGGAATTCCCGCTAAGTTCTTGATTTTACCCAGCTCCGTTGAACTGATAAAAATCTGGTGAGCGCTAAGCGGCAACTCTTACGGATCTGGGGGTTGGGATTCGAATCCTTCCGGGCGGGCCACCAACCGTTGTTAAAAAATTTATGCAAGGCTAATATTCCAGCCAAACGATCGTCTAATTTAGCGCCAGCCAAATTCGCGGTATTCGAGACTGAAGCTAAATGGTGCAGTTCAAAGGCTTGGCTCTTTTCATAGCTTTAGCTTTCGTTGGGGTATTCTCGACTTCGGACCCTGCGGCGGAACGCAGTAAAGAGACAGTTGCGGCCGATACGGTCCGGATTCCGGCACCAACCATAATCAAACCCGTGGACATCAACTCAGGAACCATCGAGCAGCTTAGAGCGTTGCCCGGAATCCATCACTCGTATGCGCAAAAAATAATCGATGGTCGCCCTTATCAAAAAAAACAAGAGCTGGTTTCGAGAAAAATCATTCCCGCCCCGGTTTTTGAAAAAATCAAAGATCGGATCATTACCGTTAACCAAGACGACACGACCGGGGAGTGATTAGTGCGACAATTCAATGCCCGGAACCAATCCACGCCGCTAAACTCACCGGTGCGTAATCGCCTGTTCAAAAAGTCACTCGGCACCGAAGATTCGCCCGTGTGCAAAGATTTTTGTTTGTACCCGTGACGTGACATTTTAACTTGATTAGTAGTCGTTCGGCTACAAACATCGGCGGTTTGCCACCTTCTTATGTGCTTCGATTACGCATCCCGCGCCATGATGTCATCTCATTTCTCTAATGATCATTTCGCGTGCTGACGGTACGCCAGTTGCTTCGATCGGTACCGCCGGGGTGGGAAATCACAGCTAGAGTCCGCACCGCGTAAATCTCTCCCCCGGCACCTCTCAACACATTCTACTGAGCGCATGATGGCCGGATCCGATTAAGTGCAGGCATCCATGTTTAGTAACAGTCTTGCTGCTTTCGGTCCTGGGTAGAGTGAACGCGCAGAATTCTCCTGGCGGTTTCAATGCGAAGAAGAAAGATAGTTGAACCCGGAAAGAATCGCGTTAGACGATCGGGCACACGGCAGTTAATCGGGGAGGAAATCGGGCCAGCACGCGTTCGCCAAACGAGATTGTTCAAAACGGAAGTGGACGCGGAAATCTGGGTGAAAGCGGCTCCCGGACGACGTTCGCGACTAGTTATGATCGGAAGCGCGGCATGGATGCGTGCACTGGATGCAGAATTGAAAATCGTTTCGGCTGAGAAATAAAGAAAAACGCTGCGGGAACTCTCGAATCTAGAGATTTGTCTCAATGCTCAGTGGTAAAGGGCTATTGTTCAACTTATTCTACGCACCCTTACGACGGGAGTACTCTTCGCCTTGCGTAGATCGGGCTAAACCTGGCAAATAGAGAAAGCCGCTCGAGTCCACGGCCCGATCTCTTTGGGATGTGTATTTGCCAGAAACAACTTTTCGCGAAGGAAGGTGATTTTGAATGAAGCCATGCGCATTTTATATCCTCGCACTGAGTCTTGGAATATTTGGCTGTACGACCGAGACCAGTGAAGCCCCGGTGCGGTTGGGTACCAAAACCGAAGCGACGAGCGGTTTCTTAAACCGGCTCGCTGACCAGTTTACTGAGCGAGAATGCAATGTAAATAGATTCACTTGCCCGTATGGCTTAGGGCCGGCAGGGGAACCCTGTGACTGCACGGACCCTGATGGTATCGTTAGAAAAGGATTGACGGTGAAGTGAGAAATTTGAACTGGTGTCTTTTGAAAGCGTCGCAAATGCACCGATCCCGTGCCGAATTGGTACGCGTGCCGTAACACGTTTCAGGTAAGTTTTGTCCTTGATAGGGTAAGTTTTTGTGCGCCAATGCGTTCTTTCCTCTTCAATAAAACGGCAAGGCGCTTAGGGGCATGTTTGTTGCTGCTTGGCTTGAGCGAGAGGTCAAAGCCAAATGGTTCAACGCGAACGCCAGACAATATTAATTGTCGAAAAGCAGCCGAATTACACTCAATTGCTGGTTAAGCAGGTAATATTCGCGGGTTTTCGTCCGCTCGTCGCGGTGACCGGAGAAGGCGGTATTCGCAAGGCGATTGAACATCACCCCGATCTCGTTTTGCTTGAATTGGATCTGACCGATATGGACGGACTGGAATTCGTTTCACTATTGAGAGAAGAACCGCTACTCCAAAAGATTCCGATCGTCGCAATGAGTATTTTTTCATACTTGAAAAGCGCCGCGCTTCTTGGTGGCTGTGATGATTTCTTGCAGAAACCAGTGAAAATGATCGAGCTCATGGGCCATATTCGGTGCCTCCTCATGAAGGAAGCTCCGGTCACGGGAAAGACGCCCAATGTAGTAAGCCGGCCTGCTCCCCGATCGGCGCTCTCCTGATCGTTTTCCTTCGCCCTTCCGGTGACGATCCCCAGAGAAAAAGCAATTCTTTTGTGTCTGTGTTAGCTACGACGCGGTGATTTCGTCAGTCTCACTCTTAAGTGCTCCTTCGATCTCGCTCACGATAGGCGGAATTCAGATGGAAACCTGAGAAAAGGACGCGGGTTGCGGCGTTCTAATTCACAGCATTGTTGCTAGAGCATCTTAGGCTTCCAGTCCTAGACGCTCGCACGATCAACCCTTGTCCGAAGCGCGCGAAAAGGGTAGTAAATAGCCGGGTTATTAGTCCCCCAGCCTGCGCCGGATGCGCCGGAACAGCTGGATACTCTTAATGGGAGGGCTGAACTCATGCCCGTCGTCACCATTGCTCATGCGGCATACAGCGGCGGGAGTATCATTGCCCAAAGGGTTGCATCGCTGTTGAATTACCGTTCCATCGATCGTGAAGTCTTGATCGAAGCGAGCAAGCGATATGGAATTCCCGAAGCGAAATATACAGAAGTGCTCGAAACCGAAGGGCACTGGTGGGAACGTTGGCGTGAGAGTGTTCGGCTGTATCGGATTACGTTGCAGGCGGCAATGTGCGAAGTCGTGGAAGGGGGCGAGCTGGTTTACTATGGTCGGGCAGGACAGCAGCTGTTGCCCGGAATTGCGCACGTTCTAAAAGTGCTGATCGTCGCGCCGATGGAGTACCGGATCGAGCAGGTGTGCTTGCAGAATGGCATGAGTAGTGAAAATGCTCGCCAGTATATCCGTGAGTTGGATCGGGTCCGCAGCCGGCGTTTTCGTGCGGTGTTCAACGATGAATGGCAAAATCCGGTGGGTCACGATCTCGTCCTAAACAGCGCGAGATTTGATACCGAACTGGGTGCGTCGGTAATTGCTGAAACCGTGCGTCGGCCGGAGTTCCAACCTACCGCTATTTCGGCGAAAGCTTTTCAGGATTTGGCGACTACCGCCCATGTTCAGGCGGCGCTAATCACCTCACCCGAGACCCGCAATGTGGTTCTCAATGTGAAGAGCGACAGCGGGCGGGTAACGATTTCCGGCATTCTCGCCGACCCGGATTTGGAAAAGGAGATTCTCCGGATCGCTGCAGCGGTTCCTGGTGTCTCTCACGTGGTAACGGATATCGAACCCCCGCCGATTGAATATATGCACCCATAGCGCACTCTATCATACGATCCACAAACTTAGTCCTCGGCTATATTCGATTGCCAATTGCCCGACCGCATGCAGGAGAGACTCCGGTAAATGATTACTAGCGATTCGGAATATATGCAGCTCGCGCTGTCCGCCGCTCGAAAAGCAGCGAGTAGAGGAGAGATTCCCGTGGGCGCTGTAATTGTATTGGCCGGACAAGTCATTGCGACCGCGTACAATGACCGTGAAGAACGCCAGACGCCTCTGGGCCATGCGGAGATTACAGCGATTGAATTGGCAGCTCAGCATCTAGGGAGCTGGCGTCTCGATCAGGCCGAGCTTTACGTCACATTGGAACCATGTGTCATGTGCGCGGGAGCCATTTTGCAAGCCCGTTTAAGGCGCCTAATATTTGGCTGCCTAGATCCGAAGGCAGGCGCGATCGAATCTTTATATCAACTCTGTGAGGATCAACGGCTCAATCATCAGTTGCCGGTCACCGGAGGCGTACTAACCAATCAATGTGCGGCACTTCTGAGCGATTTTTTTGCGGGCTTGAGGATGCAAAAACGCAGTACTGCAAATCGCGTGGCCGAGCGCGGTTGAAGGCGCTTGAGTAGAAAACGGCCGAAGCCAAAACAGCATTTCGGAAGGTGACTTATCGCGTTGGTGGGTGATATTGGGCCAGAAAGTTATAAAAATACCAGCCACTTGTCCTCCGATCCCAAGGAAGAAGTTTTCAACTGAATCGCCAGTAACCATTGCGTTGTTTTTGCGCCCGGCTGCTCCTCTCGCGGTATTGGTCGTGCTACTTTCCAGCCTCAATACCCATTTCGTCGATGAGACACTTGCCGATCGATTCCGCGCTTCGGGAGCCTCATCGCGTTCAGCTTTTCCGGATCTGATCGAACTCGCGGACTCGTTCCCGAATACGTGACGTGCATCAGAAGATTTTGTTGCGTCGAGCGCTACGGCGCCGAGATTTCTTTCTCATCGAAAACGGTTGCACTATTTCCATTCCGATTCCCGATTGTGATAAACGCTGCTCATTTAATCATGCTGGTTTTTCGTAATATATTCAGGCTGCGGAGCGACAAAAGGATTTGCCCGAATTGCTCCAGCCAAGAAATTTACTTATCGCACCGGAAAAACCATTTCGAAAAATCTCTAAGCGTATTTTTGATACGACCGTTTCGTTGTCGACAGTGCCATCGTCGGTTCTGGAAATTCATTAGTCCTAATAGCCAAATGCGCACGGGCAGGCCAAACGATCTCCAAAAGTCGTAAACTGCTCAACGTGAAGAACATTCGTTGAAGATTCCGGCAGCGGATAGTCGCACTCCAGAGCAACTGTCAGCTTTTAATTAAACCGGGCGCTGACGGTTCAAATCAGTCCGGGTCTGTTTTCGGGTGAATCGCCACAACCGGTGGCTACATTCATTGCAGCGGTAAGGACTCAAAGAAATAATTATCGGTAGCTTTTCGAGGAAATTCCGGCAGCGCGATTTTCTTACATCAGTGCTGTCGCAAACGGGGCAAGTTGGCGGTACATGGAGTGCCATTATGTACCATCTCCTTAGGGATTAAAGTAAACATGATGCGATTCGCAGCTGTAGATGAGACTAATCGAGAACCTAACTCCGGATCGTAAAAAAGTCACGTGCCGAAAAAAGATGAGGTTACAATAAACGCGCAGATAAATAAAATAGCTTGGCGCACTGAAACGCGCGGATCTGAAGGCGGACTTCCCCGGCGTAGCTTTCCCGAAAACTTGCACGCCGCGCTTGTTTAATTGCGCGGGCCGTGGAAACTCGGGGGGCTTAACTAACGGCTGAAAAAAGTAGGCCTACCGGAAGCCAGTCACCGTTGATTATCTGGCAAGCCGAGTAGGCCTAAAGACTTTGATGCGGTAATTGAGCGGTCTGCCGAAATCAAAAAAGCAGCTCCCGAATATCTGTTCAATTCGCCCTAGTGAATCACTGATTCAATTTGTAGACTTGGGGCATGCCCGCTCGTTTAAGACCATTTAATGTCCGATCGCTTCGTCGGATACAGAAAGGAAAGAAACCTCGAGATGATTGGCAAAAATTAGCCGACGAGCGGACGGCTAACCAATTTGAACAGTATCTCCGCATGAAGCGGCGCCCGCGCTCGCATTCCTAGATTTATTTTTTTAGATTTCTCACCCAAAAAGTAATTCTCGATGCACAAATGATATAAACGATCGGCCGAATTGAATCAGCAAGAAAGCACGCAACACCACGCGCCGCGTTTGCTGATTTCTGCGACGCTCTGCCAATAGATCTTCAACATTTCTTCAAAAGTTCCGATTTCGCATGCTCTTACACATGCGTTGCCATTTATTTTCCCATCCAATTAGGAATCGCTAATCCAACGAGAATGAGGACGAGCCCGAAGATCACCAGGGGCGAAGCGCCCACCTTAACTCCCGCAAGGCCCACTACCAGGCCAATTATGAATAGGGCCGCGCCGATCAGTCCCTTGATATTCATCTCAAGAATCAGAGTACCCAAGCCCAGAGCGTAACACTACCACCAACCAAAGGACGTCCTTGGTCAACAATCTTATTGGCTCTTTTTACTTGACGGTTAGTCAAATGCTCCGCTCTAAGTTGCCGAGACAAAAAGATTTTATCAGAAGGGTAGAGATTTTGTTGATGTTGCAGAGAGAGGCATGAACCCCGCAGCAACATTCATAAAGACGCTCGCAAGTACCGAAAGCACGGCAATACTGAACGGAAGCACGCGCTACGCAAGCACGGCCTCAACGCGATAAACAGCAGAACGACACACGGTAAGTCAGTCAGGTGGATGCGTTACGCGATCAGCAGGAAGGTGAAAAGTTATGTGCCATCGCTACGAGCGAGAAAATCGAAGCAGGCGCTTTCTATCTCCGGAGAGTGCTGCCATGAGGTCATATCTCGTGGCGGACGCACGCAAGCGCGGGACTCCGATCAACAAGCGGCACGACAACCGGCGCACGATCAACCAGCAGTACGACACGGCCATCAGCCAGTGGCAGAAGATCAACGACGAGCTTGAGGGCGACAAAGGCTTGGGATCTGGCGCGCAGGCTCATGATGGAGGACAAGTCGCGTTAACGCTCTCACGATGCCACAGCTCGTTGAGCTTATGGTTTGGCATCCACGTTACGAAGTCTCTCTTGCGGCCACGCCACTGCCAGCCCACTCTGAAAGCAGGCAAAGCTTTGATCCGCGCCACTGCTTGCGGCTGCATTTGCAGCAACTTGGCGACCTCTTCGAGAGTCAGAGTCTCTTCGTCCATCCATGTGCGGTGAATCAATCGTGGCTGGTATTCGGCGTGATACTTAGCCGTAACTTAGCCGATAGGTAGTGTTGGTGTTGTGTGGGCGATGGGCCGCGCACCTCACATCAACATCTCTAAGAGAATCGCCGTGACCACAGCTAGGCCAAAGCTGATTATTGTGCCAATGAGCTTCATCACGCTTAGAGCCTGATAGAAAAGAAAAGCGACCAAGACTGTGGCCACGGACATGAGAGGGTGATGGCGCACGACAAGGATGATGAAATCGAACCAGTAGGTGAGGTCATACATGATTTGGTTCATGTTCATCATCTCCCTCCTAGGTTTGCCGGTTTGTATGCGTATCCATTGTTCCGGCTGGGCTTGTGTAAAATTATATGCTGCACGGTTACCGCGTCAACAACAAAAAGTTTTCTTTGTGGTAGCAACGTGAATCTGACAGGGATTAACGGCAACGTATGATTGTGGGGAACTTTCCAGGACCGACTGGCCAGTGAACTGAGATTGGCCAAAGCCAAAACACTTCCCCAAGCCCAGGCCGTGCTCGATCGCTACCTCTGCGAGCACAACCGTAAATTCTCCCAGGCCGCCCGGAGAAAGATCCATTCCCAACCGATCGATCAGGCGTTGTGCTTTAAAGAAAAGCGTACGGTGGCCAACGATAATACCGTCACCTTCGATAGGGCCATCTTTCAGATCCCTAAGGAATCTCCCTATCGTTCCTACGCAATAAAAGAATCGATGTGCATGTCGGATTAGACGGGTCAGTTGAGTTTTTCTACAAAACAGAAAAATCGCCGCCTTTGACTCAAAAAACACGCCCGCGTGTGACTTATAATGAGCTGGACCGCTGCCGACAGCGTGCTAGACTCCGTCGATACCGATACGATCAAGCGCTTGGCTCGGCCGACCCATTGCGCGCGTACCCGCTCATTCAGCAACTGGCGCAGGCGGGCATCAAGGTTGAGGAGTTTCCCGAGACGGTCGCCAACAGAACCAAAATAGGCGAGACGTTGTTTTCCCTTGTGAGGGACAAAAACCTAATTGCCTATCCCTCGACGAGCTCCGCAAGCACTTTTTGAACGCCGTGGGTATTGAGACCCCATCGGGCGTGCGCATGGTGAAGAACAAGTCCACCAAAAAGATAAGGCAATTGCCTTCGCCATGGCTGCCGTATCAGCCGCGCGGGGATGCCGAGGGTTGATACTAGCGCTATCGCGATGTTTGGCGAGAGAACGATATCAAGCACCCGCTGGCACAATAGCGACCGACCTGCATCCGAAGCCAGATAGATAAAGCGGATGTGGGACACGGACCTTGAGGGCCAACGAGCCGTTCCGAAAGTTACGAGTTATCGCCAGTCGACCGAGCGATGCTGCTGCTACAACAAGATCCCACCAAGTTGCAATTTAAGCCCTGCTACCTACGCGTTGCGGCCGTCCGGGGCGGTGGTTGCGGCCGTCGCCGGTGCGGCTTTCATTTCGATTGACAATTCTACCTGATTCATCCGTTCTGAGTATTTTCAGGTCATATCGCCCTCGCGCATATTCCCCCAGACGGAAGCAGCTTCTTTAAAGCTCTCTCGAAGACAGCGGCACATCACGTGCTCAAATGGAATTACCAGCCGGGGTGAAGGATTCCGCTTCTATCGAGAGCTTTGAAGCCGTCCTTTTCTCCCGGCGCCAAATTTTGCCGATGGAAAACATTCTGTTTGCCGCACCGACGCCCGAAGTATGGCTGCTGTCCGGAATTGGTCTGATTGCTTGCAACCTATTCTCGCGCCGATTGTCATCGGCTAAATACCGAGCGCCAGGACGATTTTTCAAAATGTTTTTGGCGATGCTTACTTTTGTATTTTTCTTTTACTCAACGACGTTCGCTATAAGTTTGCTCTACGCCCTAGATTCCGCGTTTCTAAATTTTTGAAGGACCGAAGTGGGTACAAAGCGGATTCATCCACCTCCAATGGAGAAGCAAGCCGATCCGACGTTGCTGACCCCGCGCGAGGCCGCTAAATTGCTGAATGTGCCGCACCACAGAGTACTAAACATGATTCACCGCAAAGAATTGCCGGCTCTCAAAGTCGGCAGCCAGTGGCGTATTCATAAAATCGAAGTCACTAAAGTGATAGGTCACCGCATCGAAGAACTTCCGCGTGAAATGGCAACACTGAATCCCGGTGATCCTGAACGAGCGGAAATTGTCAGCGAGATAATCCGACTCAGAGACTTGTTGAAAAAGACCTAATGCGCCGGAGTGTTATTCCTGAAGAATAACTGTTCAGGGAGCCATGGGACACGAAAAAATAAAGCTTAAAAGGGTGCGCGCAATGATGAGCCTTGGTTGTTTTTTCTATTGCTAGTTGGTTGCGAACTTCCGCAAAGCGAAAACAGTCAGTAGAAGCGTGTCAGGCCCGTTGCGGCACGGGCACGATTGGCGCGACTGGTTCCTCGACCTCTCCTGGTTCCTTGTGTCTATTATTCCTATTCGAACACGAGCAAACCGACGAGCAAGTATTTCGCCACGTTCGTTAATCCCAACCAGACGTTTGACACGCCACCGGCCAGGTGATCGGCACGACCGTCGGGAAGCCTGAATGGAACGTCTTCGGGGAGAGTGATCAACCAAGGGATCACGTTCGTGATCAGTAGGGCGTTTTGAGGTCGGGTAGCTGACTCGATAGCGGCTCCGACCACTGCCGCAGAGGAGCCACTCGCATGAAGCAAACGTTTGAGGCAATCCAAACCGCCTCCTAATACTGCGGTCGCGATGTTTACGGCCGCTGCGAGCCAATCAGCGGCACGCTCCTCGGCCAGATCACTCAATGAAAACCAAGCGGATGCATCGCTTTCAAGCACCGGAACGGAGTAATTTCAGAGTTCATGCGCCTCAGTTTCCGGTGACCTTCGAGGATGAAATTGTTGCTAAGTGGTTCGGATTGGAGACTGCGCGGATTCTCTTGGACTCGAGCTACCGGCTTTTTTGCAATCGGCCGGTATCAGAGCGAGAAATGGCTGGCGAAGGAAAGCCGGCGGGGGGCTCAACAGCGATAAATTTGCCGGCGCGGTTTTCCGCGTTGCTCAAGTGCCACCAGCATTACTGCTTCTCGAGATCAGTAGACCCATGACAGCGTTCAGAGCAGTCAGGAGAGAAAAATAAATCCCCCAATCATACTCCTGGTGAGCGCTCGCATGAAGACTGAGAAGGACACCAAGAATGGTGGCCATTACGTTTAACATCATGAAGATGTTCTCGAGAAAGTTTTTCGGGTGGGTTCTTTCGCCCATCGTGAGTGTGTTCGCCATAAATAGACCTCGTTAAGCCTTACGTTCGTTTCCGTGCTGTTTTTGTTTCGGTCCGAAGTAACCGGTTCACCCTGCGGCGCAGATTGCTCGAGGTTTCAGCGCTGCCATTAAATCCACCACCTCCGGCGCCGTTCCGGCCTAGATGGTGCGACCATAATTTCTTTGCCCTTGGTTTTTTGATCCACCATCACGAGAAATCGCTCGCGGTAATTTTCGGGTGAAATCCCTCGGCTGACATTTTGTCGATTAGGTCACGGCCGAGGCCGATTTCACGTCTCAACACCTTTTCGCCTTGGGCTTTTGGAATCTGATCGAAGTCGCGCACCTCATTCTTTGCAGACAGAACAAACTAACTGGTTACACACCATTGAGCCACATTTTCTTATGCAACACGTGCATTCGGATCAATCCTTCGATAACGTAATGTATATCGATGGGAATGCTGACAAGGCGGAATCTTAAAACACCGCGAGCGATAACCCGAGCCATTGAAATTTAGGTTAACAAG
>Ga0065715_10000352_pt1 | contig 17056 bp, 14 predicted proteins | sample MisBulReplicate1_FD_59102 | JGI IMG/M metagenome (GOLD analysis project Ga0065715, IMG submission 59102) | Miscanthus rhizosphere microbial communities from Kellogg Biological Station, MSU, sample Bulk Soil Replicate 1 : eDNA_1 v2 (version 2) | ecosystem: Host-associated > Plants > Roots >...
ATTGATTTATCGATCATGTGATAACTTTCACTGTTTAAAGAAGAATGAAGAGAGAGAAAATCGCTATTCTGAGCTATTTCATCCATGCTAACAGCCTTCACTCCAAGTTCGTTCTCCAACCGAACATTTCGACCATGCAGTTTTCGATACAATATTTCCATATCGAAGCCTTTGGCTCTTCTTGCCACGGCCGAGCCTATCTTACCCAACCCGACTATTCCCAATGTCTTATTGTGTACATCTGATCCCAGCATGAGATTGGCGTCCCAACCATACTTCCACCTGTTACAAATTACTAATTCGTATGCCTGTGTAATCAGTCGTGATACACCAAGAATTAATGCAAAAGTAAGATCAGCTACTGTTTCGGTAAGAATATCACCAGTAGTAGTCACACTTATCCCCTTCTTGGTTGCATATTCGATATCAATATGATCGACCCCCGTACTGTACGAACTGATAACTCTGAGAGAAGGTCCTGCCGCATCGATAATATCAGCATCTATTTTATCGATCAAAGTGCAAAGTATTGCATCTGTATTTCGTACACCGTCTAGGATTTCAGTCTTAGTTGGGGGTCTTATTTTACGATTTACTACAATATTACTATGTTTTGATATTATAGATAATGCTGACCCGGGGATCTTTCGGGTCATGTACACTCTCCACTGCTTCAATTCAACTATGCTTACCGAATTTCCTTTTAAAGATGTTTTTCAGCGAGATGAAATGTAATTCTATACAGTCGAAAAGAGGGAAATGACGACTATTTTATTTAAAGTCTTGATTTCAATTGGTCGCTTGCAGATGCAAAAAGCTTTTTGATTTAGCGTTGCGTGGTTGATCAATTAGCTTCTATATCTAAGTAGCTTGCAAGAGAATTAGTATTGTGACTTCAAACTTCTCCATAAATTGAATCTATTTTAAACCTGTGTCACTAACAAGTACACGTTTAATTAGGAATGTTATTGAAGGGGCTTCAACTTACGTAGCTTTACAAGGCACATATATCTTCGTCCGCAAATAAATTTTCAAAACTGGCGTGACTTGGACATAGGGAAATTTAGAATAGTAAATACAAACTTTTTTTAAGACTATATGCAACTAACCTACCACCAATATTAGAATAATCGAATGGAGGGAAGGGATTGGTAGCAAAACCCTCCACTCGTCTCTTGTCATGCCTACGGACTAGACAGTAACTCCTTAAATGATCAAAATTAGTTTTAATGTTTACTTAACAAAGTTAATTTAAAGTTGCCCCACTCAGCCCTTAGAATCGTGGGGAAAATGGATAGCTTTGATGGGCGAACTCTTATAATATTTTGGAGATTTACTTTTCCAACATGAATAGATGTGTACAGTTTCTCTAGTAACACATCCGTGTGCAACCTTGGCCATGAAAGATTTAATTTTGTTCATTGTCGTTAAGGCAATTCGCACAAGTGATTCCAACCATGTTCTATTACCTAGTGTAAAAGGCCCTCTTACATAACGCCACTTAGTCGGAGCGGGAGCTTCGTTTTTGTTTATGCATAGCCTATTACATTTAATTCTACAAATTCGATAACATCAAGTGCGTCATTCAGAGGTAAGTCGAACATATAATCTGGATAAGGCTCATAATTATCTTACTGATAGATAAAATAAGAATATTTTTCACTGTCGGATTGTCATAACGATGAACAACGACTGCATTTCATATCTTAAGCGAGGTCTAAAGCTTATTCCATCAAATACTCATCGACGTTATTCGTTCGCGCTAATACCTATAATTTAGTTAAAACTAAAAACTGATTAAATCCAACGTAGGAAACAATCCCGATGGCGTGCCCAAACACGAGTTTTGAACAATAGCTAGTTACGTGGATTTTTAGCGCTATGTAAATATTTCAATAAATCTATCAAATTTCGAAATATTCCTATCTGAGGTTAAAATTTCAGAATCCTCAAAGGGCACAATCATCTATGGTTATCTAAACCATCAGTAGTATTTACACATCTTTCCTTCAAACCCAGTTTTTTCCCGTAATTACCAGCAAACTTTAAGTCTCATGGCCGTAAATTCATCACGAGAGTAAATGGAGCGAGAGCATGGCAAGGATGAAATAGAAAATATTTGTTACAACTGCGGAAGGAGCAATTCTGAGCATCCATCTACCGGAAGATTCGGGACTGTTGTATTGGTTGGCCATGAATGTGCGTGGAACCCAGATGATGAGTTCAAGGATTTTGTAATCAACACTTTACAGACTTCTGGCTACGACCTACATGACTTTGGATTAGAGGAATAGTCCTTCAGTAAATTAAATGCATTATAGAAGTGGACTTCTAAAATTATCTTTTCTAGCTTCAATTGAGGTCAATGACAAATATTAACTCAGGGTTCTCTAAAGTAGGCCCATAAGTTTAGTGAATATACAAATATCGATTTAGTTATTTTGAACTGTGTGAGCTATCCAAAAATTGGGTCGGTTTATAATTTTATCCTATTTCGCGAATAACTGGGAAATCGAAATTCCGAAAAATATAAGGAAAGACCATAAAGGGCATTGTAACCTGACATCTTCTTTTAATTTGCCCTTAATGTTCTCATGGTAGAAAGAATTTTTTCGACTGATGGGAGAAATTGGTCATATTCATTCTCTGGCGCCGCATATCCAATATGAAATACTGTGTTGTTAATCTTGCTCCCTACGTATAGTTCTCTCATTTTTGTAGAGTCATCATAGCCGAATGTATAAGAAACTGCAGGATACTTGTCTATTTTATATTTATTATAGGTGGCATCTTCGATTATGTGGAAGGTAGGCAAGTCCTGACTGTTTATAATCATTGACAAATTCTTTAAGCTTTCCAAACTCACATTTTGATTTTTTTCTGACGCAACTACACTTATTATCATTTGAATTAAGTTTGGTCCCGCATACTTCGGTCCAATGGTTAGAATTAAGGGCATGTGGTTTCCCAGGTTTTTGGGCCCGTTCGCATGCCAGTCTGAAGGATATTGCAAGACATAGTTTCCATTGGGATCTGTATAATTTGACAAACTCTGAGCCAAAACTTTGTTATTATTTGGAACCAGGGTCAAGGGGATCAGAATTAGAATTAGAATTAGAATTATTCTCAGGCAGATCCTAAAGTTAGACAATTTACAATCCCGAAGTCTTTGATATGTTATTTACGTACAATGTCTTAAAAAATTATCCCAGGGTATTTACGGCATCGAATAGATTACAGCTAGTACAAGACCAGAATTTTTGTCAAGCCAATTTCCTCGATGTAAGGAAAGGCAGGGAACGTCATTTACAGAAACTGAAAAACCAGAGGAAGGCAGATTGCAGAAAACTATCAACTTTTTTCGCCTACTTCACTTGCTTTATCGTGATTAAGCGAATGGAAATGCAGCTGCAAATGTTCATTACAGTACCAGTTTCCACATTTGGTACACTGTGAATTCGGAGTAGCAGGACACCCTATGATGCCACATAATTGTCCAATGGAAGATTTGCTTTGCCATTGCTCAAGAGTCATTTCCAGGCCCATTTGCTTCAATATCTCTTTATTAATTTCTTCACCTCTATTTGATTTATCTTCACTTTCGGTTACGGTTTTATCAAATTTTGATTTTTCACAATTTATAATCTGATTTATATTCATAGTACATTAAAGTTTGACTAGGTCAAGACGTTATTAACTTTTTTATCCNCCAGGATATGTAAAATGCTCATATACAATTGGNTTTCACAGATTGATAGAACTGCATTAAATCCGGATGCAAAGATAGCTGACTTTAGCATCAAAGTATATGATTATAAGAAGGCGGTTAATTAAGTAAGCTAGGTGTCAATTTGGCGCAGCCGATAATTTTTACTAATATTGAACCCGTTATAAAGCGCCGCGTTCTGACTATAATTAAGAAAAAACAAGATGGGAAATGCCATTATTGCGATGCGAAATTTACTATAAATGATATCATTGTAAGCTGCGGGACGCGTCGGAGAAATTACTATCATAAAATATGTGCAGAAAGGCTTCATATCATCTGAATACTAACTTAGTTAGTGACGATGAAAACCTTAGATTTGGTTCAACCAGGATTGAACTGAATCTTGCCGCCCTCGGTTTCTATGGCAAAATTAAAAAAATTGTAGCTATGTTTAGATGATAATAGTCAGGTTTAGGTATTTCAGCATATATTAAAAGGTGGTTACTTCGGTGGGTGAGCGATTGCGATGGAGATTTTCATCCACCATGCGTCTATTTTTGTCCATAAACACAATATCCGCTACCTTAAACAGAACTTGAGCACATTATTTATCAAGCAAATTTGATTGACTATATTGTTTTAGAATTTGGATTAGTAGAATGCTATTCATTTATACTTTATTGAATAAGGAAGGATTCTCCTTTACGATTTTTATAAATTCCGCTAGCTTGCTAATTGTTTCAGGATGTAGATGATGTTCTATTCCCTCTGCGTCGCTATTTGCGTCTTCCTCATTGACTCCTAATATTCTTAAGAATTCTGCCAAAAGCCCATGTCGAGTACGGATGCTCTTTGCAACGCGCACACCTTCATTGGTTAATCTTATTCCTCTATACTTTTCGTATATAAGGTAGCCATTCTCGTCTAGCCTTTGAGTCATCTTTGTTACACTGGGAGAACTAACATTAAGATAATCGGAAATATCAACAGTTGTAGCGTATCCTTTTTGTTCTATCAGTTCATAAATAACTTCAAGATAATCTTCCATTCGATCAGTTCTGGCGTCCCCTTTTTTTACGCTATTTGCCTCTCTAATTGACTCGAGCCTATTGCCTACTTTATCCTGACGAGTAACGCTAGTTACCTTATCTATCATTTTGATCTTTTCCTCGAACGAGCAAAGGATCTGTCATAGTAATGATGGGTAGTCATTAGATTAGGAGTCCCGTTATATACATGATCAACATACCTAATGCGAATCCCGCTATGATAGGCATGTTCCCACTTAGGGCCTTATTTCTGTTAGAGCGATACATCCACGTTCCAAGTTGGAAGACTACTTGAAATATAGCTCCAGCTCCTACCGAGAGAAATATTATTGAAAGTAGAGGTGAGTACAAAAATCCTCCTATCCATGCCCCTACGATAGTCGGCGCACCTGCAATAATTCCCATAAACAGTAATTTCCGTAAAGCAATTTTTCCGCTCCTTGCAATAGGAGCAACAATTGCCAACCCTTCAGTAGTATTATGCAGCGTAAATCCTAGAATTAAAAATGAACTTAAAGCTAATTCGCCTAATAAAGTTGCTGCGCCTATTGCTAAACCTTCACCGAAATTATGCAAACCGATCCCCAATGCAATCATCATAGAGATACCAACGGGTTTGATCAGAAATTTTTGCTGATAAGAGAGGTGTGGCGAAGTCATAGAAGTTGGAGAGAGAGGCAAATCTTCCGACTTATCTTCCACTTCTGATTTGATGTGTTCAAAGTATTTTTTATCAGATTTGATCCCCGGCCCCGACGATTTCGAACGACGTTGAACTAAATTCTGTGAAATATATAGTAGTGTTAGTAATGAAACAATAGCCACCATGAAAATTAAAATCTGAGCATTAAATGTAGGGGCAACACTGTCTACTGCTATTTTATTACTCTCGAGTAGGGCGTCAATACCAAGAAAAACTAACAATCCTGCAGTTATACTTAGGAAAAAAGTGTACATACTGAAACTCAATCTCCTAATGAATGGATACCACAAAAGTCCCATCATGACTGGGATAATCCCTACATATGTCCCAATTAGAGCGAAAGTTGATGCCTGTTCAAGTGTGGGATGTGGTACGGGAGCTGCAGCCTTTACTAATTTACTAAATCGTGTTCCATCATTTAACGTTATCCCTATTTCATAAGGCTCGCCAAGGTTCCAATTAAAGGGAATCAAGACTCTAGCAACCCCTAGTCTAGACAGTGTTTTGCTAGGCTCTATTGCAGCAGGATGTATCCTATCATTAACGTCTGCTTGTGCGATAGTGACTTCCGAAGTCCCAGTGTTTCTAATGGAGACTGCTATTTGACTATCTCCAAATTCTACCTTTTCAATACTAATTTCCGGTAATGGTTTGATAGGAGTTTGTATCAGTAATCCTGATGAGTTAAATAGGAAGAGGATCATCACCCCAACTACGATAAAGGGTAGAACTCCAAGCGCTAGAGTTTTTTTAGTTAGCCTAGTGTTATTGCTCATAATATCTTCATCGCTTTCCTCCCTTTCCATTACTTCAAACCTCCTGCGAAGGTGTAGTTAGATTCATTTCTCCCTATTGTAAGATCTGAAGTGTTATTTGCATGTTGGGAGAGAGTATCCCTTACCAAAAATGTTCCCATCCAACCTTTTTCAGCAAACTCGGTTTTGTGGGCATGAAACATGTATAGTCCGGGAAATTTATAACTAAATTCTAAAATTCCTCGTTCTCCTTGATTCATAGTGACTATATCTGTATACTCGTCAGGAACCAGCCTAGTTCCTGACTTATAGAAATTGAACATATTCGCATGAAGATGAAAATTATTAAGTGGGTCAAACTCCAGCATATTGACCAAATATATTCTTATCAATCTGTTTTTATCAATTTGAATCGGATGATGCATATAGTAATAAGGTATTCCATTCACAGTGTAAAAGTTGTTCTCGGTGTCGAAATCTGTGTCGTAGCCATTCATTACCATAACCATTTCATCGGCGTTAGGACGGGGATTTTTGGGATCAACTATGTATACTCCGTATAGTCCATGTCCTATGTGTTCTTCAAGAGGCTGCATGTGACAGTGATACGGAAATACTCCGAAGGGTTCAGCTATAAACTCGTAAACAAATCTGCCACCAGGTGCTATACCTTCGAATACACCATCCATATTTGAGCTGTGTATCCCGTGAAAATGAATTGAATGAAACTTTGACCCATTATTTATGAATATAACTCTAACCAAGTCCCCTTCAGTAACTCTTAAAGTTGGACCAGGTATAGTCCCATTGAATGTCCATACATTATAAAATATTCCGGGGGAAATCTCTTTTACTTTCTGGTCTGATGCAATCAAAGTAAACTCTCTAACAGTTGTCCCATTGGTTAGCTTCGAGATTCTACCATAGTTAAATTCTCGTAAATATTTCATTGGATCGACAACAGCGGATTTTGGATTTACACTTGAAGATGTTGGGTCCAAGACATCAGCGTTTGTTTGGATTATTGGATAACCTGGTGTGTGCCCGCCAACATATTCTTGCTTTGGTACAATCTGAGCGTTAAGAGAATTTCTATTATAAGTCGACGTGGAAAGAATAGCGATCGCCAACAATGAGATTGCAATCCCTATAAAAGCAATAATTTTTGATCTGGCCATCTAATTAATTAACAGTATATAAATTAATTTGATTTGTTAATAAATGTTTCCACTGTCTAACATTTAATCGCATTGGCAAAGTTTACTAGTTCAGCCCCTGGAATATCATCGTTAACCGTCAAACTCATGTCATTTAGTCAGAGCAGATATTTATTGCAATACCGGTAAGGCAGTGAAGTAATATTTTCAATTCCGTCCACTTTGATTCGACAAGTTCCTCGATAATAGGTGAGGCGAAATGATACGGGTTATACTTTTGACGTAACTTTTTATCGACCAAAAAGAGAGTTTAGAAGGATAATATTGTTAAAGCAGAAGCAAATTATGGGAATTCTAGGGAGTATTTGCGCCATTCTTGGAGGCGTGGCATGGTTTTTTCATCAGTTCCTTCCAGGTTTGGCTCTGTGGGGTTTAGCAGGGTTAATTTTATTAAAGTTGAGAAAAAAGAAGAGAACTTGAAGGCATTAGGAATTGGTTGGTAATCCTAAACGCGAATATTCACTTTTGTCTGCGGCATGATCATTATTATTTTCGTCAAGAGAACGCACATAAATATGTCGAAAAATGTACACATGCGATGTGATTCCAAGAAAGGAAACTTCATTAAAGTCCCGTGTGGTAACTGTTTAACTATATTGCTTTGTTCATAAAAATTTATCCTATCAACTCAATCTAAGCCGACAGTAGATTGCTGAGAAATTTAGTAGTTACCATTTGGGGTTATGTTCTCTTAAAGTTGGATAGATGTTTAACGTTAAATTTCGAAACTGTTAGCTAATCAACATAAATGAAGTCCACAGGACTCTGCGCAGCTTTTTAACTCAACTAAATCCGAGTTTGGAGAGTCGACCATTAATTCCATAGGGCGCGTTGATTTCAGAATCTTTAATTATCGTCTAAGTCTATCATTTATGATTTTGTGAATGGCTGTAGAACAAAGAAAAACCATAGTCAATTTGTACAATTCAGGCATAAATCCAGACATAATTTCACTTGAATTGGACATGGCCCAGGATGAAGTTATGCGTGTTATTGAATCTGAAATTAACGATGAAGAAAGAAGGAAGGATCGTGTGGAAAAGCTATCAGGTACGCCGATATTAAGCAAATCATATCTTGATGCAGTGGTTAATCTTGACCTGGCCATAGCTCATGCGCAGTCCACAATGTGGAAAGCCCTGAAAGTCAAATCAGAGTTTGATATTCCAACAGAAGAAACGGATAAAATTCTAGAGCCGTATGCGGAATCCAAAGTTACTCTCGTAATTCTAAATATTGATCTTGTTGAATCTACCAAGATGTCAATGATACTACCCGAAGACAAGTTTGCTGCGATTATCAGAACTTTTGCCCAGGAAATGTCGTTGTTGATCACAGCTTATGGTGGTTATGTTCTCAAGTATATTGGTGACGCAGTATTGGCCTTCTTCATAGTGGGCTCACCCCCGCCTACAAATGATCGAATTTACATGCCCTGTATGAATGCAATAAGCTGTGCATGTTCAATGATTAGAGTCATACGACAAGGTATAAACCCAATACTTCAGCAATCTGACTATCCGGAACTGAAGGTAAGAATTGGAATTGATGTAGGAGACAACGTAGCAGTACAGTATGGATGGGACACATTTAGACACGACGAAAAGACTGCATTGAAAAATCCGCATCTTGATATTCTGGGTTATACTATCAGTATTGCTTCAAAAATTACATCAATAGCAAAGCCAGATCAGATTGTAATAGGTCAGCTAGTGAACAATGTTTTGGAAACAAAACAAGAAAACACATTTAGCAAACTGTCTTTAACTCCTGAATTATGGAGCTATGTTAGTAACAGTACTGGTAAGGTCTATAATCTATATCAAAGCATACATGGAATTGATCAGGACTCATAATGCCTGATGAAGAGTTATTTATTTAATGGTTTATGAGCTCATGAGCTTTTGAGCTAACTAAAATCTCTTCTGGGGACCTCACCACTATACGATCTTGAATTAATTTTTTTAGCATTCTTACTCCGTATCCAGTTTTAGCCGATATAGTCCTGATACCAGGTACAGCTAGTCCGGCTGCAATTTCTCCTGTTTTTGCCGAGATCTTATCATGTTTCGTAAATATTACAAAAACTTTTCCCCTATCTACTTTGAGTTCGTCCAGAACCTGCCAACAACTTGAATACTTTACTCTTATTTCATCAAGAGACTGAGACACATCGATCAAAAGTAGAATCATATTTGCATTTAATGATTCTTCTAGAGTGGATTTGAACGCTTCAACCATGTACGTTGGGAGTCTACTAATAAACCCGACAGTGTCAGTCAGGAGAAGCTTTTGATTATTGATATAAAATGACCTTGTAGTTGTGGAGAGTGTAGTGAACAAACTATCTGAAATTTGTTTATTCTCGTGTGTGAGTAAATTAAATAGAGTGGTTTTTCCCGAGCTTGTGTACCCTACAAGAGCAACGATCGGAATTTCGTTATTGGCTCTTTGCTTTTGATAGAGAAGTCGTTTGCTTCGGGCTTCTGACAGTTTAGCCGTAATGAATCCCATCCGTCTCTTGAGGTCACGCAATTTTACATCAACTATATATTCACCACCTCCTCCCTTTCCAGGTCTTTCTCTCCCAGTAGATAGGTTAGCACCTTCTCTGACGCGTGGCAGTTCATACTTAACTTCAGCTAGTTGGATCTGTAATTTAGACTCCGAAGTAGTCGCTCGTGAATAGAATATGTCGAGGATAAGTCTCTCTCTATCCACCACTTTCAGTCCGGTCGCTTGTTCTAAATTAAAAGTCTGCCTTGGGCCCAAATGCTCATCCACTACAATTACTTCTCCTTGTCTATTCCCTGTGAGGAATTGCTTAATTTCATTAACTTTTCCTGGCCCTAAGCCATAAGTTGAGTGATCCAAATATTTTTGAGTAAATATTTTTGTTACTCTATAGTTGCTAAAAGATTCTATTAGAGATCTCCCTTCTTGTAACCGGAAATCATCAGGATAAGAAACAAATATTACATTCTTGGAATTCAAACTATTTCAACTATATCGAGCCAAGTGTTTAATTCAGCATTGCCAAAATTTATGACCCAACTATACCATTTGAGACTAATACTGAGTAACATCCAAGACCACAATCTTCGCATATTGGTTTAAGCGCTTTTGTATCAGCACTCCCTATACAGCAAGGTTGCTTAATCCGACCCTTATGATCAAGAGAGAGTATAGCCCATGAAGGACATTGAATAGGCGTTGTGCCACTACCGCCCCAATTTCCTTTCATCAGAGATAGTTGCTTTTCAGTATTCACAACATATTGAGGATATTTTTTTCTAAAGGCAATAAGCCTGTCTACTACATTATTACGTAAATCTCCAAATTCCAACCAGAGAGGATCCCCCTTCATAAATGGCGTGTGAAATTGAAATCCTATCTTGTTTATTGTCCCTCGCCATTCCTCTGCCAAGTCTAAAGCCGTAGTGTAATTTAATGAATTAATGGTCATAGTAATCCAAATATCCTTCCAAGCCGGTTTCCCATTTCTAGGAGGGCCCTTAATATATTCTAGAATATTCTTTTTGGTTTTAGCATAAGATCCCTCTCCTCTAATTCTGTCGTGCTCTTTCTCTGTACCATCCAAAGATACCCAATAAAAGTAAAGCTTATCGAATCTTATCAAAGGAAAATTTCCATTTGTTACTACGCAGACTACGCCCGGCATTTCCTTGCAAAAAACCTCTATTATATCGGGCCTCATAATTGGTTCGCCACCCACCAAGGTAACGCCCAGGACATGATGTTTCTTGAAAGTCTTTTCGATGATCTGTTTCCAAACCTCTGAGGATAACTCTTGCGTATCGTCTTCCCTGTTTAGCCACCAATAACAGTGTGAACAGTGAAGATTGCAAATATTGATAATATCTGCTGAGCCATATAGAATACGCTTCTTATGAAAAACCTTAATCTCGGTATATTTCCTGAAAAACGATAAGTAATAAGGAAGTTCACGAATTAAGTCAGTTATGCCGCGACCATAAATCAGATCCACCATACACAGATAACATTGCACTTACTTAATAAGGAAGATGGTTCGGCTGATCTCGATATTATTATCTAATATATCTGTCTTTGTGGCAATCATAATCGCAGCTTGAAATGGGAGAAGGCCGGGACCACCTTTTACAGAACAAAGTCAATTTAAGAACAGGAAACTGTCGAGGTCAACCCATTAAGGGAAAAGGAAGTTATTGTAAATTAGAATTATCTAGAGAGGAAATTACATTTTCAGTTCTATTCGCGCAGTCCAGCCCTTCCGCCTCTTGCTCGTCTAAAATAGTTCATTCCCATGTTATAATTGTCATATAGGTTCTCTAAAAATTCAATTTCCTGCTCTATTTTTTCAATTTCTTCCTTCGGTGCTTTGGAATCCTTATGCATGGACTTTAATTTTTCCATTTTTTCAGCTATCAATTCCCCGATATTTTGTTCGTATTCGCTTGACACAAGTATTAAATTTGTGGCCTTATTCTTATTCTTTTCATGATATTCATGCTAAATTTTGACAAAATAATAGCCATGCATTAGAGTAGGATACTGTTTCATAAGGTCAAGCGGTCAACCTAGTAATATCTTAAGATAAATCTTGGTAATATCAAGTATATTGCACATTACAAACTGAGAATATGGAAAAATACTATTGCGGTGATGGTAACAATCAATTTTTAATTCCGGAGAAGGAAGTAGACTGATTCCGAATTGCCGTTCGGGAAGTATTTTGGCGACAAATAAGGTAGGCCAATGGATAAAGTCTAAAAGAAAATCGATCCTTAATCTCTTGTAACCACTATATTAATAAGAACTACAATATTTCCTCATATCCTAATTTATTTAATTTTAATTAGAACTATTGGATGGTTATAACCAAGCTTTAATAACGATTGCAATTATAATAGTTTCCTTCTGAAGTATCATTTGCAAATAAACTCTTTATCGATCTTTGTATTAGCCTTTTTTATCTTGCATCGTTAATTAACCAAACTAGGTTCTGTTTTTATATATCCTTGTGCTATTTCCTTGGTAAAAGCTATGAAGTGTGCGTGTTGCGGGCAGGAGATGTTATTTCATAACCAAAATGACAGGACCGTAACATACAAGTGTACTGCCTGTGGTCTGAGTAATACTGAACTTAAGCAAACTGACTAGGTAGTGTCTGATAGCCATAAGTACAGGTTCCCTGAAAGTTAGAATTCATATAGATATTCGGTCGCCACAACAAACACAGGATTGGAATTAAAACATAATGCGTACCATTGAAGGAGATTTTGATAACATGAATGTATTTATAGGCAAACCAAAAGTTGAGCATTCCAACTGTCTGACAAGCAACAAATTCAAAATTAGTCCATAGTGAATTTTAATATGGAAGTTTAATTGACCGAAAAAGGCTGAGAAATCAAAGCTCGTACTTGACGGCTATCACGAATATTATGAAAGGCTAAAACCAGCCACAGAAAGGTTATTTAGAGCATAATATATGTATGCTTTGCATATATCACATATTCGGTGGCAAATTTTGCTTAACTGGTGACATAATTGCTAGATGACCTCGTGAAAGATAGAGTGGATGCAAAGAAACCTAGGCAGGAGGGCCTATCCTACACCATAGACAAACTTAAGGCTCTTGACAAAGAAAATTTTGAAATTATTGCACCATTAATAGATTTGGTAAAGATATATAGCGCATTTCCTTTGTTGATTTCGAATTCCCTTCTTCAGAAAAAAATTGATTTCTATCATGAATTCGACATTAAAGTTTCTACTGGCAGTACGCTCACGGAATTCGCTATATCAGAAGATGCTTTGGATAAGTTTCTGAAGGATTGTGCTAAAGTGGGTTTTGACGTAGTAGAGATAGGTGAAAATAACATAGATTTGGATAAAGATAAGAAGAAAAAGATTTCTGACTCAATTCTCTCAGCAGATTTAGAATTTAACTGGAAGGTAGGGAAAAAAGACCCGCGTCATCAACTTCGAATTGATGATGCACTTTCAAAAGTCGGGGAAGCATTAGACGTGGGTGCTAAAAAAGTAATTCTTGAAGCCAATGAAGGTATCAACGTAGGAATTTATAATGAAAACGGCGCTATAAGGTGGAATTATGCTGCGGCACTAACGGCGAAGTATCCCCCGTCTACTTTCATTTTTGAGGCACCTCTAGAATCACAACAGTCTGCGCTAGTCGCTGAATTTGGGCAACGAGTAAATCTCGCAGAGCTTCCAATGGACCATATAGCTTCGGTAGAATCACAACGTAGAGGATTTCTGTCAAAATCTTCATTTGGAATGTCATTAATGCAAAAGGAAGTTGGAGGTGGCCCCGCTGCCAAGTTCATATATTATCTAATCAATACCAAATATCCAATCGAACAGAGTGATTTGATTAGTATAACCCATCTGCCTAGAAGAACAATCCAAAGTGCTATTGAAGAATTAAGAGCTCAGGGATTTATACTAGAGAGAAACAGTCTGGAAGATACTAGGAGAAAGGTGTACTACCCCGTTCAATCAGAGTGGTTGTGAATTTACCGGATTTGTAGCAATCATGAAGCCCGGCGCATTTAACATATGCCCACATAATAATAGAATTATTACTTTAAGTCATTGCAATTGATAAGTATAGTTACGGCTCAGATTGCTGATTTAAACCCCATCTATATCGCACCTTCTCTTCTATTTTTGTGAACACTACTCTGTCAAATACCAATCCGATTGTGAATATCACTATCATTGCAGCGATAATTTGAGACATGTTTGAAAATTCACGCCCTACCGCCAAAATATATCCCAATCCTACCAAGGTGGTTATCAGCATCTCTGCACCTACTAATGCGTGCCATGCAAACGACCAGCCCTGTCGTATGCCAATAATTAAGGATGGAGTAGCCGCTGGTAGCATAACATGGCGGAATAGCGAAATACCTTTTGCCCCCATATTTGTTGCTGAACGCAGGTATATTGGCGGAATATTTCGTACGCCACTGTAAGTTGATATCATTATAGAGAACACTGAACTCATAATCACTACGAAAAGGATGCCTGAATCATTTAATCCTATCAAAAGGATCGCAAATGGTACCCACGCAATACTTGGAAATGATTGAAGTCCGACTGCAAAAGAATTCATAGTCTTGCCAAAATATGTAAATTTAACCATAACTAATCCGACACCTACACCTATCATTATTGCAGTGAGGAATCCAACAAATAGTCTAAGCATAGTGACGGCAATGCTGTATCCTAATGTGCCTTCTTGAATTAAATCTAATAATGANTGGCCAACCATCAANGGTGATGGTAGTGAAACAACCGGAAATACACCTAGNAGAAATATAACTTCCCATATAGCCAAGAATNCAACNAGGAATGCAGCAGTACTTGCAAGATCCTTGAGATCTATTTTCCTTAGTTTCTTATTTTTTAATATTCCTTTAGATTGATATGGTGTTTGCATATTCTTGGTTCGTATTGGGGTAATGATTTTCTCTTAGCTCGTCTAATGCTTCAGAAACTATTTCTTTTAATGATCGATTATTAATATCCCTTGGTCGTGGACTATTAATTACAAATTCTTTCTTAATCTGTCCAGTTGAATTAGAAAGGAGAACAACCCTGTCTCCGAGCAGGACTGCCTCTTCTATATTGTGCGTCACGAATAGTATCGTATTTCTAGTTTGTTTATGTATCCTTAATAATTCATTTTGAAGCGATTGTCTTGTACTTGTGTCCAAAGCTGCAAAAGGCTCATCCATAAGTAGAATACGAGGGTCAAGCGAAAGTGCTCTTGCAATTGATACCCTCTGCCTCATTCCTCCGGAAAGCTCGTGGATATTTGAGTGTGCAAAGTCAGATAATCCAACCATTTTAAGATAATTCATGGCCGTTGCGGTTCTAAGTTTCTTTGGTATGTTAGCCTGTTTAAGCCCAAATTCAATGTTCTGGACAACATTTAGCCAGGGGAAAAGGGAGTTTTCTTGAAATATTAGTACTCTGTCAGGCCCTTTAAGATGGGGATTATCATCAATTATAATTTCGCCACTATACGCTCTATCTAGGCCAGCAATAATATTAAGTAATGTGCTTTTACCACAGCCAGACTTTCCTATTATTGTTACAAATTCTCCTTTTTTCACTTCAAGATTTAAGCCATTAAAAACCTTGTGAGTATAAGAGGTGGAAGATTTGTATTCCCTTGATATATTTTTTGCTTGCAAAATCATCTGCGAGTTACTCAATTTATAGTCTGACATTATCGGTTATCAAATCTTAGAGCATTTAAATTATCTCAAAGATGCAGTCTTTTGTATATCTACGTAATAAATACATATATTTTCTCGATAATTCGTGCTGAACAGTATTTTAATTCTCCTCTGGAGCCGGGTAACTCGTCTTACGAGTTCTTGGGTCAGATAAATCAGTGTCTGGGGTCTGTAAGCAGAAAATTAAATTTCGAGTTCAACAAGACATTATGTCTTTAAAGAATTGATTTATTCATAACATCAATTTCGCTTTCCATTTTTTAAGAGATTTATGTGAGTTTTCTCCCTACCTATTACTTTCATGCTCTATATTCAAATACCTGGTTAAGGACAACACACTGCCTATAATATAATTAGAAGGTCCTAAATCAATGCGATGAATTTTTGAGAAATGTGATTAGGACAACGATTGCTTCTTTTTTGAGTGTGGAGATTCTTCGCTTATTTTCACTATTGCTTTATCATTAGGTATTAATTATAATCTAATTTGTTGTCCTCTTGGAAGACTTTTTTGATCATTCAGACCAATGATTACTAATAATTATAACAGTTCCGACTCATCCAGTAACGATGTTAATCAAGCTTCATATTTAACTTACAGGTATCAATGTACGTGTAAACCAAGATGACCTTGCAGTGGTAAAAAACGGTCCAAAAATAGCAACGCTATGTGTACTAGTCATTTTTGCATGCCTTTTTATATCGAATACTGGTGAGCGAGCAGCATATGGGACTGGGGTAGTTTTGGGGAATCACCTCAAGAACGATGTTGTCACCCAGAAAGTACCCATGGGTGTATTCAGAAAAGACAACGGTAAGAAATACTTGAACGCCTCGCTGACTTTAGCAAACAATAGTACCGCTGCACAGAAATTGGTATTGAACAGCTCTATCCGCAATGATTCTCTGTATAAAATCCATACGCTTCTAAGTTCATCCGATGGAACTCAAAACCTTTCACCATCATTTGCTTTGATCAACCCCACCTACACGGCTGCGGCTTACGATCGTTCTTTTTATCTTTTTTATGTTAAATATCTAAACGTAAAACCAGGCATAAACATTACGAGTGATTTAAATCTTCTAACTAGTAAACTAAATCCCCATCAGACCGTATCCTCTACTTCTGCCCTTATTGTATTGAGTCATCTGTTACATCATGCTTTTCCCTATGCCAAAGTAGAAATCTTAAGTGATCAATCAGTGGATAATGGCTCGATTTTTAAACATAGCGGAGGCAATAAATACGATTTCGTCGTCCTAGGACACCAGGAATACGTAACCCAGAGAGAATATACTAATCTTAAGCAATACGTAGCAGATGGAGGAAATCTCGTCATCCTTGAT
>Ga0065715_10000597_pt1 | contig 17042 bp, 12 predicted proteins | sample MisBulReplicate1_FD_59102 | JGI IMG/M metagenome (GOLD analysis project Ga0065715, IMG submission 59102) | Miscanthus rhizosphere microbial communities from Kellogg Biological Station, MSU, sample Bulk Soil Replicate 1 : eDNA_1 v2 (version 2) | ecosystem: Host-associated > Plants > Roots >...
GCGTCATCGGGTGGAAGGAATACGAGCTGGAGGTCATGCGCGACGTGGCCGACAACTTCGTGGTCATCTGCTCGATCGAGAACATCGACCCGATGGGCGTCCACACGGGCGACAGCATCACCGTGGCCCCGGCGCTGACGCTCTCGGACAAGGAATACCAGCGGATGCGCGACGCGGCGCGGAAGATCATTCGGCGCGTCGGCGTCGAAACGGGCGGATCGAACATCCAGTTCGCCGTGAACCCCGCCGACGGCCGGATGATCGTGATCGAGATGAACCCGCGCGTGTCGCGGTCGTCCGCGCTCGCGTCGAAGGCCACGGGGTTCCCGATCGCGAAGATCGCCGCCAAGCTCGCGCTCGGCTATCACCTCGACGAGATTCCCAACGACATCACGCGGCTGACGCCGGCCTCGTTCGAGCCCACCATCGACTACGTCGTCGTGAAGATCCCGCGGTGGAATTTCGAGAAGTTCCCCGAGGCCGACCCGACGCTGACCACGCAGATGAAGTCGGTCGGCGAGGCGATGGCGATCGGGCGCACGTTCCGCGAGGCGTTCCTGAAGGGGATCCGCTCGCTCGAGCTGGGCCGGACCGGCCGGCTGTTCGGGCCGCTCGCCGAAGGTGACGAGTTCGACGAGGCCGCGCTGCGCAAGAAGCTCGTCGTGCCGACCGACCGACGAATGTGGGCGGTGTTCGAGGCGCTCGATCGCGGCTGGTCCACGGACGACCTGCACGATCTCACGAAGATCGATCCGTGGTTCCTCCGGCAGTTCGCCGACATCGTGGCCTTGAAGAAGACGGCGGAGCAGTCGGGCCTTGAAGACATGTCCCCGGACATGCTGTTGTCGCTGAAGCGTTCGGGCTTCGGCGACCTCGAGCTGTCGGGTGTGCTGGGCGTCCACGAGAGCGCGGTACGCGCGCGCAGGCTCGAGCAGGGCATCACCGCGGCCTATAAGCGGATCGACACGTGCGCGGCCGAGTTCGAGTCGTTCACGCCCTACATGTACGGGACGTTCGAGCCTTTCTGCGAGTCGGAGCCGAGCCCGAAGAAGAAGGCCGTCATCCTGGGAAGCGGCCCGAACCGGATCGGGCAGGGCATCGAGTTCGACTACTGCTGCTGTCACGCGGCCTTCGCCCTCGCGGAGGAAGGCTTCGAGACGGTGATGATCAACTGCAATCCTGAAACCGTCTCGACCGACTACGACACAACGGACCGCCTGTATTTCGAGCCGCTGACGTTCGAGGACGTGATGGCGGTGCTCGACAAGGAGCGCAGCGCGGGCGGGGAGGTGGCGTGCCTCGTGCAGTTCGGCGGGCAGACGCCGCTGAAGCTCGCGCTGCCGCTGCAGGCCGCGGGCGTGGCGATCATGGGCACGTCGCCGGATTCGATCGACCTGGCCGAGGATCGCCAGCGATTCTCGAGGCTGCTGTCCGACCTCGGGATTCCGCAGCCGGCCAGCGGCACCGCGACGTCACGCGCCGAAGCGCGCGAAGTGGCGGCGACCATCAGCTTCCCGGTGGTCGTCCGCCCGTCGTACGTCCTCGGCGGCCGCGGCATGGCGATCGTCTACGACGCGGCGACGCTGGATCGCTACATGGCCGGGGCCGTCGACGTCTCGCACGAGCGGCCCGTACTCATCGACAAGTTCCTCGAGGACGCCTTCGAGTTCGACGTCGACTGCGTGGCCGATTCGACCGGCGCGGTCGTCATCGGCGGCGTCATGGAGCACATCGAGCAGGCCGGCATCCACTCCGGCGACAGCTCGTGCGTCGTCCCGCCCTTCATGGTCGCCGAACGTCATCTCGGCACGATTCGCGAGTGCACGCGCCGCATCGCGCGCGAACTCAAGGTCGTCGGGCTGATGAACGTGCAGTACGCGATCAAGGACGACACGGTCTACGTGCTCGAAGTGAACCCGCGTGCCTCGCGCACGGTGCCCTACCTGTCCAAGGCCACGGGCATTCCGCTGGCGAAGGTCGCCGCACGCGTGATGGCCGGGCGCACGCTGGCCGACCTCGGCCTCGTGAACGACCTGGACGTCGCCGGCGTGTTCGTGAAGAGCCCGGTGTTTCCCTTCGTGCGCTTCCCGGGCGTCGACACGATCCTCGGGCCCGAGATGAAGTCCACTGGCGAGGTGATGGGCGGCGCCGACACCTTCGGCGCGTCGTTCGCGAAAGCGCAGTTGTCGGTGGGGCAGCGATTGCCCGACACCGGCCGCGCGTTCATCAGTGTCAACAACACCGACAAGCCGAACGTGCTCCCCGTCGCGCGCGACCTGGCCGAACTGGGCTTCACACTCATCGCCACGCGCGGCACCGCGGCATACCTGCGCGCCCACGGCCTGGACGTCGAGGTGGTATTCAAGGTCAACGAAGGCCGGCCCAACGTGGCCGATCAGGTCGTCAACGGGCAGGTCGCGCTGATCGTCAACACGCCGCTCGGCCGCGAGTCGTTCTTCGACGATCGCACCGTCCGCCGCGTCGCGATGATGCACGGCGTGCCGTGCATCACCACCCTCACCGGCGCGTCAGCCACCGTCGCGGCGATCCGAGCGCTGCGCACCAGGACACTCGACGTCAGGGCCCTGCAGGACTACTACGCGGCGAAGACGACGGCGTGAACCTGTCTTCGTATTGAACGCCCTACGTACATCAAAAGCTCGGCCCTACGAGCGCCAGATGCCGCCCAGTGAACGTCGTGACTTCCACGACGTGGCCATCCGTCGACAGATCAATCTCTCCATCCCGATCCGTGCGGAAGATCTGCAGGCGCCTCGCCGCGTAGCGTGCGAGGACCGCCGGCGCCGGGTGGCCGAAGCGGTTGTCGCGCCCGCAGCTCACCAATGCGATCGACGGGGCGATCGCATCGAGGAAATGATCTGAGCTCGATGACGCGCTGCCGTGATGTGGCGCTTTCAGCACGCGAAACGGCGCGGGCCCGATTCGATCGGCCAGGTCCCGTTCCACCTCCCGGCTGATGTCGCCAGGCAGCACAACGGATACGTCGCCGTAACGCAACTCCAGCACAACCGAGTCATCGTTCCGCACATTGCGGCGCTCCCAGTCGGGCTCGGGAGGATTCCAGACCTGGAAGGAGACTCCGGCGTGCTCCCAGCGCTGGCTGGCACGGAGCTCCCGCCAGATCAGCCCGCCGCGGCGTGCCCGCTCGCGCAGCGCGTTCATCGGCGCATGCGGCGGCACCACGATGCCGTCCCAGATGAGGGGAGGTGTAAGGGTATCGAGCACACTCGCGGCGCCGCCGATGTGATCCGGATCGCCGTGAGTCAGCAGCAGGGCGTCGAGCCAGCCGATGCCGCGCGCCCAGATGGCGGGCGCGACCACCCGAGCGCCGATATCGTAGCGGGCGTCGATTGAGAGGCCGCCGGCATCGACCAGCACCGTGCTGCGATCGGGAAGCTCGACGAGCGTGGCGTCGCCCTGACCGACGTCGATCGAGACGATGTGCAGACGGCCATCGCCGCGCCACGGCACGCGCCAGGTGCCCGGATGCCAGACGACCCAGCACGCCATCGCCGTCGTCACGCCAACGCCCGCGCGGCGGCCTGTAACACGCCAGTGCCCGGGACACGCTGCCAGGCCAGTGGCGCCAAGCGCCAGCGTGAGCCCGGCGAAATAGGCGATGGTGACCCACCACGACGGCGCCGGGACACGCCGCGCGACGACTGGCATCCAGTCGACGAGCGCTCCCGATCCTACGAGCAGCTCCGCGCCGGCCCTCGTTACGGCGCCGGCCATTGACGCCAACGGCGACGACCAGCCGGCCGTCGCCACCACCGCCAGGCCGGCCAGCTGGACCACGGCCATCGCCGGCACCGCGCACAGATTGAGCAGCGGGCCGGCGAAGGTTACGCGCCCGAACAGCGTCGCCGAAATCGGGAGCAACACAAGCTCGGTCGCGACCGACGCCAGTGCCACCGCGGCGGCCGCGCGCAGCCCTCGTGGCCAGTCCGTCGACGACATCAGCCGCGGCGTCAGCCCGATGATGGCGGCGGTCGCGCCGACGGTGAGGAGGTAGCCGGAATCGGCGATGAGCATCGCATCGGCCGCCAGCAGGGCAGCCGACGCCGTCGCGAGCGCCGCAAGCGGGGCCGCCCGCAGATCGCACACGCGGAGCAGCAGGAACGCCGAGGCCATGGCGGTGGCGCGCGCCACCGAGGCGCCGCCGCCCACGAGCGCGGTATAGCCCCACAGAACGACGACGATGAGCACGTTGGTGATGCGCGGGGACACCCGCAGCAGCCGCGTGAGCCCAATCAGCGTTGCCGCAAAGATCGCGATGTTGCCGCCGGAGATGGCGATGACGTGGTACGTGCCGGCGCGTTGCAGCCGGTCCTCCAGCTCCGGCGAGAGTCCCGTGCGATCGCCGATGAGGATGGCAGTGGCCACCGCGCCGGCGACAGGATCGCGGGCGCCGACGTACCTCGCGATCTCGGCGCGCACGAACGCGCGCAGGTCGGCCGCCCGCTCCTCGGCCCACGAGCCGCGGGACACGACGTCCACCAGCGCGCCGCTCTTCACGCTGCCGACCAGCACGAGCCTGCGGCGGGCGAGCGTCAGCCGATCGTCGTAGACCCCGGCGTCCAGGTAACGAGACGGAGCGCGAACGCTCGCAGGCAGGGCGATTTGCCGTCCCGCACGCCAGGCAGGCCACTCCTTCAGCGCGATGGCGCCGGTCACGGTCAGAGAGGCGGTGCCGTCCGGTGCGTCAGCGCGTGCCAGGCGCGACACGTCGACCTTCAGACGGACCGAGTCCTCGTCGGGCACGGCGTCGGCCAGGAGCGTGCCTTCGATGTGTACCGGTGAGGCCAACAAGCCTGCAGCCCGGGCCAGCGGCGTCGCGCGTGCCGCACGCTCGCCGCTCGAGGCAAGTGCCCACGCCGCAACCATGCAGCCCGCCAGCGCGCGCCACAGCACTGCCGGCGTGTCGTCCCGGCCGAAGGCGGTGACGGTCGCCGCGAACAGCACGATGAGGGCGGCAGCCGCGAAGCACTGCGACAGCGGAAGCTGGAGCCCGGTCCACGCGCCAGCGGCCAGCGACGCGGCGATCCAGACCGGAAGGGAACGCACGCCTCCCTGGGAGCAAGAATTGGGGCAGGTGATGCACAGGACTGAAGTCCTGTGCCACAGACATTACTGCCGCAGTTTCTGCGTCACGAGGTCGAGCAACATGAGGCAGATCCTTGAATTACAACGTAGTACGTAGGGCCGAACTTTAGTTCGGCCGGTCGCCGCGAGGCGCAACTGAAGTTGCGCCCTACGACTAGTCGATCGTCGTCGGCGGGAACACTGCGACCGCCGAGCCTTCCGCGATGAACGCGGATGACGGAGGACGGGAGAGCGCATCCACGAACGCAGGACCGTAGAGAGAGGCCGCATCCCCCGTGAACTCCGGCGTGGTCGCATCCCAGACTCGCCACCGCGGGTGGGTAACTTCGTACTCGGCCGTGCGGCCGTCCTTCAGGCGTCCGTAGCCCCAGTAGTGCTCGGTGATGAACGTCGCTTCACTGTTGCGAGACGGCAGGAGCGGTGCGCCGATCGCGGTAGCGGCGACGCGCTGCCAGGCGCCGTCGATCTGCCACTCGTACGCCACGCGGCCGGGCCCCTCGGTCTCCCCCAACGGCGCATCGCTGCGCATCGGCAGCGCGCGGTAGGGCTCGTTGTAGGCGATGCGTGCCACCGACGCGACGAGCGCCTTTGGCACCAGCTCGCGGATGAACGTCACGCCGCGCCGCACGGTGCCGTGCGGCATCTCGCGCCTGACGTAGAACCGCAGGTTCACCTCCTCGAACTGCTGATGCAGCAAGAGCGGCGCGACACCGCCGACGCGCGTGTGCAGGAAGCGGAAGCCGACGACGCTGATGAGCGCGCGGCCGTGCCAGAGATCGACGGTGGTGTGACGGGGCAGGAACGGAAGCAGCGCCTCAGTCGCGATCTCGTAGTTGAGCATCACGAGATATCGCCAGTCGGCAGTGAGAAATGGAGTGCGGGACATGCCAGGCGGAATCAGTGATGCGCAGAATTGAAGTTCTGCGCCACGAGTGTCAGTGTCCGTCTCGCTTCACCAGCTGCCACTCGTTCTCGAGCTCTTCAAGGGTCTTGTCCTGGAGGCGCTCACCGCGGCCGACGATGCGGGATTCGAGGACGGAGAAGCGGGCCTGAAACTTGTCGTTGGCGCGGCGGAGGGCCGCCTCGGGCTCGACGCCGAGTTTGCGAGACAGGTTGGCGATGGCGAACAGCAGATCGCCCATTTCCTCCTCCACACGCCGCGCTCGATCTCCCTCGTCGCCCTGTGCGCTCTTCGACAACTCGTCGCGCAGCTCCCGGACCTCCTCCTCGATCTTGTCGATGACGTCGGCCGCGCGGATCCAGTCGAAGCCGACGGCCGCCGCGCGGCTGCCGTATTCGTAAGCCCGCAGCAGCCCCGGCAGGGTGCGCGGCACGCCGCCGAGCAGGGTCTTGCCGCGTGGGCCGGCCGTGCCCTCGGCGGCCTTCATTTCTTCCCACTTGCCGCGCACTTCGTCGGCCGTCTTCAGGCGCGCATGATCGCCGAAGACGTGGGGGTGGCGCCGCACGAGCTTCGCGCCGACGTCCGCGGCCGCGTCTGCCACCGAGAAGTACCCGCCCTCCTCGGCGATTCGCGCGAGGAACACAATCTCGAACAGCAGGTCGCCAAGCTCCTCGCGAAGCGAGTCGAGATCGCCGCGATCGAGCGCCTCGAGGGCCTCGTAGGTCTCTTCGAGCAGAAATGGACGAAGCGACGCGAGCGTCTGCTCGCGATCCCAGGGACAGCCCTGCGGCCCGCGCAGCGTCGCCATGATGCGGACCAGCTCGTCGAAGCGTTCCCCGGGCGTTGGCATCGATGCGGTATTCTAGACCGCATGTCCGATCAGGATCAGGCGCCCACGCTGACGTTCACCGGGTTCGTGTTCTCGCTGATGCATACCGCCGCCGTCCACCTCGGCGACGCGGCGGATCCAGGCACGGGACAGATGGCGCCGCCCAATCTCGAGGGAGCCCGGCAGATGATCGACATCCTCGGGCTGCTCGAGGAGAAGACGCGCGGCAATCTGTCGGCCGAAGAGCGCCAGCTGCTGGAGCAGGGCCTCTACGAGTTGCGCCTGCGGTTCGTCGAAGTCCAGAACGGCGGGCCGAGGATCATCGTCCCGTAGCGTACACAGCAGGACAGCGCTAAAGCTCTGTCCCACAAGTGTCCACGCCGTTCCGCACCCCGTGTCGCACCCCACGCACCCAACGCACCCTGCGCACCCTGCGCACCTGCTATTCCTTGGCACCGGCACATCCCACGGCGTGCCGATGATCGGGTGCACGTGCGCCGTGTGCACGTCCTCCGACCCTCACGATCAGCGCACGCGGCCGTCGGTCTATTTGTCGTTGCCGGACGGCACNCGCGTCCTGATCGACACTTCGCCCGATCTGCGCGCGCAGGCGCTGCGCNACAGCCTGACGCGGGTGGACGCGGTGCTCTTCACGCACGGCCACGCCGACCACGTCCTCGGTCTCGACGACATGCGGCGGTTCAACGCCATCCAGGACAGCCGCATCCCGTGCTACGGCGATGCCCGGACGATCGACGAGATCCGCAGGACATTTTCGTACGTCTTCGATCCGAAGACGCCTGCCGGCGGCGGCCTGCCCGAGATCGATCTTCACGTGGTGGATGCGCCTTTTGAAATCGGCGGCTGCCGCATTGTCCCCGTGCCGCTGTGGCACGGAAAGCGGCTCCTGTACGGCTACCGGATCGGATCGCTCGCATATCTCACCGACGTCAGCAGGATCCCCGACGAGTCGTGGCCCCTCATCGACGGCGTCGACGTGCTCGTACTCGACGCGCTGCGCCACCGTCCGCATCCCACGCACTTCAGTCTGTCGGAAGCGCTCGAAGCCACCTCCCGCATCAGGCCCGCGGACGCGTGGTTCACCCACATCTGCCACGACCTCGGTCACTCGGCCACCAATGCCAGCCTGCCGCCGCATGTGCAGCTGGCATATGATGGTCTGTCGGTCGACTTCAGCGTCGACTGACGAATGGACCCGGGCCGCCGCCCGGCCCCGAGGCCCGTGGACGTCATCCACTTTCCCGACGACCGTCGTCCCCCGCGCTGGCAGCATCCCGTCCTCGCGCTGGGCAATTTCGACGGTCTGCATCGCGGCCACATCAAGATTATCGAGCGCGTGCGCCGCGTGGCCACCGAGCGCGCCGCCACGGCCCTGGTGATGACGTTCGATCCGCATCCGCCGCGCGTCGTGCGCCCCGACAAGGCCCCGCCGCTGCTGATGACGAAAGCCCAGCGCCTCGAGGGGATCGAACGCGCCGGCCTCGACGGCGTCGCCGTCGTCCGCTTCACGCCGGAGCTGTCGCGGTGGGATCCCGAGACGTTCGTGCGGACTGTGCTGGTCGAGTGGCTGCACGCGGCGGAAGTGTGGGTCGGCGCCAACTTCCTGTTCGGCCACGACCGCGCGGGCAACTTCTCGATGCTGCGCAGCCTGGGCGCGCGGTACGGGTTCCGCACCGAGAAGATCGACCCGGTTCGCTACAAGGATTTCGTCGTCAGCAGCACGCGCATCCGGCGGCTGATCAGCGAGGGCCGCGTCGACGAGGCCAGTGCGCTGCTCGGCCATCCCTATTCGATCGACGGCACCGTGGTGGCCGGCGACCAGCGAGGCCGCCAGATCGGGTTTCCCACCGCAAACATGGCCAGTGAGAACGAGTTGATCCCGCCAAACGGGGTCTATGCGGCCATCGTCCGGCTGGACGGGGTAATCTATCCCGCGGTCACCAACGTGGGCGTCCGGCCTACTTTCGGAGATTCGACTCAGACGATGATAGAGGCGCACCTGATCGACGCGAACCGCGACCTGTACGGCCAGACCCTGCGTCTCGGCTTCATCCAGCGCATGCGCGACGAGCGGCGCTTCGATGGCATCGACGCGCTGAAGACGCAAATCGCCGCCGACGTGGCGAAAGCGCGCACGCTCTTCGGGCAGATGTCGCTCTGACACCGATGGCGCTCAATACGTTCCATTTCACGGCGAGCATGCCGGCGCATCCCGACTATGTGGAGCCTCTTCGCCAGCTGATTGCTCACGCCCTCGAATACGTCGGCGTGGGCAGGGGCGACGCCGGCGCGGAAGCCACGGTACTCGCTGCGAAGGTCGAGCAGGAGATTGGCGCCGGTACTCGAGGGCAGGTCGAGGTCCGCTTCCGCAGGGATGCCGACCGGCTGCACATCGAGATTCACTCGGGGGGCGGCACGCACAAGCTGACGCGACACGTGCGCGACGCCTGACATACCGCATGCGCCTCTACAACACCCTGACTCGCCAGGAGGAAGACTTCGCGCCCCGGCCCGCGCCGCCGGTCCGCATGTACACCTGCGGCCTGACGGTGTACAACCGCGGACACATAGGCAACTTCCGGACGTTCGTCTGCCTCGATGTCCTGCGCCGCACGCTCGAGCACGTCTGCGGCTGGCCGGTCCGCCAAGCGATGAACTTCACCGACGTGGACGACCGCACGATAGCGGGAGCGGAAAAGGCCGGGCAGGAACTGCGCGCCTACACGGACCAGTACATCGCGGCGTTCCGTGAGGACGCCGGGGCGCTGGGCCTGGAGCCCGTGGAGGAAAACCCCCGCGCCACCGACGAGGCGAACCTGGTGGCGATGGCCGATCTGGTGAAGGCGCTGGAGCGCAATGGCCACACGTATCGCAGCGACGGGTCGATCTATTTCCGTATCGCCTCGTTCTCGAAGTACGGCGAGCTGGCGCGGCTGGACCAGGAAGGCATCAAGCCCGGTGCGCGCGTGGACTCGGACAACTACAACAAGGACGATGCGCGGGATTTCGTGCTGTGGAAGGCGACGAAGCCGAACGAGCCGACGTGGGACTACGGGCTCGGGCCAGGCCGTCCGGGCTGGCATCTCGAGTGCTCGGCGATGGCCCTGCGCCTGCTCGGCGAGCCGCCGATCGATATCCACGCCGGCGGCATCGACTTGATCTTCCCGCACCACGAGAACGAGATCGCGCAGAGTGAAGGCGCCACCGGTGCGCTCTTCTCGCGGTTCTGGGTGCACGTCGAACACCTGATTCTCGACAACGAGAAGATGTCGAAGTCGCTCGGCAACGTCTTCACGGTGAAGGACGTCATCGAGCGCGGCTTCCGCGCGTCGACGCTGCGCTACCTGCTGCTTTCGAGCCACTACCGCAAGCAGCTGCGCTTTTCGTGGGAGATCCTGCAGCAGGCGGAGGAAGCGGTCCGTCGCCTGGCGGACTTTCTTGCACGACTGGACACGCTGAGGGCTGGGGAGGCCCACGCCGACATCTCGGCCGCGCTCACGGCGTCGCGCGCGGAGTTCGCCGAAGCGCTGGAGGCGGACTTGAACACCTCGGCCGGCCTGGCGGTGATGTTCGACCTGGTGCGCACGCTGAACACCGCGATTGACGACGATCGCCTGAGCGAGGCCGATGCGGCCGGCGTCCGAGACGCCTTCGCGCACTTCGATCGTGTGATCGGCGTCATTGCCCTGAGGCGCGACGAAGATGCCAGGCCGCCGGTCGATCCGGCCGAGATCGATCGACTGATCGAGGATCGCCACGCGGCCCGTCGCCGCCGCGACTTCGCCGCGGCCGATCGTATCCGCGACGACCTCGCCGCTCGCGGCATTGTCCTCGAAGACGGTGCAGGCGGCACGCGGTGGAAGCGGAAATGACGAAGGACGACGGACGAAGGACGATTACGCACATAGGGCCGAGCTTCAGGCCGGCCATCTGATAGCCGTTGTGGAGCTGACGTAGGGCCGAACTCTAGTTCGGCCGTCGGGCGCTGATATGGATGCACCAGTTCTGAAAACCCCGCTGCCGGGCCCCAAGGCCGCCGCGCTGATTGCCCGCGACCAGAAATTCGTGTCGCCGTCATACACGCGCGACTATCCGCTCGTAATGGCCGGTGGCCACGGCGCGGTCGTGGAAGACGTGGACGGCAACCGGTTCCTCGACTGCGCGGCCGGCATCGCCGTCACGTCGACGGGACACGCGCACCCCGACGTGGTCAAAGCCATCGTCGATCAGGCGCAGCGTTACCTCCACATGTCGGGCACCGACTTCTACTACGAGCCGCAGGTGCAGCTGGCCGAGGCGATGAGCCAGATCGTGCCCATCACGGGCGGCGTGAAGACCTTCTTCGGCAACTCGGGCACCGAGGCCGTGGAAGCTGCCGTGAAGCTGGCGAAGTACCACACGAAGCGGTTCGGGATCATCGCGTTCCTCGGCTCGTTCCACGGCCGCAGCATGGGCTCGCTGTCGATGACCTCGAGCAAGATCACGCAGCGGCGCGGCTTCGGGCCGCTGCTGCCGGGTGTCTACCACGCGCCGTACCCGAATCCGTACCGGCCGCCCGTTGGCATGTCGGCCGAATCATGCGGGGAGGCGTCCGTTGACTGGATCGAGCACCAGATCCTCACGCACCTCGTCTCGCCCGACGAGGTTGCGGCGGTGGTCGTCGAGTCGATCCAGGGAGAAGGCGGCTACGTCGTCCCGCCGGTCGAATTCCACCAGCGGCTGCGCGAGCTGACGAAGAAGCACGGCATCCTGCTCGTGACCGACGAAGTGCAGTCGGGCATGGGCCGGACCGGAAAGATGTTCGGCATCGAGCACTTCGGCGTGGAGCCCGATATCCTCGCCACGGCCAAGGGCATCGCCTCGGGCCTGCCGCTCGGCGTCTGCTGCGCGCGGGCCGACGTGATGGACTGGCCGCCGGGCACGCACGCGAGCACCTTCGGCGGCAACCCCGTCTCGTGCGCGGCCGCCGTGGCGACGATCAAGCTGCTGCGCGACTCGCTCGTCGCGAATGCCGCGACCGTCGGCGCGTTCCTGCTCGAGGGCGCGAAGGCGCTGATGGACAAGCACCACATCATCGGCGACGTGCGCGGCAAGGGCCTGATGATCGGCATCGAGCTGGTCAAGGACCGGGCGACGAAGGAGCGCGCAATCACCGAGCGCGACGCCGTCGTCCTGAACTGCTTCTACAAAGGGCTCCTGGTGCTCGGCGCGGGGAAGAACGTGATTCGTCTGTCGCCGCCGCTGACGCTCACGAAGGATCAGGCGAAGACCGCACTCGAGCTCCTGGACGCGGCCATTGGTGACGCCGCGGGACGTACGTAGGGTCGAACTTCAGTTCGGCCTGAGGATTGCACCGCAATGTGGCATGTCCTGCGCGCCACATCTTGCTCTGGGTGAACGCGGCGAAGATCTGGCGGTTCAGGCGCTGCAGCGCGAGGGGTACGCAATCATTGCGCGCCGGTACCGCGTCCGCTTGGGCGAAATTGACGTCATCGCCATGGACGGCCGCTGCCTGGTGTTCGTCGAAGTGAAGACCCGGCGCGGCAGCCAGTGCGGCGACGGGGCCGACGCCGTCACATGGCGGAAGCGGCGTAAGATAGTCGCCGTCGCCAACGATTACCTGGCCCGCCACCGCGTGCACGCCGTGGCCTGCCGATTCGATGTGGTCACCGTGCGGTTCGATGAGAACGCGCCGCACGTGGAGATCATCCGGAATGCTTTCGACGCCTGAGCATGCCTGAGCTGCGCAAGGACCCTATCACCGGCCGCTGGGTGATTATTTCCACCGAGCGGCGCAAGCGCCCCGACGCGTTTCGCGTCGAGCACCTCGAGCCCATCGACGGCATGGTCTGCCCCTTCTGCGAGGGGCAGGAGGCGTACACGCCGCGCGAGGTGCTGTCGTACCGCCGCAACGGCGGCGCGGCCAACGGCCCGGGCTGGGACGTCCGCGTGGTGCCGAACAAGTTCCCCGCGTTGCAGGTGGAAGGGGAGCTCGATCGGCACGGCGAGGGGCTGTTCGACAAGATGAACGGCATCGGCGCGCACGAGGTGATCATCGAGACGCCGGATCACAAGGCGTCGCTCGCCACGCTGCCGGCGACCTCCGTCGAGCGCGTGCTGTGGGCGTTTCGCGAGCGCGTGCTGGACCTGAAGCAGGACAAGCGCTTCCGCTACATCCTGATCTTCAAGAACCACGGTGCCGCGGCCGGCGCGTCGCTGGACCACACGCACAGCCAGCTCATCGCGCTGCCGGTCATCCCCCGCAACGTGCGTGACGAGATCTCCGGCGCGCGGCAGCACTATCAGCACAAGGAACGCTGTGTCTATTGCGACATCGTCCGGCAGGAGCTGGATCAGCGGGCACGCGTGATCTCCGAAAACGCCGACTTCGTCGCGCTGTCGCCCTACGCCCCGCGGTTCCCGTTCGAGACGTGGCTCCTGCCGAAGCGCCACGGGTCGAACTTCGAGGAGGCGCCGCGCCACGAGTACGAGACGCTGGCGCGCATCCTGAAGGACACGTTGCAGCGTATGAACCGCGCGCTGGAGTCGCCGCCGTTCAACCTGATCATCCACAGCGCGCCGTTCACCGAGTCGGCGCAGGACTTCTATCACTGGCACGTCGAGATCATGCCGAAGCTGACCAAGGTGGCCGGCTTCGAGTGGGGAAGCGGCTTCTACATCAACCCGACGGCACCGGAAGAAGCCGCCGACGTTCTTCGCGAAGTCGTGATCTGAAGGTCGCCGGGCCGGGCTTTAGCCCGGCCATCGTTCCGTTGGACGGCCTCTGCGCCAGGCGTAGGCCGACTTTCGGCCGTAACGCCGCTGAGCTCGCATCACGGGGGCGCCGTGGCGCACAATGCGGACATGGGCACCCCCAACCGAACACCTCAGGCACCCAAGCCGACTCCGGCACCTCCGCGCCCGGAGCCGGACGTCGATGAAGCGGGCGACGAGTCGTTTCCCGCGAGCGATCCGCCGTCGTGGAACTCGTCCGAGGCGGTTCCACATCCCCATCCGAAGCCTCAGAAAAAGGAACAGCCCAAGCCACGCCGCTGACCGAACCGTCAGTCGTAGGGCCGAACTTCAGTTCGGCCGACAAGCGTCGCGCGGCCCCGGTTGCGCCAGTCCAGCCGGCTGTATTACCATGAGGGTTCGGTAGTTAGGCCGGAGCGCGGGAATAACTCAGTGGTAGAGTGCGACCTTGCCAAGGTCGAAGTCGCGGGTTCGAATCCCGTTTCCCGCTCCAACTCCACACACCGCCCATGACCACGCGACGCTGTCGCCGCACGTAGCACGACCGGTCTCGAGCCACCTACAACCGGTCGATCATTCCCGAGGGGCGCCGTAGCCAAGCGGTAAGGCAGAGGTCTGCAAAACCTCCATCCCCGGTTCAATTCCGGGCGGCGCCTCCAACTTCACTGAACGTCTTCACGGGTTTCGCTTTCGCTTGCCGGCGAAGGCCCCCGCCTGTCGATATTTGTCCATAGCTCGCCGAGTGGCGTTCATCGCCGCGCGCAGATCTCCGTCGCTCACGATGTTGTAGCGGTCGAAGGACGCGACGCTCCACGATCTCGCGCCGTCGGCTCCGTCGCGATGTTAGCCGGCCGCTCGCTCGATCTTGGTCCACTTGGCCAAGTCGAAGCGATCGCCTGGCTTCAGCCAGTAGTACCACGAGCCATTGTGATTGACGTTATCGTAGATTGCGACGCGTCCGGAGCCGAGCACCTCAAACGTGTTCTGGCGAACGAGGATTGCAGCGTCGTCGTCGAGGCCAATGCCGAGGATGTCCGGATGCGCATCGACGACGTTCACCAGCTCGGCATCGCGTTTGGCCGACGTCAGGTGCGGATTTACTGCGACGTTCGTCAGCCAACCGAAGCCTGTCGTACGGCCTGGCGCCATTAGAAGAGGCTTGTCAGGGCGACCACGAACCACGAACGATCCTTGGATGATGGCCCCAGCGGAACTGCCGAAGATTACGCCGCCTCGGGCTAGGACTGCGTTCAACTCTCTTTCTGTGCGGGTCCCTAAGTACGCATCCGCGTATCTGCCCGCATTGCCTGCCACAAGATAGACTCCCGTCGCTGACCTGAGTGGCGCCACGAATGCGTCCGAGTTCGCGACTGTGCGATCGCGCGTATGGATCACCTGCACGATGTCGACGCCCAGCCACGCCTTCAACCACTCTTCATATTGCTTCCACTCCGCTCGATCGCGCTCCCAGTCCGGGTTCAGGATCGTGTTGTGCTCGCCAAAGCGAATCGATGAGGGGCCTGTGGCGAACACGACAATCTGCGCGCGACGCCCTCCGGCCATCTCCACGAAGCGCGCAACAATGGGCGCCGTGGCACCGCCTCCGTCGACGATGAGCGTGCCGGCAGCGGGTCCTGCCGACTTCTGGGCGGAAATACCAACTGCGCACAGCTCAACAATCATCAGGACCACAGCGGTTCGATAGAGCCCGGCGAGTCCGAACTGCGTTGTCTTCATCAGGGGAATTCTTCGATACGCCGGCTACGCAAACCGGCCGTGGCCCGACCGCCGCGCCGGCATCCCGTAGCTTTTGGTGGCACGCTGGATCGCAGCTCTGTTAGGAAGATCGCCAAATGTCGGAGTTCCTTGGGAGCCTGAGCGCGTTGCGCGTGATGCTGGTTGCGTCCAGGGGACACTGTCGGCGCGTGACCTGTCCTGTCACGCCCACCAGAGATGATGGCGAATGGGTTCTCGACGTCGCCGTTCACAACGGGAACCAGCTGAGGGCCACCACCTGACCAACCACGAGTTCCTCGAGCGCGTCGGTGCTGCGGGCTTTGAGCCGCGCGAACCCGCGATGGCCGGGGGGCTCGAGGACCACCAATTCGCGGCCGTCCCACGCGCAGTAGGCGAGGATGACGCGGCCCTCGAAGCGAATCGCGTACGGCTCGCGCGAGTCGATGACGACGGGCAGTGGCCGGGAGACAACGGCGAAGGTCGGCCGTGTTTCTGGGTAGGAGGGCCGGCGGCGCAGGCGCTCGAGATCGTCGTCGTCGATCAAGCAGGCGATGGGCCGCACCAGGTCGGCCTTGCCCTGGATCAGCCGTTCGACCTGGCTGCGGCTGACATAGGCCGCACGCTTGCCGCGAAAACGATCCGGATCGGCGCCGGCAGGGTAGACGGCGATTGTGTCCGCAGAGCCCTCGTGCGGTTCCACCTCAGAGTGACGACTCCAGCCTCGCGCGGGGGATGAGCCTGGCCCCGTGGCCCGGGCCAGCATCGACGCGATCTCGGGCGTCCCCGGCCGTGGCGCGTCCTCCTTGCTGGCGGCCGCCTCGATGTTCGTCTCCCAGGCGTCGCGCAGCGCCGCGTCGTACTCCTGGCGCTGCTGGAGCACTTCGGACGGCATGTGCGGCGACACCCGCATCGACGACCACTCGAGCAGCAGGTCGCGGTCGAGGCCCAGCACGCCGGCGAGCTTCTCCGCGACGTCTCGCCGCGGCGGCAGCGTCCCGTGTTCCATCAGCGCGATGAGTGACACGGACGTCTGGCCGATCCCGACCTTCTCGGCGAGCCCCGCCAGCGACAGGCCCAGGGCGAGCCGCCGCTCACGGATCATGCGGCCGATGGGATGGTCAGTCGGCTTGGGCGTTCGACCGCGCCGGCGCGGATAAGGATCGGGAGCTTGATTTTCGTAATCCACTTATTTATAATTTAGTTATTCAAATCGAGTATACGCCCTCCACGGCCGAAGGGGCCAGGACGGCGCTCAGCCTTGGAGGGCCAGATGCAGCAGCTCGCAGCGTTCCTGTCGTCGCTTTCTCTCGGTTCGTCCCGGTCCGTGGCCGGCCTGACTGTCTTTCCCCTCCTGAGACAGCCGGCGCCCGAGCCATGGTACGACACTCTCACGGAAGCGGTCGGCGCCCACATGGCACGCGTGACGGAGGTTTCGGACGCGGGCCGGGTGCCCGAACTGCAGGTCGTCAACGACAGCCCGCGCCACGTGCTCATCGTCGACGGCGAGGAACTGGTGGGCGCCAAGCAGAATCGCATCGTCAACCTGACGATCCTCGTGCCGCCGAAGACCAGCCTTACCATTCCAGTGTCGTGCGTGGAGGCGGGGCGTTGGCGCGAGGTGAGCCGCGAGTTCACGCCGGCGCAGCATGCCTACCACTCGAGCGGCCGCCGCGC
>Ga0065715_10001044_pt1 | contig 17030 bp, 14 predicted proteins | sample MisBulReplicate1_FD_59102 | JGI IMG/M metagenome (GOLD analysis project Ga0065715, IMG submission 59102) | Miscanthus rhizosphere microbial communities from Kellogg Biological Station, MSU, sample Bulk Soil Replicate 1 : eDNA_1 v2 (version 2) | ecosystem: Host-associated > Plants > Roots >...
GCATCGTATTTATGTTTTTATTGGCATAGCGTGTGCGTTTTCCTTTCGGTGACGACGTCGCTCCGCTTGATATGAATCAGCGAAAGATCGCGTATTTTTCAATGGAAATCGGCCTGATCTCCGATATGCCGACTTATAGCGGCGGCCTTGGTATCTTGGCCGGTGACATGATCCGAGCCGCTGCGGATTTGAGAGTTCCGATGGTGGCGGTAACGTTACTCCACCGTAAAGGCTACTTCTATCAGCGGCTTGACGACAATGGCCGACAGATCGAAGAGCCGGTCGATTGGGCGGTGGATGATTTTTTGACTGAGTTGCCGCAGCGAGCCAGCGTGACGATCGAAGGTCGAACGGTGGTGCTGCGGCCGTGGCAGTACGAGGTGGTCGGCCCCGGCGGTTTCAGCGTGCCGGTTTACTTTCTCGATGCCGATCTCGCGGACAACTCCCCATCGGATCGGACGCTGACCCATTTTCTCTATGGCGGCGATCAACATTATCGGTTGATGCAGGAAGTGGTGCTCGGCATGGGCGGCGTGAGGATGCTCCGTGCCCTGGGACATGAAAACATCGAGCGATATCACATGAACGAAGGCCATTCGAGTCTGCTTGCCCTGGAATTGTTGGATGAAGAGGCGCGGCGCGCCGGGAGAGTAATGGGCGATAGAACCGATGTTCAAACGGTGCGCGAAAAATGCGTATTCACCACCCATACTCCGGTGGCGGCCGGCCACGATCGATTCCCGATCGAGCTTGTCAATCAGGTGCTGGGCAGAGGAGAAGTCGAGGAAATGAAGGACGTGTTTTGTTGCGACGACCTTCTGAACATGACGTACCTAGCGCTTAATCTCAGTCATTACGTCAATGGTGTTGCTAAGAAGCATGGAGAAGTATCGAGATTAATGTTCGCCGGGTATACGATTGATGCGATCACCAACGGTGTTCACGCCTCAACGTGGACCGCCGATGCTTTCGCTCAACTTTATGACCGTTATATCCCTGGGTGGCGCCAAGATAATTTGAGCCTTCGATATGCATTAGGTATACCGCGGCAGGAGATCTGGCAGGCGCACTCGCACGCGAAAAANCAGTTACTNCATTACGTTAATCANGAATCCAACGCCGGAATGGATAGNGACGTTTTTACCATCGGTTTTGCGCGACGGGCGGCGACTTACAAGCGCGCAGATTTGCTTTTCAGCGATATCGAACGCCTTGAGGCTATCGCTACGCAGCATGGCGGATTGCAGATTGTCTATGCCGGCAAAGCGCATCCACAGGACGAAGCAGGTAAGGAACAAATCCGACGGGTATTTCACGCCCGCGAGTCGCTGCGCGACAAGATCAAAATCGCTTATCTGACTAACTATAGCATGGAGATCGGCAAGTTGATGACAGGGGGCGTCGATGTCTGGCTCAACACACCGCAGCCGCCGATGGAGGCTTCCGGTACCAGTGGTATGAAAGCGGCGGTCAACGGCGTCCCGAGCCTGAGCGTGCTCGACGGCTGGTGGATTGAAGGCTGTATTGAAGGGCTTACTGGCTGGTCAATCGGGCCGGCGGACGCACAAACCGCGGATCATACAAAGGACGCCGCTTCGCTTTATGAAAAGCTCGAGCAGATTGTCATGCCGCTCTACTGCCAGGGCCGGAATGGTTTCCTGGACATAATGCGGCACGCAATTGCGCTAAACGGGTCATTCTTTAATACGCACCGGATGTTGCAGCAGTACGTAGTCAAAGCCTACCTATAGTTTTTGCTGAAAGGAAATCTGATGCCTGATTGGCTATGGTTCGTTGTAATTTTTGTCGCTTACATTGTCCTGATGCGCTGGGTCTTGCCACGATTCGGCGTGCCCACTTGAATGTCCGGTTCCTGTGGCGCCGAGGATCGGCGCGGACAAACTGGCGACAAGAAAAGCACGACAAATTGATTTTTTTACAGAGGGATTGATTGCAGCGCAGCATTCAGCTCCTGGCGCTGCACTATCGGCGACAAGGAGGAGTAAGTGGACATCCATTTCAGATCAATCGGGAAAATTCATGTTAAAGCGACCGATGCGGAGGTCAGAGAAAAGGGCGATGTCGAAGGCGAATTGGAGATCGACCCCGAGTTTGCCGAGGCACTGGATGGGATCGATGGTTATTCGCACCTTTTCGTAATTGTCTATTTCGACCGTTTGCGGCCGGAGCAAATTGGACCTTTGAAAGTAAAGCCGCGCGGCTTACTCAGGAAAGGATTCAAGCTCGAAGACTTACCCTTGCTCGGCGTGTTTGCCCTGGACTCGCCGACTCGGCCCAATCCCATCGGACTGACACTCGTGCGCTTTTTGGGTCGCAACGGCACCCGACTTTTTGTCCGCGGCCTCGATTTCTTAAACGGCACGCCAATCCTCGACATCAAAGGTCATCGAGCGCAGTACCGCACAGATCAATTCACCATTCCGGAATGGTCTCGAAACTTGGTCGGCGAAAGCGGCTATGTTTAGAGAGCTTCGCACGATTGAAAAGCCGCAATGCTATTTTATCAAAGCTGCGAAAAGAATCCGATTAAATCCTGTTATAAACCTTGACGACAGATAGTGGTATGTCGATTGCTGCTTCGTACGTTCAGGATGCCGATTTTAGCTAGGACAGATGCGAGCGCCGTCTCCCGCAGAGTCAGGAGTTTTTATGGAGCGAGCCGAAAATCAGAATGAAATAACGCCTGATGGAATGCGTCATCAGCAAATCGATCAGTATTGGGCCGGGGATTTGAGCAGAAGGGTTTATTTGCTGCGTCGGCAGCGAAAAGCGATCCTGGAAAACTGTCGGCGCATTGCTGTTGTGGGCGCCAACCCGGAGCCAAACAGCTCGAGTTTTGTCGCCTTTGAAAGGCTCCTAGGCCTTGGTTTGGAGATTATTCCGGTGTTTGCGGATCGGGAAAGCTTTCTCGGCCTGCGTTGCTACAAGAATTTGCGCGACATTCCCGGAAAAATCGATATCGTTCAGGTTTATCCCAACGGAAATATTGATTGCCTAGACCTGGCGCGCGCTGCAGTTGATCATGGTGTTTCAACCTTCTGGATCGAACAAACTGCCGCCGCGTCACGAGAGGTCGAAGATCTATTGGCCGCTGGTCATGTCCAGCTGGTGGAATATGAGAGCCTCGAACGTGAATATCTCAAGCATGTTCCGGTGAATGTGCTTCCCGTCACGGCGGGGCGTCGTGATCGGAAAGCCGCCAAGGTCAAAGAACGGATGTCAAAAAATCCGGTTACCGTGAAGCCGGAAGACGGTCTGAAGGATGCGATTTGGAAGATGGAGCATGGCCATTTTCGCCACTTGCCAGTGATCGATGATAAAGGAAAGTTGATCGGCATGTTGAGTGATCGCGACGTCCGGCTGATCCAACCCTCATTCCTCTTCAACAACAAGGACGATGCCGCGGTCCAGCTCTGGTCTATCGCCGTTCAACAGGCAGCGGTATTCGATCCGGTTTGTGTCAAGCCGGAAACGACTTTGAAAGAAGCAGCGGAAACAATGCTGCGTTGGCACGTTGGTGGATTGCCGGTCGTGGATGATCATGAAACAGCGGTGGGCATGATCACCTATACGGATATTTTGCGGGAGTTCGTCCACCGGGAAGAAAATGAATAGCGCGAATTTTGGAATGCGACCGCAGAGGATTTGAGGAAGCAGATCATGTCCGAAGCTCCGACATATCAATATGAGACGGAAATCGAATGGAAAGGCGAAAGAGATCTGAAGCTCGGTGCCGATAAGTTACCGACGATCGAAGCCGGGGCGCCGCCGGAATTCAAGGGGCGCGAGACTAATTGGTCTCCCGAACATCTTTTTGTCGCATCATTTCATTGTTGCTATCTGCTTACGCTGTTGGCGGTGGCGGANTTTTCGAAAATTAAGATCGTGAGTCTATNGTCCAGGGCGTCCGGCAAACTGGACAAGGTCCANGGCGGTAGTTACCAGATCACCGAAATCAAGGTGAAACCAACAGTAGTCTTGGCCTCAGCCAACGACCTCGCGCGCATGCCGCGCGTCCTCGAGAAGGCCAAGGAAAATTGTTTTGTGTCCAATTCGATCAAGAGTAAAATTATTATCGAGCCAGAGGTGTTTCACCAACAAACAGCCGCATCGCCTTGCCCATTGGGGACTTCCTCCTAGCGGGCTGAGCGAATCACCGCCACTACAGCGCCAGAGTTATCGGACTGCACCAACGCAGCACGATTACAAGACGCAGTTTGCCTCGCCGTACGTCACAGTTGTGCCGCGTGCCGATTCTTATTAGCTCAGCGTTCCGCCAAAAATAGGTACTGGAACTTTTCTGAAGCGGAGAATGGCTGTTTCCACGGTAATACGTAGCGAATACCAAAAAGGTTGCCTCCAGAATGTCCGGCGATAGCTATTCCAAGATATAGCAAAGCGACACATTGTATTTTGCAGTAGTGCGAACTGAGCGGCGATTCGACGACGGAAAAGACTCAGTAAATAGGCGTAGCCTCTCCGGCACACCCGTTGCGTTCTAGCGCAGTCGGAAGAGGAGGTTGTTATGAGCAAGGTAATGACGACCACCGTTGGACATCTTGGAGTGCTCACTCGGCCTGAGAAACAAGCCAAGCGGTTGGGCAATTATTGGAAGGCACTGGTACCGATTGTCGTCGGTGCAACGCTTTTGTTTTTGCCGATTCCGGAGGGGCTCAAACCCAATGCATGGTATTACTTCGCGCTATTCGTCGCGGTGATCATCGCTTTGATTCTGGAGCCAATCCCTGCAGCAGCCGTCGGATTGATCGGTGTAACGGCTGCGACGATCACTCCTTGGGTCGCGGCTAAACCCGCCGACTCGATCAAGTGGGCGCTCTCGGGATTTCAGGACGGCACCGTCTGGCTCATTTTTGTTGCCTTCATGTTTGCTCTGGGCTACGAGAAAACCGGTCTGGGCCGGCGTGTCGCTTTAAATCTAGTGCAGTCCCTGGGTAAGAAAACTCTCGGACTTGGATATGCCGTGGCGTTGGCGGATCTCGTACTGGCGCCGTTTACACCGTCGAATACGGCGCGGAGCGGCGGAACCATTTTCCCGGTGATCAAAAATATTCCGCCGCTCTATGGCTCGGAGCCGGGTCCAACGGCGCGGAAGATTGGCTCTTATCTCATGTGGACGGCGTTCGCGACCACATGCTTGACGAGCGCGATGTTTTTAACCGGTCTGGCGCCGAATCTGTTGGCGCTGTCACTGGTCAAGACCACGGCCAAAATCGATATCAGCTGGACCGAATGGTTCATGGGCATTATGCCCGTGGGCGTACTGCTCTTAATCTTCTTGCCGCTGATCATTTACAAAATCTATCCTCCTGAGGTCAAGAACAGTCCCGATGTGCCGGTTTGGGCGCGTAACGAGCTCAACAAGATGGGCCGCATCAGCGCAAAAGAAGTCGGTATGGCGTTACTTGCGCTTTTGGCGCTCGGGTTGTGGATCTTTGGCGGCGACCTGATCAACGCCACCACCGTTGCGATTTTGGTGCTCTGCTTGATGGTCATCTGCCGCATCGTCGAATGGGATGACGTGCTTGCGAACAAACAGGCCTGGAATGTTCTGGTCTGGTTCGCCACGCTGGTTACGATGGCGGATGGTTTGAGCAAGGTTGGTTTTCTCAAATGGTTCGCGACCGGAGCGGCGGGCGCGTTGAGCGGCTATTCGGTGATGACGATCGTGATCGCGCTCACGGTGGTGTATTTCGTCGTGCACTACATGTTCGCGAGCCTTACCGCGCACACAACCGCACTGCTGCCGGTGCTTTTGACCGCAGCGATCGCCGTGCCGGGAATGCCGGTGAAACTGATTTCGCTGCTGTTCTGTTACACGCTCGGTTTGATGGGGATCATTTCTCCATACGCAACCGGCCCGGGCCCAATTTACTACGGCAGCGGTTATGTGAGCCGAAAAGATTTCTGGACACTCGGTTTCGTCTTTGGCGCAATTTATCTCGCAGCACTGCTGGTGATCGGCGTTCCTTACCTGCGGTACCTGCTAGCGTAGGCTGGACGCGATTATTCGGCAAAACGGAGCTTGCATGCAGCGCGAGCTCCGTTTTTTTATAATCATCAAAACCTTCTGATCGCTTCTCAGCAAATCGCCCGAAGCCAAATTCTTCGCAGCCTTGCATTTTTAGATCTTGTTTGTTGGCGGTTTTGCGAAAAATTGTTCGCTGGCAGCTCTGTGGGTTGAAGTTTCACTGGCATTGCCATTGCGTTGATTCCCAGTCAATACGATGGAGGCGTCTCAATGGAAAAAATTGATGAGCCGCAGAATCCGGAGATTCCACGAAATGAAGCCCCCGAGGTTCTGCTTGGCCGAGTGAACAGCGACGATTCAACAATGGTCACGCAAAGCTTGGCCGTCGCGCAGCGAGCGCCATTGCCCATGGATCGGCGCGATGCCGCGCTCCAGTTACGGCGTGATGGCGGTGGTGAACGAAGACGGTTATCTCGTTCCAGTCTGGACTGCGGGTGATTTGCTGCGCGCCTGCAAAATTATTTGGCAAGCCACGAAAGACTAATCATGAGCGACTTTCCCTTTCCTGGAATCCCGACGACAGCGGATGGCTCGGAGGTTGTGGTCTGGGTAGAAACGCATATCACCCAAGGCGCCTGCGCTTATCCGATCACGCCTTCCACGAATATGGGCGGCGGCTATCAATTGGCGGTTGCTAATGGGCAGAAAAATCTGTGGGGCGAGCCTTTGGCTTTTTTAGAGTTGGAGTCAGAGCACAGTTCGGCGAGCACCTGTGAAGGATTTGCCGTTGCCGGCGGGCGGGTGGCGAATTTCACTTCCGGTCAGGGACTCATCCTGATGAAAGAAGTGCTTTATGTGATCGCCGGTAAGCGTCTGCCCGTGGTGTTTCATATCGGCGCGCGCGCTCTGACTTCGCAAGGCCTGAACATTCACGCCGGTCACGATGATGTCATGGGCGTGTCCGATTGCGGCTGGGGCATGCTGTTCGCGCGCAATGTCCAAGAGGCCGCGGATCTTTCTCTGATCGCGCGCCGCGTCGCGGAAGAATCCGAAACCCCGTTCTTGAATATTCAAGACGGGTTTTTGACCACCCATACGATCGAGAGCCTGCGCTTGCCGGAATTGGAACTAATGAAACAGTTTGTCGGTGATCCAAACAGCGAGCACCGGTTGCGCAATCTCATGGATCCGGCCCACCCGATTATGAGCGGCGTGGTGCAGAATCAAGACAGCTACATGAAAGGCAAGATTGCACAGCGTTATTTTTACGATCGGATTCCGCAAATCATGCAGAGGGTAATGGATGAGTTCTACATGCTCACTGGCCGGCGTTATGCGCCCGTCGTCGAATATCGTCTCGATGATGCGGAATACGCAATCGTCGGCATGGGAAGTGTAGTAGAAACCGCTACCGCCACGGCCAAATACTTGCGCGATAACGATGCGGTAAAGGTCGGCACTTTGCATGTTACGAGTTTTCGACCGTTTCCCGGACCACAAATCGTCCAAGCTCTCAAAAATGTCAAAGCGATCGCGGTTATCGAGCGTATGGATAACCCTATTGCACAGTCGAATCCTCTGACTGCTGAAATCAAAGCTGCGTTTGCTGATGCGCTATCCGGCGCACCGGGTTATCCAAACATCGATCACGCGCCGGTCATCTATTCCGGTTCAGCGGGCCTTGGCAGTCGTGACGTTCGGCCGGGAGATTATGTCGCCGCGGTCGAACATCTTCGCGCAAATAAACCGCGGCGTTTCTTTGTCCTCGGAATCGAGCATCCACTTGCCCTTACTGTCGAACGTGAGCCGGATGTCCGTCCGCCGAACGCATTTTCGATGCGTGGCCACTCCGTCGGCGGTTACGGCTCCGTAACGACAAACAAAGTTATTGCCACTATCATCGGCGATCTGTTCAATCTAAACGTGCAAGCGTATCCCATGTACGGCTCCGAGAAGAAAGGATTGCCAACGACCTATTTTCTGACGGTCGCGGACGAGCCGATCGGCGCTCATGCGGAACTGCGCCACGTGGATTTCGTGCCGCTCAACAACGTTAATGCTTTCAATCTGGGAAATCCCTTGAGCGGTTTGGTTCCGGGCGGGACGGTTTTCATCCAACACTCGAGCCGAGAACCAGGACAAATATGGTCGAGCATTCCGGCCAACGCGCGAAAATTCATCCAGACGAATCGAATCCGAGTTCTTGCATTGGACGCCGTTAAAGTTGCACAGGAAGTCGCCAGCCATCGCGAATTGGCGCAACGCATGCAGGGCATTGTCCTGCTCGGAGTGTTTTTGAAAGTTGCGCCTTTTGTTCAAGAGCGGGGTTTGAGTGACACTGAAGTGGACGCCGCTGTTGAAAAGTCGCTGCGGAAATTTTTCGGCAAACGCGGTGAAAAGATCATCCAGGAAAATCTGACGGCAGTGCGACGCGGCAGAAGCGAGGTCATAGAAATCCCAATCGAGGTAATGGCTGAAGCGGCTTAAATGTCAAGTTCAAGCTTCAAAGGTTAAACTCGAACGGGGCGTCGAACGTTTAAACTGGAGATTTTATGGACGAGAAGAAAGTTCAGGATTGGATGCATCGTGGCGTGATCACCTGCGGGCCGGAAACTTCGGTCAGCGACGTTGCCGCCACGCTGGATGCGCATGACATCAGCGCGTTAGTGGTGGTTGATCGAAATGGCGATGCCGTCGGAGTCATCTCGCGCACCGATTTGGTCAACGCTCGATTCATTGCGCCTTACATGAAGCACTGGCGCGGTTTGAGCGCGCAACACCTGATGACGAAACCGGTGATCAGCGTCTCAGCTGAGACGACAATCGAAGAAGCTGCGCAACTGCTCTTTGAAAAACATATTCACCGGCTGGTGGTGGTCGAAAAAACCGGGCACCACCCGCGCCCGGTGGGAATACTTTCCGTTACGGATCTTGCTCGACATGTTGGAGAGTAGTCGAAATCGGAGGCGTAACCGTGGCTGAATCAGGAACCGTTTTCAACCCCTTAGAAAGCAGTAACCAAGAATTTCCCGAGGTCGTGGGCATCAAGCGACCCGGCGCGCCTATGGAAACCCACGAAGCGACCTTTGCAGATAACTATGTGATCGAACTTGACCTCGACAAATACGTGGATGACTTCAATAGTCGAGTGATCGGGGCGTACCAGGAGGGAAAGGCCTCGGCGGAGTTGCCCGCGGATCTCGGTGTGGCGCGCAGTCTCATTCCCGCCGGCACTGGGGCGCTGCGCGATTTTAGTTACATCGCGCCGGAAATTCCTCGCTTCGACTTTGAGAAATGCGTCGGTTGCATGAGCTGCGTGACGCAGTGTCCCGACACGGCGATTCTCGGCAAAGCGATTCCGGCGAGCAGAGTCGAAGCAGCGCTGGAAAAGATCAAAGACATCAACGAGCGGGCGTGGGTCCGTTCGCATTGGGCGCGGACGCGCAAATATTTCGATCTCCCGGAAAAGAAGGGCAGTGAAGGTGCGCTGTTCGGGATCTTTATCGATCCGACAAAGTGCAAGGGTTGCGCCGAGTGCGTGCAGGTTTGCGATGAGTTGGATTATCACGCGCTCAAAATGGTGACAAAAGACGAAACAACCTTGCCCCGCTATCGTGCCGCCTTCGACGTGTTTCGTAAAATCGGCCCGACGCCCGGAGAGTACATCAATGAGCGCGCATTGGCTGATTTTATGCTGGCTGAGGAGCGGTCATTGCTCTACGTCGGCGGCGCCGGTTCATGCATGGGCTGCGGCGAAGCCACGGCGATTCGCATGATGTTGGCGGCGACGGGCTTTGCCAATGGTCCGGAGAATATCGGCATCGTCGCTGCCACCGGTTGTAATACGGTATACGGCTCAACCTATCCCTATAATCCTTACATTGTGCCATGGACCAACTCGCTATTTGAAAACGGTCCGGCCGATGCGATGGGCATTCGGGCGCGCTGGGATCAGCGCGGTTGGGAATACAAAACCCTTTGGGTGATCGGTGGCGATGGCGCGATGTATGACATTGGCTTTCAAAGTCTCAGCCGCATGCTGGCAAGCGGCATGAACATCAAAGTTCTGGTGCTCGATACCCAGGTTTATTCGAACACGGGTGGGCAGGCCTCCACAGCCACATTTAACGCTCAGGAGGCAAAAATGGCGGCGTTCGGAAAATTCGGCGCAGGCAAACGCGAACGGCGAAAAGAGCTGGCACAGATCTGTCTCATGCATCCCGAAGTGTACGTGGCCCAGACGACGGCAGCGCACATCAATCATTTTTATAAAGCGGTCATGGAAGCGATCGACTATCCCGGACCGGCGATGATCAACGTTTATACGACCTGCCAACCGGAACACGGGGTGCCGGATTGTAACTCGACGCACCAGGCGAAGCTCGCGGTCGAATCGCGGGCGTTCCCGATTTTTACATTTGATCCGCGCCGGGGAGAAAAAATTTCTCAGCGGTTGAGCCTGGTCGGAAATCCGGCGCAAAGAGAGGATTGGTGGACGCCGCCGAATCAGGAAAAGCCGGTCACGTTTGTCGATTTTGCACGGAGCGAGGGACGCTTCGCCAAACAGTTCGACAGCGAGGGAAAACCATCAGAAGCGTTGTTACAAGCTCAACAAGATCGTCTGCAAAACTGGCGGCTACTGCAGGAGCTCGCGGGAATACGTTGACCGGACAGAGGGCGGAGCCGATATGGCGAGAGGTGAAATTTTTTTAGTGCCGGTGGATTTTTCGCGCGGATCGGAAAAGGCGCTCGATTATGCGTTAAAAATGGCGCGGCAACAGGGCGCGAAGGTTGTTTCATTGCACGTTGTTCCAGCTGACGTTATTTACCCGCAGACGGGCACGAGTTTCGATCTTTATGGTCTCATGGCAGGTGACGCGCGGCGGAATTTTCAAAAACTCGTTAAACGCAAGCGCCTCGATCCCAAAAATTCCACTCTAATGCTTGCGCATGGCACGGATTTGTCGGCAATCATCGCGCGCCACGCGAAAAAAATTAGCGCCGCGATGATCGTCATGGGCAGCCATGGTCGAACGGGATTGCGGCGTTTCCTCCTCGGCAGCGTCGCGGAACGGACTCTCCGCTACGCCGATTGTCCGGTACTGATTGTCAAGTAGCCGCTGGAACCAGCCAGTGTCCTACTACAGTACCGTAGGCGCTCACGGCCCAACGCGAATTCGCGCATCGATGATTTGACAGCCGCGGCCGGGCGGCAGCGCCATCACAGGATTCAAGTCCAGCTCGGATATCTCTGGTACTTCTTCCACCAGGCGCGCGACACGTAAAAGCAACGCTTCAATCGCCGGAATATCGGCTGCCGGAGAGCCGCGGTAGCCTTCGAGCAGCCGATAGCCATGGATGCTGCGCACCATTTCCGTGGCGTCGAGGTTCGTAATCGGCGCCACGCGAAAACAGACGTCTTTAAGGATTTCCACATGAATCCCGCCCAGGCCAAATCCGATCAATGGCCCAAAGAGCGGATCCAAGGTCATGCCTACCATAACCTCCACGCCTTCGGAGATCATCGGCTCGATCAAAACACCTTCCATCTCCGTGAGCCGTTGTTCGTTTGCGACGCGGCGCTGAATGTCCAAGAACGCCTGCCGGACGGCAGATTCGCTCCCAAGATTGAGTCGCACGCCGCCGAATTCGGTTTTGTGCACAATGGTACGCGAAGCGAGCTTCAGCGCTACGGGGAAACCGATTTCGGCGGCGAGCTTTGCCGCTTCGTCTGCGCTTGTGCAAATACCACCGGCGGGAACCGGCAGGCCAAACGCCGTGAGCGCTTTGCGTGTTTCTTCACCCGACAACCAGGTGGCGCCGTATTCTCGACGCGCGTTCTCGCAGATCGCGCGGGCATCCTGCGGACGAATGTCATCAAAGTCGACCAGAATACCTTCGGGACGATTGCGCCATTCGCTGTAGCGCGCCAATTGCCCCAAAACTCGTGCGGCCTGCTCTGGAAAGACATAGTTTGGTAACGGTTCGATCTCCGTTCGCGTGCCGTCTGATGCTGCGGACGCATTCATAATGCATGTGAGCACCGGCTTAGCATTGTTTTTTGCCCGTGCTGCGGTCACCGCACCGTAGACGCGGTCACGAATCGCCGCGAGATCGGCAAGTCCCACGTCGATGGTGAGCACAATAAGAGCGTCGATATCGGCAGCGGCAAGCAGAATAGCGACCGCGCGACGAAAGTCCTCGGCGCCGGCGGAAGCGATCATGTCCACCGGATTGCCGACGCTGGCGGTGGGCGGCAAAAATTTTGTCAGCTTCCGCTTGGTTTCGTCATCGAGTTCCTGAACGACCAATCCGTTTGCTTCACACGCATCCGCGCAAAGAATGCCGAGCCCTCCCGCATTGGTCAGAACCGCCACGCGTCGACCTTTAGGTAACGACTTGCTGCTCAGGGCTGCGGCAAGATCGAACATCTCTCCCAACGATTCGGCGCGAATCACCCCGGTCTGGTGGAATAAAGCCTCAGTAGCCACGTCGTCCGCGGCGAGCGCGGCGGTGTGCGAACCCGCGGCACGGCGTCCCGCGCCGGTGCGGCCCGATTTCACGGCGATAATCGGTTTGTTGCGACCGATTCGCTTGGCGATCCGGCCAAACCGCCGAGGATTGCCGAAAGATTCGAGGTACAGAAGAATTACTTTCGTCCTAACGTCTTCTTCCCAATACTGGAGCAAATCATTGCCGGAAACATCGGCTTTGTTGCCGACGCTGACAAAGCTGGCGAGACCCAAGCGCCGTTCGCGCGCGCGCGAAATCACGGCCAAACCGAGAGCGCCGCTTTGTGAGCTGAAGGCAAGATTACCCGCGGGAGGAAAAACGGGGGCAAATGACGCGTTCAAAGAAATCCGCGGATCGGTGTTGATCAGCCCTAGACAGTTGGGTCCGATCATACGCATGCCATAGCCGCGAATTTTTTCCACTAGCCGCTGTTGCCGCTCACGACCTTCGGTTCCCGTCTCCGCATACCCTGCAGTGATGACGATCACCGCTCGAGTGCCGCGCGCGGCGCAATCATCGATCACGGAATCCACTGCGTCGACAGGCACCGCAATGACGACGAGCTCGGGAATTTCGGGCAGGGCGTTTACGGCGGGATAACATCTGAGCTTCAAGAGCGTATCGGCGTTGGGGTTCACTGGGTAGACCGAGCCTTTGAAACCGGCAGCCACAATGGCGTTCAGTATGCGGTGACCAATGTTAGCTGAGCTGCGCGAAGCGCCCACAATTGCAACCGATGAGGGTTGAAAAAAAGGACGGAGAGAAGCATTGGTGGCGACTCGATCGCGGAGCTCAGCACGGGCCACACTGGCTTCGGTCGGAACCACGGAAAGATCGATCTCGATATAACCACTCTCGAAGCGAGAGTTAAGCGTAAATCCCGAAGTTCGAAACACATCGAGCATCGGTTTGTTTTCTGCCATGGTCAGCGCCCAGAAGCGCTGAAAACCGTTTCGCACCGCCAAGAGCGCAAGTCGTTCTAGCAATAGAGTGCCGAGACCCTTTCCTTGGAGAGCATCATCTACGGCAAAGGCAACTTCGGCGGTGATGGCGTCCCGCGCGACGTAGGTTCCCGTGGCAGCAATGCGCGAGACGCCCTCTGTAAGCCGAGTGACGATCAGAGTCAGGCGGCTGCGGGGATTTGATGAATCGCAGAAAGCCTTGAGCAAATCCTCGTTGGGCAGAGCTGAGCCAAAAAAACGATGGTGTTTCGATTCTGCGGAAAGAGCCGAAAAGAATTTTTTCAAGCTGGTCTTGTCTCTCGGTTGGGCGATGCGGATTTCCGCAGTGGTGCCGTCACGGAGAATCAGGCGACCCGAGTCGGGCGCGTGTTGCGAGGGTAAGGGTATGTACCGGGGCCGAACGGACGCCATATTTCGACAAGCACGTCAAATCATCGCGCTTCAGTACGCAACTGCTGTAGGAGTTTTGCCGACGCCATTTTTCGACAGAGTGTGTCCAAATGCCCGCTCAGTTTGTGCGCGGCGCCCGAAGGACAGTTTTGCCTAATGCCCGGGTGTTGTTGCGGCTTTTCGGATAAACCCTCACTGGCGAAATTAAGCTGCTTTTCCGGTCGTTTTCGCGCCATCCTATGAAACTGCGGCTGAGCAGGATCCGGGTTCCGCCACCGGCTTTCGTCAGAACTTCACGAGATAGCATAAAAAAATTGGCACGACGAGTGCGTCAGCCGTTCGCCCATGGCCTATAAAGTTCTGGTGATTGAAGACAATACAGATTGTCGCGAACTGTTCGCAATGATCATTCGCCATCTGGGTTGCGAAGTAATCGAGGCGGACGACGGCGAAATTGGGGTGCAGAAGGCGCTCGCCCACAAACCAGACATCATTTTTATGGACCTCGGTCTGCCCAGCATGAATGGCCTCGAGGCGACTGCCTGTTTGCGGGAAAGTGCTGCGACACGAGAGGTGCCGATCATCATCTGTACGGCTTGGATGGCTGATAAATACCGCGAGGCAGCGATCAAATGCGGCGCCCACGCGGTTATCCTCAAACCTGTTTCCGTCAACGAACTCCAGAACGTACTCCTTCGTTATTTGCCTCTGCCAAAAGACGCGGACCAGCTCCACTGAGCAATTCGTGTCCATCCAATAAAGGTCTGCGCTGACACAAGGCGCAGCATGCTGCGCTGCTCCGGCTGTTAAGGCGTCGTGGCACGCTCGCACACTCGCCGGCGACGACGGTGACTCCATCTTGCTTCCTTTAATGGCCTAGTGCTAAAAACTTAGAGCATTATCAAACTTCAATCTGACAAAGCATCTGAGGCAGGTGCACTTGGTCGGATCGCAAAGTTCTGGAGGAGTCCCATGAAACCGCAAGAATGGCGGCAAAAACTCGGCGATTGCGTGCGCGACTTGTTTCTCTCGCCTGAGATGCAGCATTTCTATTCGATACCAATGACCACTGATCGGGCGAGAATTTATTTGCTACAGCTGAGTCTGTACGTGCGCCAGCGCAGAAATTTTTGGCCGCAAGTGGCTGCCAACTGCCCGGAGTTCGATGTCAAGCAGCGTATCATGGAACATGAGCACGAGGAGTTGGTGGAAGACGAGCATTCCAAGGCGGGGCATCTCGATTTGATATTCCGTCAGGGAAAAGAATTGGGGCTGAGCGTCGATGATGTGCTCAAAGCGGAGCCTTTGCCGACGACGAAAGCGGCGATCTATGGTTGGTTTTGGATTGCGCGCAATCGTCCATGGCAGGAAGCGATTGCGGCCTCGACGATCGCCGAGTGGACCAATGACGACCGGCTGCTTGGCGACATCGGCGGGGGAAATTGCACGCGCCTATACAAAATATGGAAAAGGGATCTCCACTTTGTCGATGGGCAGATGCCGAACTTTACCGCCCATAGCAAAGCTGACGTGAAGCATTCCGACATGTTTATCGATGTGCTGGAAAAATACGTCATGCCGGGACGGGAGCAGGATGTCCTTGACACGGCGAAAGAATCCATGGATCTCCATCGCGCCTATTTCGGCGGCATGGCCCATGCGATGTCGCAGGCGTCCTAGGATTGGAGGCGGTGGCATGAAGCTCGACGAGCTCAACCGGCACTTGGAGCAAAATCATCTCTACGGATTCTGGCGCACGCGCGTGCCTTCTCATACTTCCGAAGCGCCCCATTTATGGAGATGGGAATCTTTGCTCGATGGTCTGCTTAAGGCGAGCGAGACCATTGGCATCGAGCAAGCCGAGCGGCGCGCCATACGCGTGGTGAATCCACACTTATCCACCCGATCGACTTCGCATACGCTCCAGGTCACTTTCTCCATTGTGAATCCCGGCGAAGTCGCGCGGGCGCATCGTCACAACATGGCGGCGATCCGATTCGTGGTACAAGGGAAAGGCGCATTCACGGTGGTCGACGGCGAGAAATTTTACATGGATGAAGGCGATCTCATCCTCACGCCCAACTGGACCTGGCACGATCACCATAACGAATCGCACGATCCGATTATCTGGCTCGACGGTTTGGACGGACCGCTGATTCAATCGTTCAACATTTTGTTTTTTGAGGAAGCCAAACAGCCCGAGCAGGCGATCACCCACCAAACGGGTGAATCGCTGAGCCGCATGGCGTTTACGCGCGCGCCGGCAAAAAGCGAGAATTACGGGCGCGGCGTGCCGTTTCGTTATGCCTGGAAAGACACCCACGCCGCCCTCCGCGCCATGGGCGATCACGATCGCGATCCCTACGATGGTCGCTTATTGCGCTACATCAATCCGGTAACCGGCGGGTATACTTACCCGACCATGTCGTGCGAGATTCAGCTTTTGAAAGGCAAGGAATTCACTCGCGCGCACCGCCATACGAGCACAGCGATTTACCACGTTGTCCGGGGCCAGGGACGCACCCGGGTCGGCGAAGGCCATCTCGAGTGGAAACAGGGCGACACGTTTGTCGTGCCGCTCTGGCAGTCGCATGCGCACGAGAACATCTCCAATGAAGAAGCCGTGCTTTTTTCCCTCACTGATCGACCTGTCATGGACGCCTTACAACTCTATCGCGAGGAGACGGTGAACTGAGCGCCGTCCGCCGATCTTTGCTCGGACAAAGCTTTCGTCAGTATCAAAATGGCTGAGCCGGTTAAAATCAAGTTCGCGAGCCGCGCTTACGACGGCACGCTGCCGATCCTCCGCGGTCAAATCGGTATCGAAGGTTTTCACTTCGAGATCACAGAGACAGAAGACGTGCCCGGTATGTTCGCCGGCATGTTTAAAGGACAATACGACGTCGCCGAAATGTCCCTGGGCGAGCTCATTTACTACACCTCGCGAGGCAAGGCGGATTTTGTCGCGATTCCAATTTTTCCGTCGCGCATGTTTCGCCACGGATTTATTTTTTGCCGCAAGGCTTCCGGCGTCCATCAGCCCGGTGACTTGGACGGCAAAAGAATCGGCTTTCTCCGCTGGGTGCAAACCGCGGCAATCTGGATGCGCGGCATGTTGATCGATGAATACGGCGTGTCCGCACGGGATACCGAAT
>Ga0065715_10000296_pt1 | contig 17011 bp, 8 predicted proteins | sample MisBulReplicate1_FD_59102 | JGI IMG/M metagenome (GOLD analysis project Ga0065715, IMG submission 59102) | Miscanthus rhizosphere microbial communities from Kellogg Biological Station, MSU, sample Bulk Soil Replicate 1 : eDNA_1 v2 (version 2) | ecosystem: Host-associated > Plants > Roots >...
TTAATTTTGCTTGCGCACGGAAATGTGATTGGTGGTTTTGAGATTTTTCCCATTCGTCGCGTATTGTTTTAATATCGCTTGCATGTACCAGACTTGTCCATTCAATCTTTCCCGGTTGTATCTCAAGTAACGTAAAATAATCTTTTAGCCATTTATTTCCATACGTAAGGTGACCACCGCCATTTGCTGTAAACATCATTAGCGGAAGCGTTTCAGTAAGCATCTTATATTGCGTTTCACTGTCTTTTAGCTTTTCAGAAACTTCAAGCAATTGAATATTTTTTTTACGCAGTTCGTCGTAAGGAGAGAGAGGCAGTTCTTTTTTGAAATAGTTTATAAAGGATTGTATACGCGCATCATTGATCAACCCGCTGAAGTTGATTTTTTGCGTTAACCGTACTTCAGTAATATCTTTTTGCTTTTCAATTTTAAGATTGTCTGTTAGTCTCTCTGCATATTTTATTGCTTCAGAGTGTTTCTTTTCAAACGTGTCGTTCGTCGTCAATACAGCAACAAGTTCTTTTCTGTTATGCTGTATAGGATTAATGGAAAGTGTAAGATTGGAACGATTGTATTCATCTCCAATCACACAACGTGAAATTTCTGATACAGCTGTAGCAAAAGATGTTTGTACCAATACAGAAAGTCCGCATAGTTCAGCCAGTTTCATACTGCGTTTGTGTGAAAGGATCAGATCCATTTCATTTTCCAGATTGATCTTAACAATTTCTGTCATAGAACTTTTGCAATTAATATGGTCATGTCATCTGTGCGTCTACTGTGGTCTTTATAAATTGCTGCAGCCAATATCATTGGGTCGTATTTTAAGATGGAATGATATTGTACAAGATCCCAACGTGTCTTAATACCATCGGAACAAAGAATTATTTGTTGAAATTTCTCCATTTCGTACTGACTGCTTTCTATGCGTCCGGGAATATTTAATCCAATGATGCCGTTATAGCTGCTGTAGTTTTTGTATTCAAGTCCACGCTGTATGCGTGTGGCAATGTTTCCAATACCACTGATCTGCCACTCTTTATTCTTATGATCTAATACACCAATGGTTCCAACAAGTCCTCTTGTTTTTTTTACAGCAGCATGTACCTCACGTATGATTTCTGCAGGTTCTCCATAATTGCTGTTGTTAAATGTTTCAATAGCCTTATCAACCGCTTCTTTCGCAAACTCTCCGTGACCGAGTCCGTCTCCTAAGAATACAAGTGTTTTATTTTCTACATATCTAATTGAACCACCATCGCCTGAAACTTTTTCTCCAGGCATAGCGACATTAATGCAGCGAACAAGAGTATTGCTTTTTGAAGGAGTAACCGAATTCAGCGAATCCAAAAACTGAGAGTAAACAATTGTTCCCCAATTTGGTAATGAATAAATCTGTGCAAAATTGCTTAGGCGCAGAATAGAACCAATGCCCTGACCCAATGTGTTTTTACTTGAAATTCCATCCTTCATTGAATGGTTAATATCTTTGATGCCTTGACCACTGTCGATACAAATTACTTCAAAAAGAGGTTTGTCTTCATGCATGCTTAATCTGTAGAGTAATTCTCCACGCGAAGCATACTTGATAAGATTCGAAACCATTTCAGAAACAACTATATCTATTTCGCCCGTACGTTGTTCTGTAAAATGAGGGCGAACTAAGTTGTGTATTTCTCTTTTAATAAACGATGCATAACTTCGTTCCTCTATAATATAACTTTGAAACAATATGTTATCCATTTTTCCATTTAATTACGGTCACTGTAGTACCCACGCCAACCTGCGATTCAATATTAAATTCATTCATTAAACGCTTGGTTCCAGGCAGGCCAAGTCCCATACTTTTCCCTGTTGTAAATCCATCTGTCATTGCCTTGTTGATATCCGGTATGCCGGGTCCTTTATCTTCAAAGATCAAACGAATGCCACTATCACGTCCTTTGCTCACTATTTCAATTTTAACTATGCCGCCTTTACCATACTTCAACATATTTCGTACTAGTTCGCTGGCACCTGTAATTAATTTTGTTTGATTGAGCAGACTCATGCCGATTTTTACAGCATGTTCCTTAACCCTGCTTCTAAAGGGTACGACATCTGTTTCACGAGATACCGTTATCGAATCCCTATTCAGAACTATCGGTGCCGTCGTCGTCATATTCATCTTCTTGATCTTCTTCTTCAAGAAGAATTTTCGACCTTAATAATTGCATGCCTTTCTCAACATTCAATGCAGTATAGACTCCTTTTAACGGTAAGCCCAATTCAACTAATGTTATAGCAACCGCAGGTTGCATTCCAACCACCACAGTGTCCGCATCCATGATTTTAGACATGGTTGCAATGTTTCCCAAAATTCTACCCATAAAAGAATCAATAATAGAAACCGAAGAAACATCTATGAGCACACCCTTTGCATTTGTCTTACTCACCATATTCAAAAGATCAGCTTCCAGATTTTCTGCTAACTGATCGTATAAGTCAACTTGTATTGTCACCAAAAGAAAGTGACCCATTCTTAAAATAGGTATTTTTTCCATGTTAGCGTTGTAATAATTATTTTATGCGTTGTTTTTTATTTACTTCCAGATTTAGCATTACAAAAGCAGTTTTTAATGCACTTGCTAGTGTAGACTTTGTTATAATCGTAGATAAGTCAATACCTAGATGTACAACTGTTTGTGCAATCTCCGGACGGATACCGCTTATGATACATTCCGCACCCATAAGTCTTGTTGCACTAACTGTTTTAATTAAATGTTGTGCAACAAGTGAATCTACTGCCGGTACACCTGAAATATCAAGAATTGCAATGCTGCTTCCTGTATCTACAATTTCCTGCAACAGACTTTCCATTACAACCTGTGTGCGTGAACTATCCAATGTTCCAATAATAGGTAACGCTAAGATGCCGTCCCATACACGGATTACCGGCGTAGAGATTTGAGTGATCTCATCTGTCTGACGGAAAATCACATCTTCACGACCTTTGATAAATGTTTCAAATGTACTGATGCTGAAACTGTCAATCAGTTTATTGATCGCCATGCTTTGCGTATACAATACGGAAGGATCTTTTATTTCTTCATTAAGTATAGAAAGTAAGGCTTCTTTTAAACTGAATACATAATTTCCAGTTTCACGCGGTGAATATCCTTGCTTTGCACGTGATATTGAAATGGAAGAAAGAATATCAATTACACTTTCGAAATCTCTTGATTCGCTGTTGTCAATATTAGCATCTGTCAGATTATCTATGAAGGAAAATAACAGATCTTCTGATTGAACGCGTAAATCTTCATTGGTGATTAGATCATCACTTAAACCCTGATCCTGTGATTGTATTTTTATCCATTTCTCCAGAACAGCATGCTTCTTCTTTTGAAAAATTTTAATTGAATCGTTTTTCATTATAGTTTATAGTTATATTTTTGGAGATAAATGATGTGATAAGAAGTTGTTAAGCGCATTAATCAAGTCGCTTGTTTTAGAAGGTTTAGTAATAAAATCAATTGCACCTAACTGTTTGGTTTCGGCTCTATCATTCGGATCACTAGAAGTAGAAAAAATAATTACAGGGATATGTATGAGTGCTGCGTTCTTTTTTAATTCCATAAGACACTCTCGTCCTGACATGCCAGGCATATTGAGGTCAAGAAAAATGTAATCGGGTAACGGATTTTGCTTTAAAAAATCCAAAGCTTCATAACCGCTTTCTACACCATGATATTGAATGTCTTTATCAATATCTTCTAATGCGAACTGAAAGAAATCTCTATCATCTTCATCATCATCAATCAATAGTATTTTTATTTTTTCTAGCATAGGCTGTAATAAGTGCATGTTTTATTGGATTCAATCTCTTGGATTATCTTTAAGGTAGGGCTTAAATAATGAAAAAAGAAATTAAATATGTAGGGTGAAGCATCTCAAATAACATATTAAAAAAGTTTACACAAAAATGATTTTATGTTACATTTTTTCACTATTCCTTTTACATATTAAAGAAAAATGTAAAACTAGAACGGATACCCGATTGCAATATTTAAAATGATATTTTGTCTTCGCCACGTAGGGCTGCCTAATTTTGCATCGTCTAATACCCATCGTTCTCCTTCAGGATACCAGGGCTTTCGAATTGGAGTAGCCAAATCTAAACGGATAATGAAAAAACTTAGATCGGCTCGTAAACCAAATCCTGCACCAACAGCAAGTTCTGTAAATATTTTTTCGAATTTGAATTGAGCACCAGGTATCAGGTCGTTTTTTTTGTATAGCCATACGTTACCTGCATCTACAAAAAATGCTCCCTTTATAATACTTATGATAGGGAAACGATATTCAGCATTGAATTCAATTTTGATATCACCGCCTTGCTGAACGAAATAAGAGCTTTGTAAGCTATCCGGTAAGCGATAGGTGCCCGGTCCGACAGAGTTGACAGGGAAGGCCCGTAAGCTGTTTGTACCACCTGAGAAAAAACCTTTTACAAAAGGTAGTGCTGCAGAGTTGCCATACGGAATACCATATCCTAATATCATACGGCTTGCAAAAACAGTTTTTTTGGAGAGTTTTAAATAATCGCGTAGATCAATATCAAACTTTGCATATTGTGCATACGCAACGCCCATAACAGTTTTGGAACCGAGCGAATTTTCAGGACTNCCTCCAATATTATTTAGGATGCTTAATGTATTTCCAGCTATATCNATATTTCCATTAAAGTAAATTTTATTTTTNCTTCTTGGGAAAACTTGTTGGTTATATATATAAGAATATGTGGCGCCTACGATCAGCTGATCTTCATAACGTTTGTTTAATGCAGGGTTGTCCTCTAATAGTGTTTTGAAGTCATCGCTGACATTGTTGATGTTAAAATAGTTGATATTGATTGGTCTTAGATAATGTTCTTTGGGTAAGCTTTCCTTCCACTTGTAACCAAATGATAGTTGCATGTTGCTCATCTCAAAATAATTAACACGTTTCAGAAATGTATAGCTGGATGTGAAAATTGTATTGGGGGTAAAATCATTTGTAGCTTTCACTTTAAAAGGAAGCAAAAACCTTGGAATGGTAAGATTCATCATCGGCCCAAATTCATAGGTATACAAACCTTTAAACTGTCCGTTGAGTTGTGTTTCGATAGATCCATGAAATCCTAAACTTACTTTTTCGCCACCTTTAAATACATTTCTATCTGTATAGTTCAAACTCATTCCCGGGCCAATGAAGTTGTTGGATTTACTTGTAACTTCTACTTCAACACTAACAGATCGTTTTGGAAGAGGCGAGAGGTGAATATAGACATTTAAGTGTGTAGAATCTTTTTCTTCAACAGTAATGTCAACATATTTAAAAAGATTCATTCCCATAAGTCTGCTTATGGTCTGTTGTTGGTTTTCTCTTGAATAATACGCCCCCTTTTTTAAATACACATATTGCGCAATGGGAGCGGCCTTGAAGTCTTCGTTTATGTATAATGTAACATTATCAATGATTGCAGTATCTGTTGGGTGGTGATGTCTTTCAGCATAACTGCTATCAAGTGTCACATATACTCCGGATAAGGTATATCTCCTGAGACTTTGTTCTGTAGCCTGAGGTTTTAATTTTAAACGCATCGTTACGCTTGATCTTGTGCCGGAGGTGTCTGCTTCAAATACTAGGTACTCTGGATTGAAATGATAGTACCCATTATTTTTTAGCGTTTCATCTATCTCCGCACGTTCTTTTTTTAGACGTTCAAGACTATAGCCCCGATCTACTTTAATGCGGCTTTTGTTTGCGTTCTCAATAAGATGTGCGATTGCGGTATCTTTAATTTGAATGGAATAATTGTCAATCTTGTATCGCTTGCCGGTTTTAATTGTATAGGCAACATGAGATTTCTTTCCGTTTTTATTTTTAATAATTTCATAGCTTACTTCTGCATCAAATAAACCTTTGTTGAATAATGCTGCTGTTAATGCTTTTTGTGTAAACGAAGGACTAACTGCCGACATCAGTACAGGCGCCTCTCCAAACTTTCTTTTAAGATTGTATTTTAAACCTTTTTGTTTTTTAGACTTTCCTAATAAGGTATAAAAATTCAATTTTATAGGTGCACCTAAAATAGACGTATTTGGTTTTGGTTTTAACTGTGCTTGCAGATCTGATCTTATTGTTCGGATAAATCGTTTCGATTCATCCGATTCAATTTCGAAATCAGATCCGATATAAAGACTATCTCCTTCAGGAACATACTTGGTTGCCCTGCAGCCAACGCAAGCAATGATTAATAAAAGTATATATAAATATATATTGAGTTTCATTGGGAAATTATTCGTGTGCTTTTTTTCTTTCTTCACGCATTTGTTTTCGTTTCTTTTCGGAAATAAATAATTCTTTGAAATGTGTGAAGTTTCGGACATACATAATGCCGGCTCCGGTTTCTACAATTGTTCCATTCGAGATTCCATCATATTGATTTTGTCTGAATGCTTTAACTTTATATCTGCCGTTTTTAGTGAGCTTGTATTCAATGAGCGCATCACCGGTTATATTTTTGGCATTACTGGCTGCCGCATCTTGCCCTTCGATAGGTACATTGCCACCAATCTGAACGGTTAAGCGTTCGTCTAATAAACTTTTGGTAACGCCAACTTCTACCTGCGTATTTCCCTGTTGCTGTCCGTTGTTAATACTGTTATAGGATTGTACATCTACGTCTATTTGCAGGCCGTCAACATATTGTGCAGAAAGTTTATTGAGTTCATTACTCATCATTCGGCTCACACTTCTTCTTGCAAAGTCAGATGCTCCTGATCCCGAATTGTTATCCGGAGTGATGAAACGGTTTAATACCAATAATGCAAAAACCTGTTTGTTTACTTCCGATTCGTTTGCATTGATGCTGGTTATTTTAGAATATACTTCTCCGCCTACCGCACCTTTTGCATTGTCTGGCATATCTAATTGAAAGCTGATGGATGGCTTTAATAATTCACCTTGCATAGACATCACAATGATGAATGGTAAAGGTTTGCGTAAGGCACTCGAATCAATAATTGCACTGTTTGCCAACAATCCTTCAGGTGCTGTTTTTGTTGTGTATGTGGCTTTAATATCTACAAGTGCATTGTATGGATCCCCGCTCCATACAATGCGGCTTCCTCTTGAAATGTTGAATTTTCGAACCATTAAATTTTCCAACGATGCCTTATATGTCCCTTCTGACACCGTATATATTCCGGTTAAATTCATTTGTCCGGTTTCATCCATTTTGAAACTCAAGTCCGCATTTCCTTTTACAGATAATGAATCTCCTGAAATAGGATCGACTAATAATTTGAACGTACTATTTCTATCGACTTTTATTTTAGCAGACAGGTCAATACCTTTTATTGTTCGTGACATGATTTCTTCATTCTGTCTTAACATAATTGGGTCAAGAGTAGAAGAGTCGCTGGTGAAAATCACAACACCATCTCCGCGGTCTACACTCACCTTCGATTCGGGTACTGCAAACGTAAAGTGGCTGCCTCTTACGACATTGAGATTGGCATTGATTACAGGAAGCGTCTGATCACCCTTTATGGAAATTTTACTATCAAGAATGACCTTTCCATAATATAAGGAGTTGTTTTTTGCAGTAGTATTTAAAACCATAAAGTCATTCGTTGTAACATTCAGGTTGAAGGTTACATTGTCGAATTCTTTAATTCCAACGGAGCCATTAATAATCGCTTCATTGTTTAACGAGTCTTTGATGTTGAACGAATTGAATGTAATCTTTTCAGGATTGATGCTGATCGTTTCTTTTTTCATGAATAACCGCTGATTCAGGAACGCCACTTTGGTAGAAACATCAATGAATGTAAGATCACCATTAAAGATCGGTTTTTTCAAAGCTCCGGTAATTGCAATATCACCTTCTACAATACCGGTACTGCCTTGTATTTGTTCGCCACTAAAGGCTTCTAAGGAATGCAGTTCAATGGATTCTATGTTGGCATCGAAATGCAATGCACTTTTTTCATCCGAACTTAAATAGTATCCGCTTATACGTGCTTTATTAATAGAGTCTTTTAATTCAATGCTTGCCGTATATCTATCTGCGGTAAGGTTGTCTGCACGTATCATTAAATTTCCAACGCGGGAATTTTTATAAGCAAGGTCTTTAATATTCAATTTAGATGTGAAGGCTGGATTTTCCTGGAAATTTTTAAGTTCAATGTTTCCATCTAATATTCCCTGTACCAGCAAGGTATCCTTGTCTTCAATGATTTGAGAGAGTGTATGTAAATTAAATTCATTGAATGTTAATTCCATGTCATTGCCTTCATTCGAAGATTGAAGTTGGATGAATTGATTTCCATTGGAAAGTTTGAATTGATCGGCGAAGAAATAATGGGACGCTACTTCTATGTAGTTTTTATCCGATACGTTCCATTGCTTTTCCTGAAGGATCAAGCCATTTTTTAAAATGCTGAATCTGTAATGGTCTTTTGAAGTTCGTGTTACAAATGAATTTAATTGAATTTTATTTTCACTTTTTTCGTTCTTTATTTTTAAATAAATGGAAGCACTGTCGTGTTGAAGTGTGCCGTCAAGTTGTGTTTGTTGAATGGTGAAATTTTCTGTTTTTAAATAACTCCAGCCTGTATTGTAATTTAATTTAGAAGGATCTGAATCTATAGAAAATAAGAAATTACTTGTCGTTATTCCATCATATGTAGCAAGAGGTATTATTGCATTGACAGCAAGCTTAGCCTCTTCGCTGTTAAAAGACCCATTGATGCTCATTGGGCTGTAATTACTAAGGGATGGAAGTACTACTTCGCGCAATAGTGGAGAATCATTTAGTTTTACAGCAAATGTGAAATTTTGAGGATTGGTTTTTTGATACTGCTTTTCTGTTAGATGGAAATAGCGGTTGAAATGATTTGTTATGGCGTCACTAACAGTGAAGACATCGATATTGCCATCGAAACTGGCAGCAAACATGGAACTGTTTAATTTTACATTGCTCTTACCTGGCTCATTTATCGACACCAGGATTAATGAATCTTCTTTGTATCTTTTTCCATCCTGTATAACTAAAATATTTCGGGAAGAAATATGTCCATTGATATTTTGTGTAGGGTCTCCTGTTAAATGTAGATCGGTATTTGCAGAAACCACAATATGTTTCTCCGTTACTTTTAAGCCTTGCAGATCTGCACCCTTTAAATTTAATTGCAGATCATAAAATTCCTGTTCTTCGTTTAGATTTACTTTTGCTACAAGATTGAGTTTTAAATTACTATCAAGCACTTCACCTTTAGCATCAATAAGTCCTTTTTCTATTGAACCATCAAGATCTATATTGTGATAATTATACGTATTTAGTGCGAATGACTCTATTTCTGTATGAATCGTTGCTATAGCATTTTTTAGATTGAATCCGCTGCCTTTTATATCCGCAGATCCATTAAGTATGCCGAGCGCAGATTGGTTTACTAGTTTCCCAAGATCAAAGCTGTGTGTTTGTAAAGCAATAGTATAAGAAGGTATTTCTTTTTGTACATCCTTCATGTCAGCATGTATAAAAGCACTTCCGATTGAACTGTTTAAATCTATGTTGGATTGAAAATCAGATAGCGTTCCTTTGTAGTTTCCTTTTAGATTGATTGCAGCTGGCAGCTGAATACTGTTTGGTAGGGTGCTGTCTGGCAGGATTGTTATTAAATCTTTAGCACCTGTTTCAATACGCTTAAATGCTAGATCGATATAGAGTTTGTTCGGGTCTGTAATAAAGCGTAATTGACCTTTTGTATCAATACTACTTTCAAGTGTTTTGATATAAAATTGTTTGATGTTTAATTGGTTTACATTTCCTTTTGCGATGAGATTGAATGTTGCATGTCGGTCTTTATTCTTATGGATAATGTCAATGGTATCAAGATCCGGTACAAGTAATAACAGATCTTTCACTGCAACCTGATTGTTTCGCATGGAGCAGTCAAGGGACAATGAAGATGTTATTTCTTTTAATGAAGTATAGCCAATTTCAATATTTTGTCCGATCTGTGAATGATTTGTTACAAGATCCAGATCTGTAAGGCTTGCTTTGTGTGCGTCCATGTAAGCATCTGCACGTAGCGAGCGGATGCCAAATCCGCTTTTGTCCTGTGCGGATAGAGATTCAACTGTTGCCTGAATAAGAGGGCCGTTGTAACTGATGTCTTGTATAGAAGTATTAATAGATGTTAATGCCAAATGATTCCAATCAATACCTTTTTTAAGTTCCTCTTCATTCAGAATGTTTAGTTTGAAGGCACTTTGTTTTACATTAAATGCTTTTACTTGAACATTCCATCCGCGTTCAGTTGATTCAGAATTGCTGCTTGTGTCGGAGGTATTAAGATGAATGATTCCGCTGCTCTGATCGATAGCTAAGCCTTCGCTTTTAATTTTTTGTGTATGCAAATCGAGCGTACTGCTTTCTAATTCAAGTTTTCCAATGATAACAGCAACAAGCATATCTGTCGTTGTGTCTGAATAATTAAATGAAGAACGTTGAATTGTGAGTTGAGATAATTCTACACCATTCCAGCCTTCTGAACCGGATGTTGTATCAATAGTGGATGTTTTAGTATTGCGTATCGTTCCGTGTATTTCTGAAAGATTTACATCACCTATATCTGCAATACTTTTGTCCAGATCAAGTTTGTTTAATTCAGCTTCAAGATTACCAATTGATAAAGATATGTTTAAACCGCCTGTGGCATCTGCCATGTCAAAACGACCATGCGTTAATGCTATGCTGTTTGCTTTGATAGTCCAGGGTGTACCTTCGCTTGTATCAATGGTTACTTCCTTGCTTGTATCAGAAGTGAAAGCATCAAGGAGGAATTGATAGTTAAATGTGCTGTCCGGATTGTTTCGGTTTAGTTGAATATAGAAATTGTTTAATCCCAATGTTTCAACAGAAACCGTTTTATAAAGCAATGCAAACATGTTGATGTTGACTTCCAATTCCTGAACAGAAACAAGTGTATCGTGATTCAAATCTTCTAGGAAGATGCCTTGCAGTAGGAGGGATTTGGGAAATGCTAAATCAATGTATTTCAATTCAACACGCGTATGTGTTTTGTTGCTTACGTAAGAAGTGGCTTTCGAAACCAAAAAATTCTGAACTGCAGGAACTTTTAAAATTAACCATAACGAAGCAAACACGACTATAAATAATCCTATTATTCCCAAAAGTATTTTGGAAGCGATTTTAATTATCTTTCTTCCCGTAGTCATTTGTTTGATCGTAAATAGTTGTAATTGATGGTTTATATATAATATACCATTAATTACGTCGTAAAACAATATTAAAGCGACTAGATACCTTCATGCATGCATTTTAAATTATTCGATATAAGTAATTATTTGAATCGTGTAACGTCTTTGTCAAAAAAAATTATATGGCAAACATCTGTTTGAAGATATGGTTAAGCGCTGATATTAGCTTGTGGGCAGGGGGCAGCTGGATTGTTTGTGGTACCTGAAACGCAGTAAAAAAGTAAAGTCCTCTTTGAGTTAACAAAGAGGACTTTGAATATTATAAAGCAGAATTAATAGAGATTGGTTTTATCGGACAATATAAAACTTGTAACTATTTCCCGATTCGGTTTGTATTAAATATAAACCATTTTCTAAGGTACTTGTTTCAATAGATTCTGCATTGGTGAATGATAATACGATTGAACCTTTAGCATCATAAACAGATCCGCTGATGGCATCGGAGAAATGTAGGTTTACTTGTGTTACAGGATTGGGGAATAAGGTAAATGGTTTGTTGCCGGCAACACCTGCAACTCCTGTCGATACACAACTTGTTTCAGTTTTACCGCAGCCACATACGCCTGGTTCTGTTTTGTTTACATCCAATGGACATTGGTCTCCGGAAATAGATACATAGCCCGTTGGTTTTGTACATGAAGAAATTGTTGCCTGGTCAAATCCTATTCCGTCAGCATCATCATCCGAATACCATGTAACGGAAGCTGCAACCGATAAGGTTATACTTTCCGACGAGTTTATACAGTTACCCGCATTGGTTACTTTTACAGTATATGTTCCCGCTGTAGTTGCCGGATACGTTGCATTTGTTGCACTGGTAATTATACCTGTTGTATTCGACCACTGGTACGTTAATCCTGTTCCTGTATTAGCAGAAAGCAGCACCGAACCACCTGTACAGAAAGATGTAGCAGGAGATGAGATTGTTGCGGTTGGTAATGGATTAACTGTTATTACTTTTTGTGCAGAAGTTGCAAAGCATGTGGTGGTGCTGTTTGTTACTTTGACAGTATATGTGCCCGCTGCAGTTGCCGGATACGTTGCATTTGTTGCACTGGCAATTATACCTGCTGTATTCGACCACTGGTACGTTAATCCTGTTCCTGTATTCGCAGAAAGCAGCAATGAGCCGCCCGCACAGAAAGACGATGCGGAACTTGTGATCGTTACTGTTGGTAATGGATTAACTGTTATTACTTTTTGAGCAGAAGTTGCAAAGCATGTGGTGGTGCTGTTTGTTACTTTTACAGTATATGTGTCCGCTGCAGTTGCCGCATACGTTGCATTTGTAGCATTGGTAATGATGCCTGCTGTATTCGACCACTGGTACGTTAATCCTGTTCCTGTATTTGCTGAAAGTAGCACCGAACCACCTGTACAGAAAGATGTGGCAGGCGAAGTGATTGTTGCGGTTGGTAATGGATTAACTGTTATTACTTTTTGTGCAGAAGTTGCAAAGCATGTGGTAGTACTGTTTGTTACTTTAACAGTATATGTGCCCGCTGCAGTTGCCGGATACGTTGCATTTGTTGCACTGGCAATTATACCTGCTGTATTCGACCACTGGTAGGTTAATCCTGTTCCTGTATTTGCTGAAAGCTGCAATGATCCGCCCGTACAGAATGACGTTGCGGCACTTGTGATCGTTGCTGTCGGTAATGCATTCTCTGTGATTGCTGTTGATGCAGAAATTGCAGAGCATGTTGTAGTACTGTTTGTTACTTTGACAGTATATGTACCCGCTGCAGTTGCCGGATACGTTGCATTTGTTGCACTGGTAATTATACCTGCTGCATTTGACCATTGGTACGTTAGTCCAGCGCCAGCATTTGCAGAAAGAAGGACTGAGCTACCCGTACATATCACTGTTGAAGGAGATGTAATGAGAGCAGTAGGAGACGCTGCCTGAGCGACTGCAACGGCATTGGATATTTTGCTACAAGCACTTGAATTTGTAATCTGTACGGTATACAATCCATTTGCTGTTGCTGAATACGTAGCAGCAGTTGCACCAGGTATAATAATTGCATCTTTATACCACTTGTAGGTAAATCCGGTTCCTGTATTTGCAGATAATGTTAGTGAACCACCTGCGCAATACGTTGTGGTTGGCGAAGTGATTGCAGCGATGCAATTGGCTGCATAAGAAACCACAAGCGCTGGACCTTTTGCACCAATATTTTCTTTTGATTGGAAAACAACTCTTTTTGCATTGTCGTTTGGTGTTACCAATACAACTGTAACCAGGTTTTGTCCGGCAGCAACTTTTTCTTTTATCAATGTTGTTAGGTCTAAATAAAAATACTGATCTGCAGGACTTAAATTTGTTACCGTAACAGAGTCATACTTTACAAGTAGTTTTTCCGGTTTGTTGTTCCAGGTTATAGCATTTTCTGTCCAAAGATTGCTTGCACCTTCATATGCAATGACTTTAATGCTATTTGCGCCTGTTTCAACTGCGGTCAGCCCACCATATAGTTTTAATTTAACGGATGAGATATCTGCAGCATTGCCCATTAGATTATTCAGATTAAACATGATATATGTTTGTCTGTTTGGGGTGGCTGAATAATTTTTAACAACTAAATCATTCGGAGTTGTCGTTCCGAATGTAATGTTTGCTTGTGTTCCATCATAACTAGTGTATTGAGCAAAGGCATCGTGAATAGGCGAGATGCTGTCTTTCGTTACTTGTGTTTCTTGGAACAAGGCTGTGAAAGTAGTGTCTTTGTTAGCTGTAGAATACGTTTGATTTGTTGTGCCACCATGAGACCAACCAACGAAACTATATACTTTGCCTTGATAGGTTTGTGGAGAAACGACATCAATTGTTCTGTCTATGCCAACAATACTTTGCTGCGTATTGGGAGTGACAACCGGTTCGTCATCCAGTTTTACTGTTAAGCCAGCAGGCATCGTTTTTAATGTAATGTTTTTTAATGTTGGAAGTAGATTGACAAATGCAGTATCTGTTAAGCCACCTGCATCTTTTACAACAACATATATCTTATAATAAATATCCGTGTCGGTATGTCCGGCTGTTGGTATGTTTACGGTAAAGGTTTTTGTATTTGTTGCTGGCAATCCATCGTGTGTGTGGATATTATGATGTAAATCAACGTGCCATGTGAATGCACTTGCAGGTAATGTGCCATCCTGAGCATCTGTTGCTGTTGCAACAAAATTGAATACTTGTCCGCCTACAAACAATGCATTGTTTGCCGGTGCAGTTGTAAATGTAACTGTAGGTTTGCTATTGAAAGCAGTAACGGTTAGTACGGCAATTGAACTTGTATCTGCACCAGCTGTATTTGATATAATGACTCTATAGTTCCCTGCATCACCCGCTATTGTAGCTGGAATTTTATATTCAGCATTTGTTGCACCTGAAATATCGAATCCATTTTTTTGCCATCTGTATGTGAAAGGCTGAATGCCTGTAACGGTTACATTGAATGTTGCAGGCTGACTTGCAGCAACAGAAATGGAAGCGGGACTTTGTAAAATGTCTGGTATGGAACTTCCTGAATACGCTATCTTGTATAAGGCAGCAGGATTTCGCGACAGGTAATACAAATTACCATCTGCAGCAACGTCTACAGCTACAGCTGCACTACCTAAAAGTGCCGGAATAAAACGTTCTATTTTTGTTCCTGTAACCGGATCCATTACATCCATCCAATTGCCGCAATAATCCATAAAGAAATATTTGCCAAAATACTTTGATGGATAGTTGGTTGAAGTAGGGTTGAAGAAACAACCGCCTGTGATAGCGCATCCATTTGTGTTTGCTGATCCGTGGTCGTATGTATAGATAGGATTAGTATAGGTTGTTAGAGTTGTGTTTCCTTCTACATTCGACCACCCAAAGTTTTTATTGGCAACTGTACCATCGTTGATTTCTTCCCAGGCATCCTGACCTACATCATTAATGAATATTTTTCCTGTTCCGGGTTGAACATCAAATGTAAATGGATTACGTAAACCATATTGCCAGATTTTTCTTTTGGAAAGGTTGACATCTGTAGCATAAGGGTTGTCAGCTGGAATTGTTCCGTCGGAATTTAAACGAAGGAGTTTCCCGTGTGTGACATTTAAATTTTGTGCATTGGAAGGTGTGGCATTTTCACCGCAAGCAATGTATAGTTTTCCATCCAGGCCAAAATGCAATGCGCCGCCATTATGGTTGGTTGCTGTAGATAATGGATCCAGATCTGTGACGAGTGTTTCTGAAGATGGGTCGATTACATCGCCTGTCATTTTAAACCGGCTTACTTTATTATGCGCCCCTCCGGCCGCTGTAGTATAGAAAATATATACATACCCATTCGTTGCAAAATTTGGATCCGATGTGATACCTATCAAGCCCCGCTCTGTATAGTCGCCACCTGAAGCATCAACCGAAATTGATAAAGCATTTCCTGCAAGTACAGCGCCATTTTTAACAACTTTAACTGTGCCGGCCTGCTGACCAATTAAGATACGACCATCCGCAAGCATTGTCATAACAGTGGGGTTGGTAAGGTCTGTACCGTTGACCAAGACCTGACTGAATGTAGGAGTGATGGTTACTGTTTCTACTAATTCTAAATTTCCGAATACATCTGCATTTTGATAGGCTACATTTTTATTTGTTCCGGGAACATTTTCAGAGCCAATAAAGCTTTGTCTTGTTGTGCCGCCATCGTTATCACAATATGCCATAGCGAAGCCCATTTGCTTTCCGAGTGTTAAGGTAGCTTTTGGATTTGCCGTTCCATTTGCATAGATATAGGCATCTGTATACACGTCAAATGATGCTTCCCATGTATAGACATTTCCATTTTTTGTTCTTGATACGGTTGCATGGCTGTTGAATAATCTTGCGGTCCCCAGATCAGAATCCACAATATCACCTAACGTTGAAAAGTGGTATGCAAAGGCATTGTAGTTATTCTCATGTTCGCCACCCGAATGGTTTTCATCCAAAAAAATCTCCCATGTATCGTCTTCCCAATAATTTGAAGTAGGATTAGCATAGTTGTCACCTAAAACATCATCGGTAATTTCTGCTAAAACATGTAATTTATTTGCACTCCAGGTAACTTTAAATTTCCCTGTGAAATCTGCTGCTGAAGGCTGCACGCCAAGCCATAAATAATTAACATCATACCAGACTGCATTTGTCCAGCAGGCATCACTGCCATTACCATCAATTGTTGGTGCTACTTGTGCGCGAGGTGCTTTGTAATTGTTTCCATTTCCTGCAAAAGAGAGGATCGAAATGAATAAACTTAAAAGTATTAGTAGGGGTTTCATCATTTTATTGAACTAGTTTAATAAGTGAATGGAGCTTGTGAAAATTCAAAAGCTTATGTCTTTTAATTAAAGATTGAACATGGATAGGTGATCTTAATTTATTAGCCTGAATGCGAATGCAATAAGGGCTTGTTTGTATCTAATTTCGGTTAATAAATTAATGAAAGTTTTTCAATATTGCTCTATCCTTTTAAGTGAAAATGGAGGAATGTTGAAAAGGTGTATTTTATTTAGTTCCCAATCTGCGATTTTGGCTTAATTTCAGACAACTACTCTACGAATAGAGGTTAAAAAAGTAATCTGTAAAAGGGGGGTAAATTGGGGATGGTTGGGTAATTCAATCGAAACCTATAAGGTTTTCATAATTATAGATCTGTTCTTAAGTTAGCAGAGGTAG
>Ga0065715_10000656_pt1 | contig 16995 bp, 16 predicted proteins | sample MisBulReplicate1_FD_59102 | JGI IMG/M metagenome (GOLD analysis project Ga0065715, IMG submission 59102) | Miscanthus rhizosphere microbial communities from Kellogg Biological Station, MSU, sample Bulk Soil Replicate 1 : eDNA_1 v2 (version 2) | ecosystem: Host-associated > Plants > Roots >...
AGATAAAGTTCTAAATCCAACAATTATGATACCTTATATTGACTTGGCGACAACGCTTCTGTAGGTTAAGTGTGCAGTAGAAAAGATATCTGCGACAATTTACTTTTTTATTTTCCATTACCTTTTTATCTTCAACTCTAAAAATTAATTCATCAAGATATGGGCATGAAGAACCAAAGTAAAGAGGAAATTTATACTACAATTCTAGAAAATATTAGAAACATAAACAACGTTCCTCTAGTGACGAGGATTATGTACGTTTCACTTCATTCTCATAAACAGTTGAAGGGGTATCTTGCCCACATGATTGAAAATGATTTACTGAAGTACGATGGACAAAAACATGTTTACGAAGTCACCAGCAAGGGGAAACAGTTCTTGTTTTTATCTAAACATTTAAGCCAGCTTCTATGTCCTGAGAAGTATGGATGATCTTAAAATTCTATGCGACCGATCCAATATCGAAAGATCAACTTTACGTCTATAGCACCACTGATTGATAATTGTCTTGCCATCACAAATAAACGAAAGCGTTCACTAAGTATGTCCAATGGCTATAGTGAAGTCATTTGCTTTATAATGACTTAATAAATTTTATCTGTAATTTCGAATAGTTGATACAATCCAGTTTACATCTTCTTTTGTCTTTGCAAGATGTCCTATTTTTATACAGTCTCTTATGTCACGTGATTTCAATTTTGACCACACGGCCTGCGCGACCTCGTTCGAGACTTCATGCGTTATTCCTTCACGTTCGAGCATATGCGCTGTAATTTCTTGAAAATTTTCGAATTTATATGGCTTAAAATGTAATACCAAGAATCGCGAAAGCAAGGGAGTTAACATGTGTTCAATACCGTTACTAGTTGCAAATACCCATGTTTTAAGCTGTGTGTTACGTGTTTTCTTGTGCTTCGTTTCTGATATTATGCCTGTTTCCATAAGACTCAAAAGAGCTGTTTGATCTTTAATGGGCATGTGTTCAATCTCGTCAATTATTAAGTATTTAGGACGGTTTTGGAATAGGTAATCAATCATTCCAGATTTCGTACTGTGACTACCCAAAGTAAAGTATGAACGATCCAGTTTGATACATTCCAACATGAATAAGGTCTTTGCCGATGCTGGTGGACCGACAAGTAGAATGTGGACCGGATTATCTGATTCAAGTGATAAATTGAAAAGCTTCTTTACGTCATCATATCCAATAATACTACTGAAACCATTCCATTTGGGTCCGTATGACTCATCATTAATGAGAACTTTACGTTGTTCTACTTTTAACCTCAGTTCATTCTCCATTCTTACTAAATAAAATCATGCAACGATTATAGGTCTTCCTAACAAATATCAATGTCCATCTGCTCGAAAAATATAGACGATTTCAGCCAGCAGAGTATTGCTGATTCGTAGTTAGAATATAATTTGAGGAATTTCCCCGAAAATAAAACTATCAATTCTCGAGAAAAATGACAATAAAAAAGAATTCCTAACAAAGTTAGGTGACCACAATACATCGGGTCAGACTCTTATGTTGACGATAACAATAAGTTTCACAGCCAACCTTTGCGTCGGATATTTTTTCCAGATCAGAATCCTTGCACATAACTACCATTCTTTTTACTGCGTAGATCTTCCTGCTTATCAAGTCGGAAACAAGTTTGTGGGAGAGTGTATTGGGTGATATATGTGTAGAAAATCCATAAGGAATATCCGTCACTATGGCATGTGCAGATGACTTCTTAATGGGTATTTTGAGTGAATCACATCTAACAACTTCCTCAACACCATTTTGTTTGGCTCCGCCACACATCTTTTTTACGACATCTAATCCTATCGTCCTAATTCCCATTCTTTGGGCCTCAAGTAAGATCCCTCCTGTTCCACAGAAAGGATCAAGAATAAGATCATTTTCACGAACTCGTGCAAGGTTTACCATGATGCGACATAACCTCGGATCCAAAGCTGAAGGATGAAAGAAATTTCTAAGGTTAGGTCGTCTTAACAGCCAATTAATTCTTTGTGATCCTTTCTTAATTCCGACTAGATTTTCTTTTGGATGGATTATTACATGAAAGTCAGGATTATTCAAACATACCTTTGCACTCGCCCTCTCCTTGATTTTTTTCACTAGAACTTCCAAGGCAATCTTCTTATCAGTTCCAAATAGTATACAGCTAAAGGTTTTACCATGAAACCTTTTTTCATATTCATCTTCTTCTATCTGTTCAGCAAAATACTTCGTAAGTACTGCCCTATTTGCTACCCTTTCTAATTCTGCGGAGCCTTCGGCCCTGACTACGGAAGATAAGTGATCATATTGAATTGATCTGGCTTGATACGTCTTGAAAAGAGAAACAAGCTCAGCTTTCGCCAATGAGTGTAATTTTTTACCAATTATTCCAAAATACTTTCTTGAAGAACTCATGAAAATATCAAGATTAGGATCTAACTATAAACATAAAGAAATAACAACATTCAAGAATCATTTTAGAATTTGTCTGTTCCTCAATACCATCCAATTTTCATCTTGAAACCAAGATAAAGGAAAAGCAAATATCGGACTAACACGTACATCTTGTTTCTTGTTAATTTTCTTAGTCTCATCATCCGATATTTGATAAAGGACATATCAGTCATCTAGTCAGAGTTATCTATAGGTCTTCTCTATTAATTAATGGAATTTGTCTTGATTTAGCAATTAAACTTTAGGGACAAGGAGGCCATACAATTTTCTTATTACAGCTTGGCTACAAAATGTACTGGCTATATAGATCTATATAGTAAATTAACATAACATGTTTAAGGGTACGAGTCAATGGTGATCTATATTGATGTTATTTTCCGAAAATAGCGAAGTTAGAAAAATACAATATACTGGACGTTCTACTTATATTCTTTCCATCCCTAAAAAATGGATCAGTGAGATGCATCTCCACGCCGGAGATTCTGTTACGATCGTACGTGAGGCAAATCATTCACTTTCGATATTTCCAAATACGGTGAGAGCACCGATAGCAAGCGGTGAGGTCCATTCCCTCGTGGCAAAAGAGGACAGAGAAAATACACTCAAACGAAAGGTTGTATCAATGTATTTGACTGGGTATAATGTGATCAACTTAAAATCAAAGTCGGGCAGGATATACCCTCATCAGCGGGAGGCAATTAGGGAGGTTGTTCGAAGAAACTTGGTGGGCACCGAAATCATTGCAGAGTCATCCGACATAATGACAATTCAAGTCCTTTCGAGCCTACCAGAGTTGTCAGTTAAGACTGCCGTGAGAAGGATGTTCTTGATTGGAACATCAATGCACAAGGATGCTATGGCTGCGCTATCAGAAGACAATAAAGAGCTTGCAATGGCGGTAGTCAAATCTGACGATGAGGTTGACAGATTTAGCCTATATATTCTTAGAAATCTTGTAATTGCCTCCCAAAACGAGAGGATATTAAATGAAATAGGTCTGAAAAGCCCTGCTGATTGCATAAGTTATCATGTGGCAGTGAAGAGCATAGAAAGAATTGCAGATCATGCGACAGGTATAGCAGTCAAATCAATGAAGATAGGTGAAAAACTACCCCAGGAATTATTCGAAAAAATACAAGAGATGAGCCAAATGTCTCTTATTATCCTTAATGATTCTGTAGAAGCATTTTTGCGAAAGGACTACTACTTGGCAGATAGTATAGTCGATAGATCAGTCAATGTAAGGGTTATTGAAGAAGAGATCATTTCTCTTTTGGACAGGGAGAAGGTCCGTGATTATGATCTTGTAAATATAAAACTAATTTTAGAAGATATTAGAAGAACGGCAGAACATTCCTCTGACATAGCCGAAGCTGCATTAAATCAAACAATCGGTGAAATTATAGAGCCTCGGTTATAGGGTATTCATCGGGAAGTGTTACTTTACAAAATGTCATATTCTCTGTGATATTAGAATTTAAAATTATAGTTCATTCCGAATTTCAAATAGCTTTCTGCGAAAATCAATTAACTAAGGAAAAAACACATGTCAACATTATTCAGACAATGTCAATTTGGATTGTGGAGCGAGTGGTAGAACCACATTCCTCCTCTGGAACATGTCAGTTAAGCTTTATCGGGGGTTCTGAATCATCCAATTTCTTTAGGGAATCTGTCTATATTTTCTTCTAAACATATACACAATATGCTTGTGTTTTTTTGATGCAGTAAATTATTATAATAATGATTGGACCTTACCAATTATTGGGCCACAACAAAAAGTACGTGATGGATAATTCACTTCTCACTGTGTCGTGGGAAGATGGAAAGGTAGTGATGATTGATCAGACAAAGTTGCCTAAAAAGCTTGAATACGTTAAATATACCAAATACCAAGATATCGCCAAGGCCATAAAACGTCTCATTATCCGGGGAGCACCAGCAATAGGTGTTGCAGCGGCCTTTGGTATGTGTCTCGCATCGTTTCAGAGCAAAGCTGGTAGTACTGCTGAATTACTGTCTGATATGGAAATTGCTTATACACTCCTAAGAGGAACTAGACCTACAGCGGTTAATCTCGTATGGGCCTTAGATCTAGTTATGAAGAAGGCGAGAGAAGGGAATTCCGTTAATCAAATTCGTAAAGGGATACTTGACTATTCTTTAAAGATTGCTCAGGACGATGTTAGCACAAACAAAAAGCTGGGGAAGTACGGAGCAGAGCTGATAAATGATGGAGAAGTAGTCTTGACACATTGTAATGCAGGTTCTCTTGCGACAGTCGCATATGGTACGGCTCTTGGTGTCATTCGGGCTGCACGGGAAAGCGGAAAAGAGGTACGTGTAATTGCAACCGAAACCAGGCCAGTCATGCAGGGCTCAAGGCTTACTGCTTTTGAACTGAAGCATGATGGAATTGATGTCTGTCTAATCCCAGACACAGCTGTGGGATATGTAATGTCTCAAAAAATGATTAGTAGAGTAATAGTGGGTGCAGATAGAGTGTTGAGAACTGGACATGTATTTAACAAAATTGGGACATATCAAGTTGCTGTTATGGCCAATCGACACATGATTCCTTTTTATGTTGCTGCTCCTATGTCAACTTTCGACTTGGAAAGTGATATCGGTGATATAGTAATTGAACAACGAGATGCAAGAGAAATACTACAAGTCGGAAATCGCGTAATTACACCTAAAGGAGTAGACGTGTTGAATCCAGCATTTGACATCACACCACCTGAGCTTATTGCGGGGATCATTACAGAGAAAGGTATTTTACAGCCGCCTTTTAAAAAAAATTTTAAATACATAAAGGGTAGATAGATAAAGTATTTAATCTCTGAAACCCCTTTTATTAAGAGATGCCGGACAAAGTTACACAAGAAGAAGTTTACTCAGCTTTAAGAAAATGTATGGACCCTGAAATCCCAGTTAACGTGGTTGATTTGGGCCTCATATATGGTGTAAAAGTGAACGAAGAGAACAATATTGACATTGAAATGACTATGACGACTCGAGGATGTCCATTACATGATACTTTGGTAAGCGATGTCAAGAGATATGTTGGTAAAATAAACGGTGTTGCTGGCGTAAANGTCTCAATCGTGTGGGATCCTCCCTGGAGTGTAGATAAAATAGAACCCTCTGTTCGTGACCAANTGGGGTTTGGAAAGCCAAAGCTCAGGTTTCAAATAGACTACGAAAAATATCAACCGCTGGCCAAAGGGAAGTTAATTACGCAAGAAGATGGTTCATTGATACTTATTAACGACAATGAACATGGGCATATGGTTAATCAAGCAATAGTAGACTTTTGGGATAGTTGTGATGGAACAAAAACGATAACTCAATTGGCAGACCATTTTTCATCAAAGTTAGGATTACCAAGACAACAAGTAGAGCAAGAAGTAGTTCAACTTGTCCAACAATTGCTTGAATCAGAACTGCTAAAATCGCAATAATACGAGAGCTTCTTACCTTCTTGATTCAGAGGGATTTATCAGAAATTAGTAAATATGAAAAGGTAATTGTTGAATTGGGGTCGGGCGATGGCCGACTCTTAAAGAAGCTTGTTGGGGAAGAAACTAGTAGGAACACACTGGCAATAGGTATAGAATTAGACACTTCGCAATATGAGAAATCCTGTGATTTAATAGAAAAAGATAGCATGCATTTTATTAATAACTCGTTTGAGGTTTTGTTGCCAGATTTTCCAGACGAATCAGTAGATAGTATTATAGCAGTATTGCCCGCTCCTCGCTATATCGATAATGATTTCCAAGAATTATGGGTACCTTTCTATCAAATTGTACTCAAGAAATTGAAGGAAACAGGTTCACTAATTCTCGTCACAGAACTAACTGACGATCTCTTTCAACCAGTTTCACCGTCTGATTTTGTAGCGTGGAAATATTGGTTAGAATCAGTTTTCAAATCTATAGGATTCAAATTAAGAACAATAGATGGAGTACCATCTCATTTTTCTTCGCAATTTTTGGATCAATTTAAAGCTGATCCCGCAAGAATAAAAATTGTAACTTTGATAATGAGAAAAAATTAATAACAAATTACTCGAGAAGTGAGGAGACGTAACATGGGATTATAATTGAAAGATATTTAAGAAATCTTGGGTCGCTGCGGACTTCACCGACGATAACACTAGTCTGTCTTAGATGAACTAAGTTATATGGCTCCCACTATGTGGAGTGAAAAAGTACTATTCGGAAGCTGTTGATATCAGATAATCCAATTCCACTAAATTATTGGTGGTGCTTACGCAGATGGATATGATCTTGAAAACATTTGTCAGAACAGAAATGTGACAAGCAGTTTTCTTTCAGACAAGGAATAGGCTCTCGATTACTAAACTTTCTGTTACAGTAAGTACAAAAATGCTCCAGCCCTAGGAAGTTGATGTTGCTTTCAGGATAACCACAATTTCGCTTCTCCTTAAACCATACCACTTCACTGTTAGTTTTTTCTGCATAGGTCATTACAATATCATAAGCTTCGAAATATCCTTGAGCATAAAATTCCCTTAGTATCAAATTACCCTTGCTTAAATCCATTTTAGATAAAGCGACCAGCCACTTCTCAAATGGAATTAGCAAATCTTCGTTAGAAATTGGTCGATCTTCTATTCTTTTATGCTGCTTATATAAGTTCAACTATATGAATGGGAATAACATGGCAATTTATTAATCAGTTTCGCTTCCAGAGTGTTCGTTATCGAGANNCCCTCAAACGAAATTCAATACAATAGCAGCTCAANGATGCTCTTAGAGCCGCGCTACTTGAGCATGTTCATCAGTAGAAANTAGTATATGTCATCATAACGAAACTAATANCCTCAAAAGTAACATAAAATGTCACAATCATGCGGCTTATATGTTACTTTGTAGAACCAATTTAGGAATGAAGAAAACTTGTGCCTACTGCGGCCATACTTTTGAAGGAGATGGCTGGCCACATGTTGAAGGTAATTCAAATTACGGAGTCGCAAAGATTGAGCACTTTTGTTCCCAGGATCACCGGTCACTATTTTTGACTTCTAAAATTTGAAAGAATCGATGGCGCTAGCTAGTTAATCCGAGATTTGTTAATAGGTAATGAGCAGATACATTCCAAGTACAAAGATCTGCAATGGAAAAAAGGAATCAAACAGCAAAAAGAATATTGCGTGCTTTATCTCATTTTCCAAAAATTAATCCGAAATTATTTAGCACGGTGCCAAGTATTCCTTTTCTACTCTCCTTCTTTTTAACTGGTTCAAAGCATTTTTCACAGAGTGCTCGAAGATTTGCTGGCCTGTTGTCCTTCAGAGAACCATTGATATGTTCAAAGTAAGGCCCATTACTTCCGTTAAACTTAACCGAACATCCCTGACATCTATGATGTGCTCGTTCCAACACAGTTTGTTTTATACTTAAAGTTAAATTGACATANTTCTTCTTATTTGTGTTCCCACCCTCCGTTCCGCCAAATAATGACATCACTCCATAACGCACTATGTCCAACTTAACTCTTACTGTAATAGTCATTCATATGTTGATATTGACAATGACCAGACCGATTCTCTAACGTGTTAGTATAAGTATTTTCTAAGTTGTCGATGTCTCTTACGATTATATTACAAAATGGAATAAAATAAAAAAGGTCGAAAGCTAGAAGGGGGTAGATAGTATTAGTGGTGTATCTTCGTTTGGTAGGATACAAACAGATTCTGGTAAGCACACTATGTTGAATGCAAGATTCGCACAGGCAAAAGTGTTAGCGCTAGCACCCTTCTTGTCTAGTTCATTATTTAGTTTACAATCGTTCTCCTGGTTTGCTCCTTGATCTATTTTTAATTTATTATGGCTATTATTATCATCTGCCATTGCTGACTGTGTTCCCAGTATTGAAATCAAAGCCAGGGTACCTGCTAATAGTATTGCAGCAATGAATATTGACAAGCAATTCATCTTTTTCATTGACTTTGTTTTTTTAATATGTTATATTTAGAGTGCTTTACACTAGGTGGTAACAAATAAGAATGATATTATTGCAAAAGTTATATGTTGATTAATTTACTAGAAGAAATGAGAGGAATCAACTAGGTTTACAATCTCCCAAATTGAGCAGAAAAATCAAAACTATGCAAGTTTAGTTGGAAGTAGAACACACTGATTAGATTGATCTTAGACACGCGGCGCTCAATGAATTCAATACCCATTTTTCGGTACAGTAATAATGATTTATTCAGAATGGTTGTATGGAGTGGACCGGGTGGGATTCGAACCCACGACCACCTACGTCTCCTCTGCAATGAAGTTCTTTCTATTGCATGCAAGGCAGGTATTCTACCAGACTAAACTACCGGCCCTCGGTAGAGGTCTTGTAGATCATAATTTAAGTGCTTTTGCATAATTAGCAAGCTTACCTCCTTAAGATAACGTTGATGATTAATATGTCTCTTGTTTCTTNTAAAGAGAATTTCTGGTATCAGGGGACNTTCTTCTACATGTGTAAATCATCCATCTTGCCGTGCCATCGTACGACAGTGAAATTTCATCAATACGTANTAGCTGACAAAGCCTTTTAAGAGCACACAATGCTCATGGATAGCGAATGACGCTAGAATCCTAATATAGACCTAGTTCGCTTTGCGATACTTCATNGGTTCAGGAAAGTCTTAGCAATCAAAATGTTGTTATCCCTGAAGTAAACTACGATCCTGAAACCGCATACAACATACTACGAAGGTCATCTGCCAAATGCGAATTTAGTATGGTGGAAAAAGGACATGAATGACGCACAGAGACATGTTATTCTGAGTAAGCAGCAATTTGAAGAATTGATGTCTAGAGTTGGTATGAGATCCGATAGCGAGTTGATACTTTATGGCGACTTCAATAACTGGTTTGCTGCCTTTACCTTCTGGATTTTCAATTACTATGGCCACAAGAAATTAAAGATAATGAATGGTGAATGGAAAAAATCGGAGGCAGAAGGAAAAGAGTATTCCAAATCAATTCCGCGCCCTAAGAATTCAAGTTATCATGCAACCCACCGAATGAAGGAATAAGAGCATACTTTTCAGATGTTAGGAGAGAGTTGGAGAGTACCAGAGATGGAACGTTCAAGGAACTTGGAGATTTAAAGAAATTATACATTGAAAAAGGTGTGACACCTGACAAAAATGTTATTTGCTACTGCCGTATAGGAGAACGGTCCTCACATACGTGGTTTGTATTGAAATATCTTCTTGGGTATGCCTCTGTTCGAAACTATGATGGATCATGGACTAAATGGGTTAATATGATAGGAAATCCAATTGAAAAATAGAAGAGACTGGACATCAATACTTGATTAGGATGCATCAACAAAAAATATTTATGATGTATGGAAGAATCTAAATCATTTACGAATGTGGCCTAAGGATAGTTTTGGAAGTTAAAGCAAAGCGAGGTTTAAACGTAATTGAAAAGAATATTGATGAACAAATTGAAACAATGACGAGGGTAGGTTTCACAGCATCGAAGTTTTGACAGACAATGTCTCTACTAGTTTGTTTTTTTTAAAAGTCTAGCATTCTAAGAAATCTCTTTTGCCGCTAGAGTGAGGCCGCAAAATTGGATTATACGAGAATTTAACGTGTTAAGTTGAACAATTCAGGATCAAACGAAATGCTTTTAGCACCTGCAGACATAGGTTCAAACAATGTCTCTCCTGTTAAATGACAGAGTTTGGGTCATGCTTTCTGACGTGGCCAAGCGAGGCGTTTATCCACTTCATGCCTCGCGCTTAGGAATCTTTAGGGTCCCTATAGAATTAACCGCGCGTTCAGAGATTTCAACAGTAATGAATAGTCTCAAGAGTTCTGGTTTCAAGGTCGATACATATGCCGATCGTATCTATGCAACATACAAGTGGTCAGAAAACGGAGTTAATCCAGTAACTGAGAAGGAACTGTCTGCCGATTTGGATATTACTGTAGAAATTGTTACGGGGGAAGTTGTTGATATTATCTACCAAATCAAGCCTATTGAATCATTTGGCGATGTATACTGGATCAAGAATTATAGACAAAAGGCCGATGCCAACGCAAAGATGATTATTGACACCGTGATTTGGAATTCAAAAATATGTGATAAATTGATTGCGTATTATCAAAAAACACAGAAATTGTCTATGGACGATGCTATAAAAAAGATTGATGAGATGACTCCGCTTAAGAGGAACCCGACCGTCAGAACCGCCAATGCCCCTCAAACTTCACCTCAGGATCAAATTCCTTCAAACGCATCGGTTCCTACACCTCAACCCACTCTAGGTGTAGCATCCGCTTCATCAGGTAGCGGCAACACGTCAATATCTCTTACCGGTACTGGAACATCCTACACTAAGGTAGAAGGACCCATTGATCAATCGTTCAAGTCGAAACGACAAATTGTTGGACAATTTCAAGGCATAAACGTGTGGGGACCTATAGATCCTCCTGGACAGTTGGGAATATGGGGAACAGAGGTATGTGTGGATTTTGACATATGCGTTGCTGATGGCGCATGTATAGAAGCGTGTCCTGTCAATGTCTATGAGTGGCTAGACACCCCTGGACATCCAGCATCTGATAAAAAGCCATTCATGATTCGAGAGAAGGACTGTATATTCTGTATGGCCTGTGAAAATGTGTGTCCGCCTCAATGCGTGAAGATATTCACAAAATGAGCGTATTATAGTTTTTTCGGTGACTATAAATAGTTACTGTACTTTTTTATTGAGAGGCTACTAGGAATGTCAGAAACCGGGGGAATCCTGTTCGTCATTTTCATGATTATTGCGTGGGTAATGACGATATATACCCTTAACTTTCATTATCTGAGTTATAGATCTAGACGAAATATAGGCCATGAGAAGCTAGCAAACCAGACTTTAAATTTAATATCGAATTCGCATTTTCCGGATGTAACCATTCAGCTACCAATTTACAATGAAAAGTACGTAGCTACTAGGTTGATCCAAGCTGTGTGCAGGATTGACTATCCTAAAGACAAAATGGAACTACAGGTGCTGGACGATTCCGACGACGAAACATCGGAAATAATTGATTCTGCAGTTGAAGCATATATGCGACAAGGATATGACATAAAAATTATTCGTAGGAACTCCAGAACCGGCTTTAAAGCAGGGGCATTGCAAGATGGTATGAAGACAGCAAAAGGAGAATTTATAGCGATTTTCGACGCAGATTTTATTCCACCGAGCAACTTTCTTTCAAGAGTATTACCATACTTCGGCAACACCAATATAGGATTAGTACAATGTCGTTGGGGACATATTAACGAAACTTTTTCCGTATTGACAGGCGCCCAAGCTGTATCTCTTGATTTGCACTTCCTAATCGAACAAAAGGCCAAAAGTACATCTCATCTGTTTATGAATTTTAATGGGACTGCAGGGATCTGGAGAGCTTCTTGCATAGTTGACTCTGGCGGATGGCATATTGGTACACTCGTCGAAGACCTTGATCTGAGCTATAGAGCTCAGCTGAAGGGATGGAAATGCATTTTTGTAGAAGATCTAATAGTGAATGCAGAGCTTCCTGTTCAAATGAACGCTGCTAAGCGACAACAGTTCAGGTGGGCTAAGGGATCAGTACAAGTTGCGTCAAAATTATTGATGAAAGTTATCTGTCATGGGGGGATATCATTGGATACAAAAATACAGGCATTCATTCAGCTGACAAAGCATATTATCAACCCCTTGTTCTTGATACAATTTCTCATTTTTCCTATTTTATTGATCATGAACTATAAAATCCAATCTTCAGCTTGGTCTCCTGTACTAGGAATAATTATCTACTTGCTAATAGGACCGGCAACTTACATTTTCATGATAAGGAAGATATGGGGAACAAGCTGGAGGAATAAAGCAATACAATATTTGTTCTTGATTTTTTTCGCCACTGGAATATCAATTAACAATACCATTGCTGTATTTGACGCCCTGATTGGTAAAAAAAATGAATTCTTGAGAACACCAAAATTTGGTATCGTACAAAAAAATCAAAAGTGGAATAATAAATCCTATATCATCCCATTTACAAAAACTACACTCCTAGAAATATTTTTTTCTGTGTATGGGTGCATCGCATTATTAATATCATTCTTTTCAGGCAATGCTCTCCTTATGCCAGTGATTGGAATACAAACGCTGGGATTCATTTATGTTGCATACATTAGCTTCGTGCAATCTAGTGGGAAGTATGACAAAAAGAGATCCCTACATCAGTTCCAATTTCCGAACGAAAATAATCCCTATACTTCGACAAAGAATGATGGGGAGAGTTATGCAAAAGAAGAGGATGTTATAAATACAAGAAGTTACTCAAAATCATTGGTCCATACTTCGGTGTCTAGACAAAGGGATCCTTCAATGGATAGAAAACAATCAAAAGTTATCGGTATCGGACTTGTATTTTTTGTGTTAGCAAGTGGCATCATCGCTTATGTAGGATACCAAAATACCGTTTATCCGATAGACAAAGCAGTTGCATATCTTGGAAGAGCAGAAACAACACAAACGCCGGATTTGTTTGTAGATTACGTCAATCTTGCGAGACAAAATCTGCCTAGGGAAGGAAATCCTGTGTGGCCTTTTGCGACTGCCAAGACAGACTTTAGCTCAATACAGAACGAACTTGATGCTTTGATTTTACGCGGAAGGCTTGTTTCTTATTTGGAACCAAATAGTGCATCTTATAATACAGCCTTGATCGATATGCACAATTCAGTCCAGAAAATTTCCTCAAATCTTGCTGATGCTATTCCATTCATGTACATTAACATGACCAATGTGATTCTTGCTTCTTTGTGGATTTTGATGATCTTGGTGGTAATCAAGATTGTTACTAGAAGAAAGGAAAGACTTAGTGAGTTCAAGTCGTAGAAACTTGGATCATAGGGTAAGATGATTTGGGTCCTATTCTATGTAGTAAGAACAGACAGTTCTGAATGGAATAAACGAGTTTACATATCATGCATGACTATATTTTCGACCAAGTTTCCACAAGAAATAGTATCCACATGCAATTTACACTATTAAGGACTGACTTGCGATTATTATGCTCAGTGGAAGATTGTTCTCCCATTCCAGCTATATAATTCCTGCCTCACGCAATTTATCTGGCAGATAGGTATCAGCAAGATACTTGAATCCATGTTTGAAAAAAGCGTCTAATTCACATTTTTCTTTGTGTTCCAGGAATAAGTTTAATTCCTTCTTCCATTGCCGATCCTGAAGCCATGGTTTCTTTTTCATGTCATTAGCTCTATTAATATCTTCATCAGTGGCAGCTAGCCTCGCTACTTCTGGTATATTGTATTCGTAGATATCAGAAAACATCATTCCAAGAACCTTGGCATCGGGAGTAACAAGTCTATCACTATCATAACTCAGCGATTCACTTCCAATTTTGTAGCGAAGTGCTATACCCAGTCCCCAAGGATCCGCATCAGCAAAAATGACAACTGGCATTTTCCATCTTTCATTCAATGCCTTGACCATCATCCTAGTCGCTCTATCTGGTTCTCCTGAACCTGTCATTAAAATTGCATTATATTTCTTGATGAATCCAGATTTTCTTATGTTATTCAGGACAGTATCTTTTTCTACCACCATTACAAAATTAGCTTTAACATCAACTATCTCTAGGTCCCGAATGTTTGTTGGTATCAGTTGTGAAGTTGCTCTGCTCCCTAGATTGCAATCAATTAAGTCGCCTCCAACTAAGAGATTTATAGGTCCAGAGATCATACCCTTTGGCTTGGATGTAACAGAAAATTCTTCTCGCGGAACATTTGTCATAAGCTCTATAGCTTTGATAGCATCGTCGGAATCTTCTTGACTATTCCAGAATTTCTGCTTATTTTTTTCATCTCCCACGGTACTCAGTGTCGCATAATACATGCCTCGTATGGTGCTTTCCATTTCCTCATCCAATAGTCTTCTTACGGCATTGGCCATTACAAGATACTGGGAAAAAGTCGGAATCTTTTTTGCACTATGGGGTCCCACCTGAACAGTTTTGTTACCTATAGTAAGCATCCTTTTTTGGTCAGACCAGATAGTATTATCGTAACCTATTTTGGGCAGCTCAACAGCAGGCATAGTTTGCCTCAAAAGAACGTCATCGGATATGTTTTTCATTATCGCCTTTATTCTAGTAATTACTTCTTGATGTCTCTTATCTCTTGTGGGCATATGGCTACACTTTTCTTAGCTTAGATTTCCTGAATGCGTCTAAAGTTATCTGAGTACTTTTTTTATCATTCTCGAAGTCTGATTCATGCTTCTCCTTCGTCTCATGTCTACCGCTCCGATTGGGGGTCTTATCCACAGTTCGTTTATCCGGATAAAGTGCCTTTTTTGATGATTTAATGCCTCCGATAATCTTTCCATTGGGAGATAACCCCACTTCTATTTCAGCAGGGTTTGCAAAAGCACCTGGATTGGTCGTTACAGCCAATTCGTTGCCTATGTATTTTACGGCAAGCCCGTTGAAAGCGGATGTCAGTTTTTTTACATCGATTCTAATAGAATCGGATATTGCATTTACTATGAATGGAATGTAGAACTTATATAATCTCAATTTATTCTCATTTTCTTTAATCTTCAATTCCCTCCTTATTTGTGCACTTACCTTTCTATAAAGGTCCGATAAACATGACTTCATATAACGCTTCAAATCACCTTCTGCGGCAATGCTCTCCTTTCCTGCCGTTTTATAAGGGATCTTGGTGGAACAAATGTGAAAGAATATGTGGATAGGCAAATATTCAATCGCTCGATCCGATCTAGTCTCTGCATTTCGAAATTGTTCTTTCACTTCTTTTTTTGAAATGCCCATCTTGTTTATTTCTACCTCAGAGATTACCTCACGCGCGACGTCAGAGCCCTCATCATAAAGGAGAGGTATTTTGTTAGCGAACCTATATAATTTGAAAGATCCCAAGTCTCCTCCATATGCAATACCGCACTCCACTATAGTAGGGCGGTTATTTATTACACAGGTCCTTGACGAATATGCAGTCAAGGAAGGCTTCAATATTTTAGCAGAGAGTTGTGTGTGGGGACCTGAATCTTCATGAATATCTTTTCTTAGGACAACAGTGTATTCAGAGGTCATACCTGCAGTCAGAATTTTCTCGCCTATAGGACTCAGATGATCGGTATTTGGTGATTGAAATTTTGTATGCTTACACACGTTCACAACTCTAATTAATTCATGTTCATTATACTTATCAGCCAATTTTAATTCCAAACCAGCTTTAACGACAATTTCTCTTGCTTTTTCAGCAGACATCTTTTGAAATGAATTGCAGAGTACTCCATGAAGTGTAGTTTTTTGATATGCATGGTTGACAATAGCCTTTCTCAAAGTCTTCAGATCCATGTCAGCAGGATGAGGAAGCACTTCCTTAGCCGGATTGGGCATTACCGAAGTCCTTCTTTCGAACGCAACTACTCCTTCGTCTGATTCAAAATTAAGAACTGCGTAAGGATTAACGACACTTGTATGACTTATGTAATCATGAATCTTATTCTTAGTAACCGGAGATAATCTGGCTCGTAACACAGCTTCTACTTTAAAACCAGATTCTCCCTCTATTTCACACTCGGTCTTGTTAACAATCCTTCTTGAAAGTACTATTGGTTTGTTAGTTCCTATGTCTGTTCGAAGGTCGAAGTAAGACTCAGGTTCATCATGTGATTTGGACCACACTCGAAGTGGATGATCTGTATCTTTTGTAGAAAAAGCAGCAATCATCTTGAGACCCACACCAAAAAGACCACGCTGCTGTTTTTCCACATATTTGCCTGACGTAAGGAATGAACAGACCGCAACAGGAACTTTCTCAGATGGTATACCTACTCCGTTATCCTTACAAGAAATAATCCACATATCGTTGTCTGGATCTAGAATTCTTAGTTGTAAATGAATAACCGGGAGGATGTGGCTACTCTCACATGAATCTAAAGCGTTTTCTAGAAGTTCTCTTACGGCCATGTATAAAATTCGCTCACCAGTGAAGCCAGCAAGAGCTGAATTGTCAACGAAAAACTCTGATTCGGCTTTCTTGTCATAACGGATCTTGCTCTTGTAGTTTGAATTTACTTGATGGGAAGAGCTAACGTTCTTAGAGTCTTTGTTTATGACCTCTACAGTTGTCTTATTTTTCAAATATGCAAGATTGTTCTGAATCTAAATTTAACTTTTTACAATATTATACTCATTACCCGTCATTTGGGGAATTTTAACAATCTGATCCGTATGGGGTAGTGGCTTTTTTCAATTCTACTAATTTGTGAGAGTCAAATTGTATCAAGACTCTTTTCGAGCCTTTTAATATAACAACAAAATCTGAACCAGAGCCTACTATCTGTCCTCCAACAAGATCTCTAAGCTTTTCCATTTATCTGATCAAACATCTTTCTCATTAAAGTTTTATTTATTTTTGAACCGAGAAATCAACCTAAGTGTT
>Ga0065715_10000918_pt1 | contig 16991 bp, 11 predicted proteins | sample MisBulReplicate1_FD_59102 | JGI IMG/M metagenome (GOLD analysis project Ga0065715, IMG submission 59102) | Miscanthus rhizosphere microbial communities from Kellogg Biological Station, MSU, sample Bulk Soil Replicate 1 : eDNA_1 v2 (version 2) | ecosystem: Host-associated > Plants > Roots >...
GGCGCGGCCAGCGGGCGCGCCGAAAAGGCGGAATAAAACGGACGGCTCAGCGATCCGTCTCTATCAGTGGATAGCGATCCTGATTGCTACTTTTATCGCATCTTGCGCAGCGCCCGACACGCGGCATCAGATCGTGATTAGCACGCGCGAGCAGAAATTGGCGCTTCTCGACCATGGCAATGTTATGGCCATTTATCCGGTCTCCACGTCCAAGTTTGGTTTGGGAGACTGGCGAGGCAGCAGGTTTACACCATTGGGTCAACTGCAGGTCGCGGAAAAAATTGGCGATAATGCGCCACCGGGCACAGTGTTCAAAGACCGGCGGCGCACGGGAGAAATCGTCATGGCCAACTCCCCTGGTCGCGATCCGATCGTCACACGCATTCTCTGGTTGCGTGGACTCGAAGCGCAAAATGCGAATGCATTTGGGCGGGACATTTACATCCACGGCACGCCGGAGGAATGGAAGATCGGTTCGCCTGCAAGCTACGGCTGCATCCGAATGCGCTCCAGTGACATCGTACAGCTGTACGACATCGTAGGAGTCGGCGCTGCGGTCACCATTCTTACCACGCCACTGGCCAGCGCTGTCCCGGGCCTCGTGTCGGCCCATTCAATGTCGGCCTCAAACCCGGCTCCGTTTGTAATGCGATAGGCTAAAACTTTGCGGCGCGATGCGCGGACGCCGCAGCGCATCGCTATCTACGGCAGTTTGCCAAGATGATCTCTGGGCGTCTTGCGTGAAAGCAAATCCATATCCGCATCCACCATGATTCGGACGAGTTCGTGAAATCGAACTTTTGGTTCCCAACCCACAATTTTCTTCGCTTTCGAAGCGTCACCGAGCAGCACGTCCACTTCCGCTGGGCGCTCATATCGCGGGTCGTGCTTTACGAATTCCTTCCAGTCAAGATTGGCATGGCCGAAGGCCGCTTCAACAAACTCCCGTACAGTGTGGGTTTCGCCAGTTGCCAGGACGAAATCGTCTCCTTCATCGTGCTGCAAAATACGCCATACCCCTTCGACATACTCGGGTGCATATCCCCAGTCACGTTTTGCGTCCAGGTTGCCGAGGAACAATTCCTTTTGCAGCCCCTGTTTGATCGCGGCGACGGCGCGCGAAATTTTGCGGGTGACGAAAGTTTCGCCGCGCCGCGGGCTTTCGTGGTTAAACATGATGCCGTTGCTCGCGCAAAGGCCGTAGCTTTCCCGATAGTTAACGGTCGCCCAGTATGAAAACACTTTTGCCACACCGTACGGGCTGCGCGGCCAGAACGGCGTTTTCTCAGTTTGCGGCGTTTGTTGGACCTTGCCAAACATTTCGCTGCTCGAGGCCTGAAAAAAACGGGAACGCAATCCCGCTTCGCGGATTGCCTCCAAAATGCGAATTGTGGCCACGCCGGTGACGTCGGACGTATATTCCGGAATATCGAAGCTCACGCGAACGTGACTCTGCGCCCCGAGATGATAAATCTCGTCCGGCTTGAGCTCGTAAAGAAGCTTCACCAGATTGACCGAGTCGCTCAGGTCTCCGTAATGCAAAAACATTCGCACGCCGTTCACGTGCGGATCAGCGTAAAGATGATCAATTCGTGAAGTGTTAAACGTACTCGCGCGGCGAATGATCCCGTGCACTTCATATCCTTTCTCAAGCAGCAAATCGGCCAGATAACTTCCATCCTGGCCGGTAATGCCGGTAATGAGCGCTCGTTTCATGTTGATCTTGCGCTTTAGCTTATCGTTTAGGCCGCAGCAAATGCGAAGAAAATCACGTAAATCGCGATCACGATTTACAAATTCGACGATACGATTTGACGCAAGCTAAGCGTTCGAGAAACTGGACAAGTAAACTATTTTTATGAAACGATTCACTTGGACCACTGCTGTTCTCTTGCCGCTGCTCTTTTTAGCTGGATGCAATCCGTCCAAAGCCCCCGAAGCGACTGCGCCATCTGGCAGTCCCGCGGCATCCGGCGCGCCAATTACGGCATCGCCGAATCCGGTACCTGCGGGCCAAGGAAACGGTACTACGACTATAAGCTGGAATACGGGGGACGGCAGCTGGGCGCAAGTCTATGTTTCAGTGGATGGCGGGGCGGAAGCGCTTTTCGCCAGTGCCCCACAGGGATCTGCCGCAGCACCATGGATCGAGACAGGGAAAACGTTCGAGTTTCGTCTCTACGCTGGAACCGAGCACACTAAGCTGCTCGCCAAGACTCAGGTGACACGTCAGAAATAAGAGGCTGTCTGCCCGTAGCAGTTCAACCGCGAAGGCTTCGCGAAGTAAGCCGTTCAGGTATTAGATGGCGTTATCATCAATCGCGCGAGCACGGCGCGCTGCGCTGCGATCAACTCAGTGACGCCTTTGCGCCCGAGCGCCAGCATTTCATCCAGTTGTGATCGTGCAAACGTCGCTTCTTCACCCGAGCCCTGCACTTCTACAAACTCGCCGTCTTCAGTAGCTACAAGATTGAAGTCGACACTAACGAGCTTGTCCTCGTCGTAATTAAGGTCCAGTACGGCCTGCCCATCCAGAATGCCGGCACTGACCGCGGCGACCAATTTTTGCATCGGCGGCGCGTCGAGCTTTTTTTCCTTCACAAGTTTCCGGCAGGCAATAGCGAGCGCCAGACTGGCTCCGGTGATTGCGGCAGTGCGTGTCCCGCCATCAGCTTGCAATACATCGCAATCAATCCAGATCGTGCGAGATCCAAGCTTTTCCAGATCCATGACCGCTCGGAGCGACCGGCCAATCAACCGTTGAATTTCTACGCTGCGACCGTCAATGCGCCCTTTTGCAATATCGCGAGCTTTGCGTGGCTGAGTCGAATACGGCAGCATTGAATACTCAGCGGTAAGCCAGCCACCGGTAACCCCCTGCTCTTTCATCCAGCGCGGCACCGCCTCGTCGATCGTCACGCCGCATATCACGCGTGTTTGTCCCATCGAGACAAGCACCGAACCGCTTGCATGCGGAGCGACGTTCAACTCGAAATTGATCGGACGGATTTCATCAGGGCCGCGGCCGTCGCTACGCTGCATTGGTTAGAAGCTAAATGTAGCTGGTACTTTGTGCGACGAACATTTTTATGCTGCATAAAGGCGCCGGGCTGGGCCGCGTTGCCACAGCCAGGTCGCCCATGACTAATCGGCTTGACGCACTGCGCCGCGCATCGTTCTTTAACCACTTTGAGTGAAAAATAGCGCTGACACTCACACGGCAATCTGCATTGCCGGGGCCCACCGTTCAGGGACGTCGATGCTCACGAGGCTACTGCACGCCGGCGGCCTCTATCTGGGGACAAAAAACGAATTAATGCCCGCTCAGGCGGACAACCCTGATGGTTTCTGGGAACATTTGGGTTTCGTTGCGCTGAACGATGAATTGCTGAATGAGCTCGGTGGCGCCTGGGACCTGCCACCACGGGCTGACGAGAACTTCAAGGATGCTCGGCTCGATCCCCTGCGTCTGAAGGCGCGATTACTGATAGAAGGATTTGATTCGTCAACGGTCTGGGGCTGGAAGGACCCGCGCAGCAGTTTGACGCTGCCGTTCTGGCAGGACCTCCTGCCAGGACTCAAAACGCTGATTATCGTGCGCAACCCGTTGGAAGTGGCTTATTCGATGCGAGAGCGCAACGGGACCTCGTATGCGTTTGGCTTGCGGCTCTGGGAAATCTATAACCGGCGCTTGGTCGACGCGGCAGGCAAGCGGGATCGGCTTTTTACTCATTACGATCTCTTCTTTGAAGACGCCAAAAAAGAGTTACGCCGAATTGCGAATTTCATTGGATTGCCTCATGCGAAAATAGGCAGCGCTGCAGAACTGGTGGCAACGAAGAGACGCCATACGCACTTCACCATTGACCAACTGATCGATGCGCGTGTCTCAGAGGACGTGATCGAGCTTTATCGCGCTTTGATCGCGGAAACCTCAGCGAGGAGGAGGAAGGCGTCAGTGGCAAAACCAGATCGCGGAGTGAAATCAACGGAAAGCGATATACTCCCCGGATCAGTTAGCCGACTCGATGCCTTTATTCCAGACCGCTTTGCGCAAATTGAGCATCTCTATGGCGACCTCCTCGCGCAAACTGAAGCGCGGCACAAAGCGGAAATGGAAAAACTCAGCGCGCATCTTGCCCATAGCGAAGAGCTGCACAAAGCGCAGGTCAAGGAGCTCACTATACATCTGGCTGAAACCGAAGCTGCCCACAAAGCGCAAGTAAAGGAGCTCACTACACATCTGGCTGAAACCGAAGCTGCCCACAAAGCGCAAGTAAAGGAGCTCACTACACATCTGACGCACACCGAGCAGCAGTACAAGGCGCAAGTGGAGAAACTCACCACTCATCTGGCCCAAACCGAGGGACGGCACAAATCGCAAGTCGAGGAACTCGTGGCCCGCCATAGCACCGAAGCCGAAGAGCTTAAATTACAAATTGCCAGACAGGAGGGCCATTACACCGCTGAACTTGAAGTGTTGCAGGATCAGTTTGCACAGGCGAACGCCCGACATCAGACCGAAGCCGAACAGCTGCGCGACCGAATAACGCAGTTGAATCGTCTGCTTCACCACAGGAGCGTGAATCTCGCAGAAGACGAGAGGTACATTGGGGAGCTGACGGACCGGCTGCGCAAACAGCTATGGAATACGAGAAGGCTTTCACGCCTGCTTGAGGATACGGAGAAAGCCTCTGAGCGTCTGAATGCATCGCGCCGGTGGAAATTAGCCAATCCGGGAGCAACACTGAAAGCAAAGCTGTCTCACAGGAAGGTATCCGGGGGGTACGGCCACCTTGAAAAGGTCGTGAACGCCTATGCCCAATGGCGTACTGGACACCCGGAAATCGCAACGATCGATCAGCAAATCAAGGCGGCCCAGGTCCCCAAGATCCCAAGGACGCCGCTGGTGGAAACAGATGAACAACTAAGCAGTTCGGATAGTAGCGGCAAAGCCGGCAAGGCAGAAGGCACAGCGTCAAATAAGGCGCCGACAACTCTGTCCGCGCCTCCTCCATCACTGCCGTTTACATCCCTTCACTTTCCAACGCACAAGGAAGTAGAGGTATCAGTTGTTATTCCGGTGTTCAACCAGCTGTCGTTTACAGAGGCATGCCTCGCTTCGCTTCAAGCCGCGCAGGAACAACCGCGTTTCGAAGTCATCATCGTCGATGATTGTTCGACCGATCGTACCGCTGAGCTTGTTCCTCAGATTCCCGGGATCATTTATTCGCGAAACGAGAGAAATTCCGGATTCATTGTTTCATGCAACCTTGGCGCGAACAAGGCAAGGGGTAAATACCTGGTTTTTTTGAATAACGACACTGTTGTGAAGCCAGGCTGGCTAAGCGCTCTGCTCGATACTTTCGCAGAGGAACCGCAAGCCGGCATTGTCGGCTCAAAGCTCGTTTATCCAGATGGACGATTACAGGAAGCTGGCGGGATCATCTGGCAGGATGCCTCGGGATGGAACTATGGGAAATTCGATGACCCTCAAAAACCTGAATATAATTATCTTCGGGAAGTGGATTACTGCTCAGGGGCAGCGTTGATGATTCCCAAGGCGTTATTTCTTAGCGTGGGTGGTTTCGATTCGCGCTACGAGCCGGCATACTACGAGGATACCGACCTGGCATTTAAGGTACGACGGGCGGGTCACAAGGTGTTATACCAACCGCTGAGCGAGGTCATTCACTGCGAGGGAGCAACTGGTGGAACTGATCTCTCTGCCGGCGCCAAGAAGTACCAGGATATTAACCGATCGACATTTGCGAAAACATGGGCCGCGGAACTGAAGAGGAAGCCGGCCAATGGCGATCTGACATTCCTTCGGCAGCCCCGGAAGCCTTCGGCGAAAAACATCCTGGTGATCGATCATCACCTTCCAATGCCTGACCGCGATTCGGGATCGCTGCGCATGTTTCAAATCCTTAAGCTCCTTCACGAGCTTGGTCATCGCGTCACTTTTCTTCCCGATAATCTGGCAGACATTCCTCCTTATACCGGCGAGCTGCAAAAGCGCGGTATCCAGGTTCTCTTTCACCCATACGTCCAAAAAGTGCGCGATTACCTCATCGCACAAGGCTCCGACTTCGACGCAGTTGTGTTAAGCCGCTGTCAGTTTGCATGTAAACATATCCGGCACGTGCGCCTGTACGCGCCGCAAAGCCGCATTATTTTTGACACCGTTGATCTTCATTTTCTCCGTGAAGAAGGCGAGGCACGTCTTACTGGAGATCCCGAAGTGGAGCGAAAGGCACACGAAACGCGGCAGCAGGAGTACGAATTGATCGATCAATCCGACGAGACATGGGTCGTAAGCACCACCGAACAGCAGTTGCTCCAGGAGAAATGGCCTGAGAAGTCTATTCAACTGGTCTCAAACATTGTGGATGTGCCCGGCTCCAACACTTCATTCGCGCTTCGACGCGACTGGCTATTCATCGGTGGTTTTCAACACCCGCCAAACATTGACGCTGTTCTCTTTTTCCTGAAGGAGATTTATCCCTTGGTCACCGAACGTTTGGGCGATGCCAAATTCTACATCATCGGAGATAAGGTGCCGCCGGAAATAGTTGCGTTAGCGACTGAGAAGGTCATTGTCACAGGATTGCAGCGAGATGTTCGGCCGTTTTTTGAAAGCGTTAAACTATCGGTAGCCCCGTTGCGATTTGGCGCTGGAGTAAAAGGCAAAATCAACCAGAGCATGGCTTTCGGCGTGCCAGTCGTGGCAACTTCAATCGCTGTCGAGGGAACACAACTTCAGGATCGTGAGGAGATCCTCGTAGCGGATGAGCCAGAAGACTTTGCTCAGGCACTGGTTGAGCTGTACGAATCGGAAGAGCTTTGGAACACGCTTTCAGAGAATGGTATTAGGAAAACACGTGCCCTCTATTCCACCGAAGCGGCGCGCGAAAAGCTGGAATTTCTACTCGGTGAGGAGCATCTGAGAAGTTGGGAGAAACTGGCAGCGTTCCAGCCACCGGAGATTGCGATAGCAGCCAAAATTTGATCCTGGTTTCTTACCAGTGATGAATGCGATGCAAGCTGGCCAAATTACCGGAAAGATCAGCGCCAATCCGAATCCCGTTTCTTTCGGACAAGGCAGTGTCACGATCTCTTGGGAAACAAACGATCCTTCTGGAGCAGAGATACGCGTTTCAACTGGGCCCGACCACGAAAAGCCAGTGAGCCAGGTAGGACGAGCGGGGCAACTAGAAGTGCCTTGGATCGTGGACTCCAAGATATACGACTTTCGCCTTTACGCTGCCAGTTGGCCAGATAAGCCCATTGATTCGGTCAAAGTCACACGTGACCTCGATTCGGTCTCGGCGATTTTGCGTAAGCTCGCAACCGAAGCGAAGCAGGGAAACATCAACATAATGGAACTGTCGCAATTTATCGCGGCTGTCATGCCCCATTGTTTGCACAGTGGAAAATTTCACGAGCTATTTCCAATCTGGGAACAGCACGGTTTCCATGCGACGCCGGTTCATTTCTATCAACCCATTCCCGACACTCGGGAGTTGCCCGAAACGCTGTGGAAGCAACCGAGCAACCTGGTGGGCATCAATATGAACGACGCGATGCAGCTCGATCTGCTGCGAAACCATTTTACAAAATTCCGGGAGGAATGCAGTGACTTTCCAGCGGAGCCCCCGCCTGGACAGCGAAGGCCATTTCGTGGAGTGGATGCTTTGGCTGCTTACTGCATGGTTCGTCATTTTCAGCCGCGGCTGATCATCGAAGTGGGCAGCGGTTTTTCTTCTCTCGCGTTGGGCCAAGCTGCTGCCAAAAACAAGAACTCGGCTCTGATCTGCATCGACCCATTTCCGAGCGACTTTCTGCGTAAGGGATTTCCTGGGCTGCAATCATCAATTGAGAAAAAGATCCAGGACATCGATTTGAAATTTTTCTCACGGCTCCAATCGGGCGACATCTTGTTTATCGACAGTTCCCACACGGTGAAGATTGGTGGCGACGTCAATTTCCTGTTCCTGGAAGTGTTGCCGCGCCTCAAGCCGGGAGTGATAGTGCACGTCCACGACATTTTTTTGCCTTTTGAGTACCGGCGTGACTGGGTGCTGGATGAATTTCGCTTTTGGAACGAGCAGTACCTGCTGCAGGCTTTTCTCACATTCAATTCTGAGTTCGAAGTGTTACTGGCCAATAGTTATCTTAACCATTACTATCAGAAGGATCTCAAAGCTGCTTTTCGAAACTTGCCATCCTGGGCGGGCGGCAGCTTCTGGATGCGCCGAAAGCCGTCCGTGGATTGACTCGATCCGGCAACAAGCGTAGGAGAACAAAACTGAGTGCCCGGGGGAATGCAGCCTAGGATAAATAGACCTATCTTTGTCGTGGGATCGCCGCGTTCGGGGACAAGCATTCTCACCTGGTGTTTGGGTCACCACCCAAATTTGTTTCCAGTGCCAGAGTCAAGTTGGATAGGAGGGTTCGCGATCAGTGTCGCTATTGCCTATCAGACTGGAGCGGCGCGCGGCGATTACTCGATTTTAAGCGCAATGGACGTTGGGAATGACGAATTGTTTACAACATTCGGCGAGAGCATCAACGACTTGGTCCTGCGGCACCGTAAGCATCTCGAAATAAAACGCGAAACCAGAAGTATCGAATTAAAGATCGAACCGCGCTGGCTCGAAGCCACGCGTACAGCCGCAGGACCGAAGACTCGTTGGGTCGATGGAACGCCTGAGTATTCTTTTCACATCTGCGGTCTAAGAAAGCTCTTCCCTCAAGCTCTCTTCATCCATGTGGTCCGCGACGTTCAGCCAGTTGTGCGCTCGATGCTTAACTTCCACCGTGTGGCGGGAACCCAATTAGTAGCGAGCGAAGAGGAGGCGTACCGCTACTGGCTTGGAACTGTCAGCGCATGCCTCACTGCCGAACGCGCCTACGGTCCGCGCGTGATTCACCGATTAAAGTATTCCGATCTGATCGAGAATCCCAAGACCGCACTGCGATCGACGCTCAATTTCCTCGGCGAACCTTATTCTGAAAAGTGTCTGGAACCCCTCAGCCAACGCATTAACAGCTCGAATGTTCCAGGCGATTTTAAAAGTGACGACGCCGCAAAAGCTCCAGTGGTTGTGGAACAGGCAGCGCGATTGAGCCGAGATTTGGAGCAAGGTTTGCAGCCAGCTGAGGCTTCTCCTGCTGCAGCTGCCGAAATGGAAGCCGCGTTTGCCGAGCGTGTCCAATACATGGCCACTCTTGAGAGCCAATATCAGCGAGCACTGCAGACCATTCAGACACTGGAACGAGCTAAAGCCCCAGAGGAGGCTCCATTTTGTGAAACGCATTGAAGTCTCCGAGCGAACCGATCGACCGCTCATGACCTCTTCTCTCCACGATCTCGCTATTGCAATGGAGCAAGATCTTTGGGAAATCAAACTGGCCCATCGTCCCAAGTCGTTCTGGTATCCCTACTCAACTTTGCACAACGTTGCGGTCCTCGAAAAGCTTTCCGCCACGGCCGGACTTCATCTGCTGGACTTATGCCGGGGCGTGCACGGAAAGGTCGCAGACATCGGAGCGGCCGATGGAGACCTTGCGTTTTTTCTGGAGAAACATGGTCTGTCGGTGGACGTGATCGATAATGAGTACACCAACTTCAATGGTTTGGCGGGAGCAAGAACTGTCAAGGAGGCTCTGAATTCGTCCGTGGTGATCCGATCGGTCGATTTAGATTCGCAATTTGCGCTGCCACATCAAAAGTACGATGCCCTTTTTTTTCTGGGAACTCTCTATCATTTAAAGAACCCGTTTTTCCTGCTCGAAAGCCTGGCCCGAATCACAAAATACTGCTTCGTGAGCACGCGCATCGCCAAACAAACTGCCGACGGTCAACCTCTGTCGCCCTATCCGGTGGCTTATCTGGTCGGACCGCAAGAATGCAATAATGACGACACGAACTTCTGGATTTTTTCAGATCAGGGGCTGAAGCGATTGATTGACCGCACGGGATGGAATCTCCTCTCGTATGTCACGATTGGGGACACAGCGAGCTCTACTCCAGCCGATCCCGAAAGAGACGAGCGAGCATTTTGCCTGCTCGAAAAACGGCCGCCCTTTCTTAGCGCCAGCCCCAACCCCGTGCCAGCCGACGAAGGGGCGGGCAATACGACGATTTCCTGGGACACCGCCGATGGAAGCATCGGAAAGGTTTTTGTCTCGATAAACGAAGGCCAGGAAATGCTCTTTGCAGACGGCCGGTGCGGCTCGGCTTCGGCGCACTGGATCGACACAGGTTCCAACTACGAATTTCGCCTTTACAATCCGGATCACACGGAGCTGTTGGCAAGTGTTGTCGTTAGAAGAACAAATCGTTAGCGACATCGCCTTGGTTTCGGCTTTACAACTCAGATCACAGCGAGTTCGTGGTGAAGGGGATCGTCACAAAGACCGAAAACAAGAGCGACCGCTGATCTTGACGCGGCGTGGCATTCCCCTGCCAGCGCGGCATCACAGATTCTCTGGGGACTATGACTGCAGGAATTATGGATTTTTTTCTACCGGGCGAGGTATGCCCTGAGAGCGCGACGCGCCTTGTCTGACAGGTCTGCATCTTCCGCGAGCGCGTTTAACTTACTTTTCATTTCAGGCGAAATCTGCCCGGCCACGGTGGATCCCCGTGGAGCTCGGGATTTAATCGGCCCGACCCGATTGCGGTTGTAGTCATTCCCAAAATGTTTGATGTCCATTAATTCAGCAGCTTGTCCCGCGTAAGCCTGATCCCTGTTCGCGTTTTGTTCAAGGTAACCGTAATCCTGCGTCGCGTTGTGGCTTGGGTAACGGCTGTCATATGCCAAGTTGCCTATAAAGATGGAATGAGATGCGCTTGCTCCCCGATTTGGATTCACGCGCGCAGCGAATCCGCCGAACCCAGCGCGCCCCCGCCCGTTGTTATAGGCTGTATTCGCAATCACGATGCTGTTTTGTCCGCCGATGGCAATTCCACCTGCGTCATTGTCATGGGCGATGTTATCGCAGACCACAGAGTCCGGTGCCCAAATTTCGAAGCCCGTCACTGACGCCCATTTTCCACCTATCGCGCCGTCATAACCCGAACCGCCCCCGGTGCAGATGTTACCAATAATCTTGGCTGAGCGTGTAGTTGGCGAACCTTGTACAAAGATGCCGCTGCCAGATCCCGACCGGTTTACCCGGTTGCGGGCGACAATACCGTCAGTCCCGGCGAAGGAAATCCCAACGCCTTCACAAACGTTTGCGATGACGTGTCCACGACTCGGCCACACCCCACTTTGCGCCGTGACAAGAATCGCCCCGGTCGGTGGCATTGCTCCCGGCACTGTCCTGGTAATGTAATTTCCCTCAATGGACCAGTTGCTGCCGCCGTACGCTTGGATTGCCCACCTGCCGCTTTTGATGATCGCGCAGTTTGCCACTCTCCAGTTGTTGCCCCTGCCGACGATGGCTGCAAAGCCGACTTTTGGAGAAGTATAGTCCCTCATGTCAAATGTCAGGTTCTCCACGCTCCACTTATCTCCGTCACATCGCAGCAAATGATTCGTCGGCATCCCGTCTATCTGCAGAACGGATTCCCTGCGGCCTTCGCCGACCAGATGAACATCGGACGAGACCGCCGCGACATTCAAAGGGGTGATACCGCCGGCAGAAATGAGGTATGTCCCTCTTGGAACCAGACACGTTCCGCCGCCTGCATCTGCTAGCGACTTTAAAGCCGCACGGAACGCCTCGGTATCATTCGTTACACTGTCGCCGACTGCGCCAAATGTTTTAACATTTACTACGTGACCGGCTTTGTCTTGGATTGGGCTGGTAGTGGCATCGGTAGTTGAGTTCTGGACCGCGTGCGTTTTCTTATCGAGGGTGAGTTGCTCGTTTGTGTCCTGGGCGTAACAAATCTGCAATTGCAGGGCCGACAAAATGCTTGCTGCGGCAAATCCCGATGTAAACTTAGAAGCCACCATTTTCGGCTTACCCTTGGTCGTTGTCTCCCGTCTTGATAATCCCGAACCGCCGGTTTAGAGCGCTAAAAGCGACAGGCGCTTGCAGAGCACATAAACATTCTTTCCAAACCACCTGCCAAACAGCTTATCCAAAACGCGGCTTGGCGCAAATAGCCAGCGATCATAAAAGCTCACGGCAGTAGCCGTCACCGTCGACGCACTTCGACCGAGCAGCCGAAAAATTAGTGTGGCAATAAACCCGAGGCAGTCAGCGTATCGAACGTGTTCAATCGCGAAACCTTCTTGCTCGACAAGCCGCCGAAGGGTCGTCTTTGTATAGCGCCGATAGTGACAAAGCTTCTCATCCAAACTTGTCCAGAGACACTCAAAGGCAGGAACATAGATCAGAAGAGCGCCTCCTGGTTTTAATTTTTGGCGAACTTCTCGTACGGCGACCGTGTCGTGCTCGATGTGCTCAAAAACGTTCAGCGAGAAAATGAATGGCACTGAAGCATCTGGGACAGAAGTAATATTATCCAAAGTGTCAAAACCTTGTTCCTCGAGTCTTTCCCTCTGGACAGGGTCCGGTTCGATGCATTTCACGTGATAACCGGCCGCCCGCAGCCGTTTGGAGAACGTCCCAATACCCGCGCCGAAGTCGATCAAATCCTTTGATTCGGTCGATTCGCGGATCAAGCAAGTTAAGTAATTGTTGTAGTTGTGCGCGCTCTCGAGCGCTTCGAGGATATCGACTCCTGAATATTGTGCTTCCATGAACCTTTGTTCCTTCGAAATAGGTTATACTTTACAATGACATAAACAGCTCGCACGCCGTCACGCCATCCTATTTTTTTTCCCTCTTCGTACGTCCGGCCGTTATACGAAATGCCAACTTCGAAAACTCTACAACGAGTTTGTGCCACCTTCGCGGTAACCTCAGGTTCAACACCAAACCGGTTCTCTTCGATGGTTATGTTATGCAGCAGTTCCCGCCGAAACACCTTGTAACATGTCTCTACGTCGGTGAGGTTCAGGTTAGTAAACATGTTAGAAAGCAATGTGAGAAAGCGGTTTCCCACCATATGCCAGAAGTAAACTACGCGATGAGGTCTGCCTCCCATGAAGCGGGAACCGAAAACAACGTCGGCACGATCCTCCAGAATCGGTTCAAGAAGGATTGGGTATTCATTCGGGTCATACTCCAAGTCCGCGTCTTGAACGATGACCACACCGCCAGTAGCTGCCTGGAAACCGGCGCGCAAAGCTGCTCCCTTGCCAAAATTCCGTTCCTGCAGCACGATTTGATCGACCCAGCCGGGAGGCTTCGCTTTAAGAAGTTCTCTTGTTCCATCAGTCGATCCGTCATCCACGACGATGATTTCTACGTCCTCGACCGGCGCTGAGCGGACTGCATCCACCACAGCTTCGATCGTTGCTCGTTCATTATAACAAGGGATAACGACGGATAGCTTCATTTGTCACCGCTCCACTGAGCAAAAGTGGGTTCCAAGGTCAGAGCAGGGGCGTTCTTTGTCAATGTCATGATTACAGCCGCTGTATCGGTCCTGTTGCTTCGTTTCCAACTGTAACCTTCGATCACAGGCAAACGTTTGATGTCTTGGTCGACATCTTTTGAGGATAATAAAAGAGCGTAGACGGGAGTCGCATGGCTGAGGCCATTTGCGACTAATTGAGCCGCCTCGGGCTTCGCATAATGCCAGAGCCGACTATAGCAGTAGTCATGGCGACCGTCGATCGGCGCCGCCACAAATGGCTTCGGCAATAGCGCATTTAGATAGGGAGGCTCGATATCGGATAAAACAATACCCGGTGCGTTTCGAAAGATACCAATGAATTCCTTTTGTGCCGCGTACCGGGGCGACTTCCCATTAGTGTTTGCGTAATGAAGGGCGTCCCAGGCCTGTGATCGACCACCCGTGGGCTTAAAGCCTGATTGCGATGGATAACCGATACAGCTGAGCAGGAATAGTGCCAGCACTCCAACGCTCCAGACCGAAGAGCGCCTTTTGAGAGCCTGGCCCACTGCCCATTCAGCCGGCAGGACGGCGAGTGCAACCAAAAGAAAAAACACAGGCATGTAGAACCGCCCCTCAATGTACTTGTACGTCACAGTTGACATGACGTATGCAATTCCCGCTAGGAATGCGCTGATCTCGAACCGCCGTCCCCGGACGAAGGCCAGACCAAGAACAGATAAAAAAATGAAAGCCGGCGCCACGTAAGTGCCCGTGCCAAAAAGGTTCGCTACCCGAAATTCAGCCCAACTGGCTGTAAGTTCAGACCAGATCATGGCAACTTGGGGAGGAACATTGTGCACAGAAAAAGCAGCTTGCTTGTCCGCCAACGCCGGTACCCAGAATTCATAACCGGTCTTTAACGGGTGGCCAAATTGCAGAGTATTCAGAATAAAGTACGGGCTCGCGGCCACGGCGAATACGGCAAGGGCAAGGCAGCAATGCATGAACCACTTGGTCCAAGATACGTTAGCTGGAAAGAGAGCCATAGCCACTAACAACGGAGCCATGAACACTAACTGAGGCCGTATACACAGAGAGAGCCCAAGAACAATGGCGGCACAGTAAATCAGCAGTCGCCGGCGCCAAGCCAGACCCAAGTAGACCAACGCAAAGGCCAGCTCTATGACAGCCCCACCGGTGAGATCGCTCATCGATGACCGGCTGAAGCTAATGAACGCTGGTTGTGTTGCGAGCAACAGGCTTGCCAACCCTCCGGCGAGTGGCCTTCCAATCGCAACATAGAACATGAAGCTGCCCGTCAATAGCAACAGCCCGATGGTCTGATTTGTTCTAAATGGGGCTAGAATTCCGTTGTGGGGCAGAAATCTGAGCCAGGGGATCATCAAAATGGGGTAGCCTGGCGGGTAGCGGGAGGGTAACTTGTCATTGCCGATTTGAATTGTCGGCGAGCCTTCTTTCAAGATCGAGTTAGCCTGCGCGAAATATTCTACCGAATCCGGATAAGGATGGAGGTCGAGTAAATGCGTGTGCTTCAGTTCGATACGAAGAACGGCACCGTAGTAAAAGAGAAACGCGAGAACAAAGCAAAAAATACCTGTCGTTCCCTGGATCGAAAAGCGACGGGGACCCGTCGCGAAAGAAGGTGAAATCGTGTCTGCCGGACCGGAGTCTCCGAGTTTATCCTTGGCTGTCATTTCCGGAAATCGGGCCGAAGCCTAATACTCATGCGTATCATTGTCGATTCATACCGCTTGCCGGTTTGTCGAATATTTGATACGGCTTAGCAACGGGCGGCAAAACATTCGAGATCGGTTTGTCGAATTGGCCGCCAACACTCTCATTCGTTCAAAATTTCGGAGTGTCTGCGAAAAAACGACGCTTCTGAAACAAGGCTTACGTAGAGCGCAGTCTTTTCCGGCGGGAAGACTCCAGCAATTTCAGCGGCGGCGTCTGGGGCCATCGGGTAAAAGCCGGAAATCAGCAGGAAACAATCTGATCCTCCGTTCAATTGTCAGAGCGAAAATGGCAATGCGACCTCGCTGCGCGTTTGAGTTCGAAAATCTCTAAAAAACATGCGTTTCATCGATTTTTTTGCTGGACACATAACCGTCTGTTTTGAAATGATCCCGGCCTTGGGAAATCAACTCACATAAAAATAATCTATGGATATTCGCTCAACACTCGTCACCGTCGTCGCTGGCGTCTTCATTATCTTTTCTGCCGTCGCCGGCGCCAATCAGGCAGATGACACCACGATAACAATCACGGGAAAGATTCCAGGTGTTACCCCGTTTCTCAGTCAATTGAGCCTGCAGGTCAGCAATACAACCGTTCTGAAGAGCATTCAGTTCGCGATCGACCCGAAACCGGGCTCCGTCACCCGGCCACTCTCAGGCACTTATTCCAACGACTACATCGCGAGCCTGGGATATGTACATCCCCCCCAGATTATTTTGCCAGTTTACGGACTTTACGCTGGATATCAGAATATCGTAAGATTGACTTATCGCTTTCTGGACGGCTCTTCCAAGCAAGCTGTCACGTCGATCACGACCCCCACGTTCGACGATCAAGGCTGCGGCTACAACAATCCGACCATGCTTCAGCCCAGGACGAACAACACCAGTTTGAGTTATGATTATATCTTTGACAGGTCTGCTTGTGGTACTTTCTCACCTGTCATTCTCGACTCCGATGGGGCGTTGCGCTGGGTTAGCCCACTGCCCGCCAACAGCGCCCTTTTTGCGGCTTCCACTTTTTCCGACAACGCAGTTTACGTGACACAAAACAGCCAGGTGTTCCGCATCGAGCTCAGTGATGGGCGCATCAGGTTGCTTGCAGACTATAGCAATATCGGCGTAGAACACCTGCATCACAATATTGATACTGGCAAAACGGGGCTGCTCATTGAGCCCGATACCACCGCCTTCTATGAATCCATCATCCTGGAAGTTGATCACTTAGACGGCAGGGTCCTCAGAACGTTTAACATGGCTGCTATCATCAGCGCCGCAATGATTGCCGGCGGTGACGATCCAAGTCAATTTGTCTTCCATACCCCGGACGACTGGTTCCATAACAACGGTGTCGCGTACAACCGCGCCGATGACTCCTTGGTCATTTCAAGCCGGGAGAATTTCCTCATTTGTATCGATTATCAAACAACCGCTATCAAATGGATCTTGGGCGATCCAACCAAAAAGTGGCACCAATTTGCATCGTTGAGGAAATTTGCGCTGACGGTCGCGCCCGGCAGCCTACCGCCAATTGGCCAACACTCGCCGGGGATCACCTTTGATCAGGGCGTGCTGGTCTTTGATAACGGTCGAAGCAGTCTTTTTCAGGATCCTCCAGGGGATGAACGCAACTATGCGAGTCCCCGCAAGTACAGCTTGGATCTGGTAGGAAAGGTGGCGACTGAAGTATGGAACTTTCCAATGAATCAGAGCATTGTCAGTCCGTTCTGCGGAAGCTGCTATGAGGATGCCCCATACAACTATCTAATTGATTATGCGATCGTTAATGGTGGAATACCCGG
>Ga0065715_10089016_pt1 | contig 16950 bp, 11 predicted proteins | sample MisBulReplicate1_FD_59102 | JGI IMG/M metagenome (GOLD analysis project Ga0065715, IMG submission 59102) | Miscanthus rhizosphere microbial communities from Kellogg Biological Station, MSU, sample Bulk Soil Replicate 1 : eDNA_1 v2 (version 2) | ecosystem: Host-associated > Plants > Roots >...
CCAGAAAAAAGAGTTCGTTGGCTAAGCAAAGTATACTTTGGTGTACTGGATAGCCCTGTTCATGATGTAAATCCATTTGAAGACATACCTCCGTTTTTAGATGCAACCGTCGGTCAGTTGGCCTGGAAAATCGGTTCTGAAACTATTAAAGAATCAAAATCCGTATTCTGCAAACATTTAATGCGTGTGCTTGCTTTATATGATTTTCACATTCCCGAAGAAGAAATCATGCTTTGTATTAACAACGATGGCATGAAAAATAGAGATGTTGTTTCGCATTTCGCCTCTGTTGGAAAATTTCAATCATAACGATTCAATCCATCCTCATATAAAAACCCGCATATATTATCGCTATAATATATGCGGTTTTTTAATTTTCTATCAATAGCTCCCAGACTTGATTTTCAGTTAATCCGTAATAGTATAAATGAATTCCATTTTTGTGTAACACATCACAATGATCGTTTCGATATCATTACATGATTTCATTTATTACACCTTTACCCCATCATGACATACTGCTTAGCTATTAAAGTAAAAGATGGTTTAGTGGCAATCTCAGACACATGCATTACTGCTGGTTCCAATATATCCATTAAGAAAAAAGTACATATTGAACAATACGAAAATAATTCAATGTTCATTATGACTAGTGGACTGCGTTCTGTGCGGGATAAAGCTATAAATTATTTTCAGGAATTAACTGAAACGAACAAAAGCTACAACAAACTGTACAAAGCTGTAAATGCATTTGGAGAACAAGTAAAACGGGTAGCATTAGAGGATAAAACTTTTTTATTAAACGCCGGTTTGAAATTTAATTTGAACACCATCATTGGCGGGCAATTTAAAGATGATGATACACAAAAATTATTTCTCATTTATTCAGAAGGAAATTGGGTTGAATTGGATGAAGGATCACCCTATGTAATTATTGGTAATTCCGGACAAGGAAAAGCCATACTCAATCGGATTCTAAATTCTGAAACCTCCATGAAACAAGCGCTTAAAGCTGGCTTCCTTTCTTTTGATTCAACACGTGTTAGTTCTAACAATGTCGATTTCCCAATTGATGTTGTCTTATATAAAAAAAATTCTTTCCAGATGTTCGAAAAAAGATATGAGCAAAGAGAACTCGCTGCAATTTCAGAACTATGGGCAGAAAAATTAAAAGCTGCCTTAGACGAAATCCCTGAAACGTGGATTGATAAAACCTTTGATACATTAGAAGAAAAATTAGATTCTAAAATTAACAAACCATGAAATTCAAGATCCACAGCGACATATCGTATCAAGTAAGTACGCCTACAACATTCATATTTAATGTACATGCCTTGCGCACAAATACCCAACAAATATTAGAAGAATCGTTGGTAATTAGCCCACAGATACCAATAGAAGAATTTTCTTATAATTCTGGAACAAGTAGATTTGTTCGGTTAAAAGCGAATGGAAATACATCATTCGATATATCTTACACAGCCATAGTTGATACTCACTACAATCTTATTGATCAAGGTCAGGAATTTCAGACTGTTCCAGTAGCTGAATTAGATGGTGAAATCATACCTTTCCTATTTCCAAGTCGTTATTGCCAATCAGATAAATTGCAAAAATTAGCGTATAAAGAATTTGGTCAAATTGAGAATGTATATTCTAAAGTACTAGCAATTACAGACTGGATTTATAACAATGTGGAATATACCAGCGGCAGCACAAATTCACAAACATCTGCAATTGATACATTAATAGAACGGGCTGGAGTCTGCAGAGATTTTGCACACTTGGGTATTGCTTTATGCAGAGCATTATCCATCCCTGCCCGATACTTTACAGGATATGCCTTCAAATTAAATCCACCAGACTTCCATGCATGCTTTGAAGCATACATCGGAGGGAATTGGATCATGTTTGATGCAACACGATTGGTACCTTTAAATGGATTGGTAAAAATAGCTACTGGTCGTGATGCCGCAGATGCAGCTGTTTGCAGCATCTTTGGAAATGCCCTCAGTACAAATATCAATGTGGAATGCAATGTAATAGACAATAATTTTGTGCCATTTTGGTATAATACTAATTCTTTAGAAGGAATTTCGTTTCAATAAAAACTACTAAAAAATGTACTGCCATGAATACGTTTATACAAACAATTCCGTCAGAAGATTTTTTCAGAAAGAATCAGAAGTCTTCTATTGATTTCCCTGCATCAACATACAGGGTTCAACTCAATCACGCTTTTACATTTAAGGACCTGCAAGCACAGATCCCGTATTTACATAGTTTAGGCATTTCAACTATTTACGCTGCTCCAATTACAAAAGCTACTACAGATAGCTCGCATGGATATGATGTTGCAGACTTTTCGCAGCTAAATCCTCAAATAGGTACCCTTGAAGAACTAAAAGATTTATCTTCGACATTGAAAGAATATAATATGACCTGGATACAGGATATTGTACCAAATCATATGGCATTTTCGAATGAGAATAAATTCTTAATGGATGCATTAGAAAGAGGTACCTATTCATCCTATTATCGTTTTTTTGATATAGACTGGGAACATCCGGATTCGTATGGTAAAATATTAATTCCAGTACTGGGATCAGATCTCAATACAGCAATTGATGTAGGTGATATAGCACTCTCTTTTACGGATGCAGGATTTTTCATTCAATACTTTGATACAGTATATCCTCTATCTATTTCGGCATTTCCTGCATTGATTTCTGTTATGGAGGGAAAAGAAATTCATGCAGATTTTATAAAAGAAATCAAATCTTTTTTTAGTGCAAGTATGACAAGTTCTCTTAAAGAATTTGAACACATCAAACAGTACTTCACTCATAAAATAAAAAATGATGAAAATTATATTTTAGAAACAGAGTGGCTGACAAAAAAAATAAATAAAAATAAAACACTCTTAAAAGAATTATTGAATCAGCAATTTTATTCTTTAGTGCATTGGAAAACATCGGAGACTAAAATGAATTACAGACGGTTTTTTACCATCAATAATTTAATTTGTCTGCGCATGGAAGATGAGTCTGTATTCAATGAATACCATGATTTTACATCTTTCTTGTATAAAGAAAATATCATTCAGGGTGTACGTGTAGATCACATAGATGGTCTCTATGATCCCAAACAATATCTACAAAGACTTCGAACACTATTAGGAGATACGTGTTATATCATTGCAGAAAAGATTCTGGAATACAATGAAGATATTGCAAAAGACTGGAACATTGAAGGAACAAGTGGGTACGAATTTCTATCCTTCACGAACCGCGTTTTGACCGATCAACATGGCGCAGAAGAAATCGTTGCATTCTATTCAGATTTTATTCATGATAGAATCGACTATGATGCCATGGTCTTTGACAAAAAACATACATTTCTTTACAGTCAGATGCAGGGAGAATTAGACAACTTAATGGATCTGATACATACATTACATCTCTTAACTCCCGAAACAGATCGAGCACATTTTAGAAAAGCATTAGGCATTTTCATGGCTGCGTTTCCCATATATCGGATTTATCCTGACAGGCTGCCGCTTTCTTCTGAAGCATTTGAGATTATTGAAACCGCTTATAACGTTTCCATACATCATGAACCTAAGCTTACAGCAGAATTTACATTAATAAAAGATCTTTTTATATACGATGAAAAAACCTGTGAGCAGAAACTAAATTTCATCAGAAGACTGATGCAGTTTACCGGGCCATTAGCAGCAAAAGGCGTAGAAGATACGACCTTCTATGTATACAATCCTTTAATTTCACACAATGAAGTTGGAGATGCGCCTTGCGAATTGGGAATTACAATACAGTCCTTTCACGATAAGATGATCAGCAGATTTAAGAATAATCCATATTCGCTAAACGCTACATCTACACATGATACAAAAAGAGGTGAAGATGCACGCATGCGCATAAATGTGTTGTCGCATTTATCTAATGAATGGAAAGTTCTTGTTACTACATGGCATTCTGAAAACTCAGTATTCATAAAAACCATAAACAACAAGCCTGCTCCATCCTTAAACGATGAATATTTTATATACCAATCTCTGATCGGAAGTTTTCCTGAGCATCTAATTATTGATGATTCATTTCTTGATCGTACAAAAAACTTTTTACTAAAGGCACTAAAAGAAGCAAAAGTAGAAACGAATTATACAGAAGCAAACAATGCATATGAAGATGCATGCACTGGATTTATAATATCCATTTTAAATAATCAACATGGTTTTTTAACAACATTTATTCCTTTTGTTGAAAAAACTATGAATTATGCATCAGCATATTCTCTCGCACAGTCTGTCATAAAAATTACTACTCCAGGCATACCGGATATATATCAGGGAAATGAATTGTGGGATATCAGTTATGTTGATCCCGATAATAGAAGGACTGTAGATTACGTATTTAGAAATGAATTATTGAATGAAATTCAATCACTAAAAAACAAGCGTACTGAACTTCTTGATTACCTTAGCAAAAATAGATTTATAGGTGCAGAAAAGATGTTTACAACCATGCAGTTGCTGCAGTTAAGAAATGAACTTCAGGATGTATTTTTATATGGAAAGTATATTCCCGTTTTCGTTTCTGCTCACACGAATAAAAAAGCAATTGCTTATCTACGAAGCTATAACAATGAGCATGTATTGGTAATCGTTCCGGTAGGTTTTGACAGCAAAGGGGAAAATTATTCTCAAAATCAATGGGATGATGTTTTTTTACAAATGCCTCATGGATTACCTGCACAATGGGTAAATATATTTACCAAAGAGACATATACCATCATGAATTCAATCACAATTGCTGAATTATGTACACATTTTCCGGTAGCGGTATTGAAAAATATATAATTCAAAGATTCAATGTTAATTATTAAATACTTTTTTTATAGTTTAACAAACGAACAAAATATTGTCTTAACCATATTTATATGACTTGTTTATTTTCTAAATTGAGAAAAACAACATCAGGTAAAATATGCATAAGAATATTAAAAGAGCGTTGATAGTCGCAATTGTAGTAGGTAGTCTGCTGAACTTAATTAATAGTTACGATGTATTTTTAAATGGCAATTTTACTTTTAGAAATGTATTGCGCATTACGCTCACGTATATTACTCCTTTCTGCGTTTCACTCTACTCCTCGACACAAGCAGCTAAATCATAATTAGTTTTACAATTATGGATACATGGAACATAGACCGGATCTACAACTGGTATGGTATGGCAATTGCTAATGAAGTACCTCATTACAAATTTTATTTTGACCCAAGCGACAATACTTTTTTTGATCTGTTACTGAAAAACAATCAGTATACGATTGAGGACAAGCTAAGACTAAGCGATGAGGACAAAATATTGATACTTTCCAAAATTGAAAAAATTAAAAATAACGATACAACATTAGTCGAAATAAAAAAATCAAAACGAACATTGCTTCATTTGTTCGATCAAACTACTTCTTATGAAAATTACCTAAAAAGAGATGAAGAATGGACTTTTGTAAACGACGAAGTAAAAACATTTCTAAATAAACATGCGGTCGATACATTAACAGCCAGATTGATCGAATGATTTAAACACACAAGTGCAGAATACAACAGGCGTTCCCCACCGTGCATTCTGCACATACACCAACCCTTCGCTCGTCAGAATTCCCAAAGATTGTGTTCGTACTCCATTAATTTTTCTGCAGACCAGTTTGATGCCATACGGCCCTTTTGTTCGTCTGAATAGATATCTGATAAATATTGATCTTGGGCATTAGAAACTTTAATGATGTAGGCACTGAACAAACGTAAATCAAATGCATCTGCAAGATTCTTATTTTCATGATCGTTCTCCACGTTATACCAGATCGCTTTGGGATTATCTTTAAATAATTTTTCAGCCAATTCTTTATAACTAAAGGAAGCAACTACAGTTTGAATCCCTCTTGTATTTAATGGATGATCTGCAGGGATATAAATGGTTATCGTTTGGATGTCATATACCCATTTAGATTCTTGCTTATCAAACAATACATTTTCTTTGATCTCCATCTGATACAGATCACGCGCCATGTATTTTTCTTCCTGCATCATTTTTACAATATCCCTCCAATTTTCACCATATTCTAAAAACAGATCCACGGTATCGGTGGACAATGCAGCCAATGCCGGAGATTGCATTTTTATATAAAAATCGGTGACAGACAGTTGCGTATTCAACGAATCATTTGTGTATGCTTTAACCACTCCATTCTCAACACCATTAATAAGCAAAGCCGTAATTTCGCTGTTCCTGGCAAACAAGGGTTCATTTTGCTTTTCACGAAGATCCAAAGCACGCGTAACGGTCTTTTGATACATCACATCAGAGGTGTGTACAGGTCTTACCGATAGTGGATTATATCCATCTTGTGCATAGCAGAAAGAACTCATGCTAAGAACCCCGGCTGCAATCAAAATCGTTTTTTTCATGGCTATAAAGTTTAGTGGACTTTTATAGCATAATGAGGAGGATACAAAAAGATACAGGAAAATTAAAAATTTATTTCCCTCCTTAGTCCGCCGCGGCGGATAGCGCAGCGCTCTAATGAGTAGCAAATAAAATAGAGTCTTTGACTCGTTTATACCATACGAATCAAAGACTCTATTCTATCATACATCCGTAGGCCCAACAGATCCGCCACGGCGGACTAAGGATAGAGCACAGGATTAATCACTTCAGATGTATCTAGAGGCTCCTCCACTCTGCACCACTGATTTAAATAATCAATGGCTTTAGGATCGCCATAGGAATGGGCTGTTTCTATATCCACACAAGCATCCGTCAATTTGTGGAGATGGTGATTGCATAGGCCACGTTTTAAAAGTGCCTGTGCATAGAAATCTTTTGATTGGACCAGTTTATCATAATAGACATATGCATCGCTGTACAACTTTTGCGTAAAGTATAAATCCCCCATTTCCTGATACGCATATTTGCTTCTGTGATTTTTATCTGCAATGAATAAATTCATACTTTTAATTGCTTCGGGAATATTCCCTGCCGCTTTATAGGAAGCACTTTGATACCAATACAAACTATCAAAATGAATCGGATACAGTTCACATTCTTTAAATGATTCGATCGCCTTTTTAAAATTTCGTACTTTATATAAAGACAAACCTCTTATTCCATAATAATCCGGGGCAATATAGTCTGGTACATCATCCAGAATTAAAATCCGTAATGCCTCCGGATAAAACCCTCCATCCATCCGGATTTTAGCAAATAAAATTCGAGCCTCGTAATTTTTATCATTGAAATACAAAGCCGATTTGCAATGTTCGCTTGAGGTGTAGATATCCAGATCTTCCAGACTACGTTCTGCAGCCCTGTAATAATCAATGGATGTTGTATAATCCATAAACGTTGTGAACGAATATAAGAACAACATAAATGCGACCACAAATCCAGTTACCCATTTCCAATTTGAATTTAAGGACTTTAAAATAGATACTTTTTCTTCAGCCGTTTCCATCAAACTATAATCCAATCGAATCATGTTTGAATCATCGTCTATTTTACCATCTTCGCTTAGCGCAAACTTATTCGTTTCATATAAAAGCTTTACATGAATATGATGCGCTTCCCCGGTTTTTGCAGCAAAGCAGGCAATGACTTCATGTATGGGTGTGTTGTTATACGATATGGGTGTATTCAATTCTATCACATAATTTTCAGCAGTCCCATCATACGATTCCAATCGCACAATCTTTCCATACAAGGGATATATTCCATTGTGCGTACTTTTTTTAGAAGCCAGCAATACCACTTCGCTCCCAACTGTTCTATTCAATGCAAAATTCGATACAAGCATTTCGCGCATGCGCACCCAATGTTTCCTGCATAAGATAACACGTGCAAAATTACTTGAGTACAAAACCACAATGGCAGTATAGGCAAGCAAGCTGGAAATCAAACTATCGTTTGCATGAGGTGCTCCAAAACGTATTGCCTCCAACACAAATTCAAACACAAGGATCATACCCAAACCTGCAACCAATATAAATGCATTTTCACCGGAAGCATAGTCAATACGCGCATCAAATAATGGTGATTGATTGAGTGCTGAATTGTAAAACATTTTCAATGCAAAAAAAGACAATATAACCATACCAAAAGAAAATATATAAAATACTCCCGATACAGACTGACTTAAAAACACATCATACATTCCATGTGCTGTGATCGACAATAAAAAACACAGGATAACATATTTTACATTCTTCAAAATTTTTGTTTGAATGTATCCATACCAGATTACAGTAGAACAAAATATATGCATGATCACAGACAATACACCCCGATCATGAATGATGCTATAACTCTGCGCGCCATAATACTTATCGAAATACATGATATTTTCCATTCCGGCAAAGCCTAATGCACTGATTGTGGCAAGCAATAAATAATCAACGGGCTCTTTAATCCGTTTAGAGAATACCAACACACAAATCAATACAGGCAAGGCCTTGGTAACTTCTTCAATCAAACCTACACCAAAAATGTAATAGAAGACACTTGCAAAAAACCCTCCGTCGCCATATATATTAAAGCCATTATGCAATATATCATACAGGATAATACAGAAGGGTGTTACAAGACACGAGATACCAAATACAATACCATATAGAAGGTAATCCTTTTTCGCAAACAGTTTAAATTGCGTGTAATAGTAGCCCCATAAGAGTGAAATCAATGCTGCAGCAACAATCAGATCCCAAGTTCCATTGACTTCAATCACATGCATGATGTATGTCAACAATGGACCGTTCGAAAAATATTCATCGCGTAAAATATGTTCCGGACAATTCTTTACAAAAAGCGGTACAGACATTAATTTATGTATGCCTTCCGGGTTGCCTGTAGCAAAAAATAATTCCGCTAATCCTTTGTAAGCAGAACTGTGATTCCCTTTTTTATACGTGAGTTCTTTTTCAAACGAAATGATCGCTTCTCCTAATCTCCCTTCGTGTGCCTGCGCCCAGCCTAACTCACAGTTATAATACGGTCTGTCTGTAATGGTCATTTCTTCCAATTCCTGCAGCATCAACCGATAATCTTTCTTTTCTTTATAGATCAATGCATGTCCAAAACGTCCTGCATTTTTATACTCAGGATATGAATTAGGTACAAGGTCAATAAAGTAATTTTCCGGCGTTAGATCATCTCTAAAATACAAACCACCCAACACATTTTGATAGGCAGGTTTGTCGTAGTGATTCTTCATCGTTAAATAGATAAATGCATACGATAAGGTGTCTGCATTTTTAAAAGGTTTGGGAGTCTCCCATGCCGGATTGACCAATTTTTCATGCGCATAAAACAAAGGCACAGGAAGAATCTTATTTACCAGTAATACAATCCAGATTAGTAAAATAACAAAAGCGATGTAAAAGTATTTAAGCATAAAAGTAGCCGTGTATGAAATGATTAAAACACTTTACCAATATAGGGAAAGAAATAATTATTTTTATAAATATGCACATTTCTCTCCTTAGAGTTAGCGAAGCGCTCTAAGGAGCAGCAAATAAAATAGAGTCTCTGACTCATTTATTTTAAACAAAAAAAGAGTGGCGCTATTCACACCACTCTTTCTATACTATACATCTAAACTCTTCTTAATACGCTCTAACGGTCTTGCCTTCCATGTAGTACATGTATGCTTTGTTTACAACACGGTTACCACCTGTAGTAGGATAATCGCCTGTGAAGTACCAGTCACCAATGTGGTTTGGACAAGCTCTATGTAATCCTTCAATCGTTTGGAAGATTACTTCGATCTCTGCATTACAACCTTTTGGTGTAATGATCTCAGCGATCTTTTTACTCACTTGTTCGTACGGGAACTGCAAATACAATTCCTTCACATGGTTCACCATGTTACCACTTAAGTTTGCAATGGCAGACTTACATTTTTCATTTACATCTTCCAATAGATTTTCCTGCTTCGTCTCTTTCAACAAGGCAAGCATGGCACGGAATGCAACGAAGTCTTTTACCTTCGACATATCAATACCATAACAATCCGGGAAGCGTATCTGAGGTGCAGAAGAAACAATGATGATTTTCTTCGGACCTAATTTATCTAACATCTTTAAGATACCATTCTCTAAGGTTGTACCACGTACAATCGAATCATCAATGATCACAAGGTTATCGATTCCTCTGCGTACAACACCATGTGTGGTATCGTATAGGTTTGCAACAAACGATTGACGTACATCATCCGAAGTAATGAACGAACGCAGCTTTGCATCCTTAATAACCATCTTCTCGATACGCGGACGTAAGGATAATACCTTATCTAATTCTGCCCCTGTAACGCCTTCAGAAATAACTTTCTTACGGTAACGAGCCAAATACTCTTCCATCCCTTCTACCATACCTAAGAAACTAGTCTCAGCAGTATTCGGAACATAAGAGAATACGGTATTTTCTATATCGTAATCGATTGCTTCAAGAATTTGTGGAGTAAGAATTTTACCAAGCTGTTTACGCTCTTGATAAATTTGAGGATCAGAACCTCTAGAAAAATAAATACGTTCGAAGCTACATGATTTTTTAGGAAGCTGATCGATGAATTGTTTTTCTTCGTAGTTTCCATCGCGGTCAATAATTAACGCGAAACCAGGTTGAACTTCTTTAATATCTTCGTAGCTAATTTTTTCCATCGCACTTTTGATGGCTTGTCTTTCTGAAGCTACAATAACAATTTCATCATCTGCATAATAAAACGCCGGACGAATACCGGCCGGATCGCGCGCTACGAAAGCAGCACCGTGACCTGCAATACCCATCATGGCATAACCACCGTCAAAGTCTTTACAAGAACGCATCAAGACACGTTGTAAATCCAATTCATTTTCAATGATGGTTGATACCTGAGAATTTGAAAATTTGTCTTTATGTTTTTCGAATAAAAATTGATTTTCTTCATCTAAGAAGTGACCAATTTTTTCCAATACCGTTACGGTATCTACTTTTTCTTTTGGATGCTGACCAAGTTCAATTAATTTATTGAACAACTCATCTACGTTAGTCATGTTGAAGTTACCAGCAACAACCATGCTGCGGCTTCTCCAGTTATTCTGACGTAAGAATGGGTGACAGTTTTCTATATCGTTATTACCATGCGTACCGTAACGTAAGTGACCCATTAGAACTTCACCTGTGAAGGCAACGTTTTCTAACAACCACTGAGCGTCGTTCAGTTTGTCTTTGTTATCACGAATGGCTTTTCTGAATTTCTTATTTACTTTCTCAAAAATTTCAGCAATGGGTTGCTGATCAACGGAGCGGTAGCGGCTAATGTAACGCGTACCTTGGGGAACATCTAATTTGATTACTGCAATACCAGCACCATCTTGGCCTCTGTTGTATTGCTTTTCCATCAATGTATACAATTTATTGATGCCGTAATATGGTGTGCCGTATTTTTCGACGTAGTGTGCAAAAGGCTTACGCAACCTGATGAGTGCTATACCACATTCGTGCTTGATCGCATCGCTCATAGATGATAGATTTTAAATGTATACAACTATTACTTTTAGTAAATCCATTAACCAATCGGGGGCAAAGAACAACACAACCACCGGTAGTATACTTAAACTTACGAAAACAAGAGAACTTTTGTGTTTGGATGTAAGTATTACTGCGTTTTCAAACTCCTTGAAAAACAAGGAATAAGGAACCCTCATATAATAGAAAACAGAAGCTACTGTTCCCGCGACCGCTACACCGACAACTCCCAACAGAATCGGGGAATGAATGGTTTCATAATGTAGCCAAACTGACGTAAAAACGAAAATTTTTGCAAAGAAACCTGCTGTAGGAGGTAAACCGATAAGGGTCGCCATTACTAGAACAAAGATAAGACTCATAACAGGTTCCTGCCTACCTAATCCATTAAAGTTATTCACAGCATCACCGTTACAAATATTCTCAAAATAATCCAATGCAAACAAGGCTGCTGGAACACTGAACAGGTAAACAATTAAGTAGAAAAACAATGCCTGTTGACTCAAATCGCCTCCTCCTAAGAGTGCCATACCAATGAAACCGCCTTGTGCTATAGAAGAATATGCCATTAATCGACGGGCATTGCTTTGCATTAAAGCAGAGAAATTACCAACCAACAAACTCAATCCAATAATGGTAGCCAGAACCAGCGTATAGGACTGCATGCCTTCAAAAACCGCCGATAGCCTCGCTAAGAAGATAAATGCAGCAATTTTCGGAAGGGTCGAAAGGATGTTTAATACGCCCCAACCTGAACCTTCATAGGTATCGGGTGTCCAGGGATGGAATGGAAACAACGATGTTTTAAAGAACAAGGCTGCCAAAACAAGGGCTAACACGATCCATTTTGAAAACATTGGCACAGCGGCGAAGACCATAATCCAGCGCGGTGAAAATAGATCCATCCCCGCAGTTAAGCCATAGATCAACGAAATACCAAACAGCATCACTCCTGTTGCGAAGGCGCCATAGAGTAAATATTTAATTCCCGCCTCTGTACTTTTTTTGTCCAAACGCGATGCAACTAAGATATAGGAAGGAACAGAAATGAGTTCCAACGAAAGGAAAACCACAAATAAATTAAGCGATGACACCAATAAGAAGCAGCCTAGAAGAATTGCTAAAAAGAGTATGTAGGTCTCCCCTCTTTCGCGCAGCCATGCAGAAGATGGCGATAGCTGAATAAATACCAATGCAAGTATGCCGCTCAACACCAACAAAATCTTACTAAATAAAATAGTTGGGTTTTGTAACAGCATATGATTCATAAACTCAACATTGGGAATTGAGTTGCGATCAAATAAAACATCTGCCAAATACAATCCTGCTGCGCCTACACTTAGGATTGAGACTGCAGCGAAATAGGTATTCTTGCGTGTAGTGCTAAACATATCCAAAAACAACACCAGCAGCAATGCCACTAACAGCAATGCCTCCGGAACGAGGAACTGTAAACTTTCACGAATGTGATCCAATATATTCACTGACCTATAGTTTTAAGATGCGGTTTGTATTATTTCATACTGATAAAAAACTCTGTCCATGCTTGCATAGACGGTCCGATTTTATTCAATAAGATTGAAGGAAATAAACCAAATAAAACAATCAATCCGGATAAGGTATAAAGCAATACTTTTTCGGAGAGTGTAATGTCTGTCAATAAATTTCGATCTACAGTAATATGTGTTGAAAATTTACCGAAGAACATACGTTGTAAAGTCCATAAATAATAGGCTGCAGATAACAACAAACCTAGTGTTGCCACAATCGGCATCCAGGTAGGTATGGGTGCTGTAGCACTTGTTGCAGCCTGAAAGGCACCGATGAAAATTAAAATTTCAGCAATGAAACCCGACATGCCCGGCAAACCTAAAGATGCAAAGAATGCAATGGTAACAATCACAGAATAAGCAGGCATTTTAGAGATCAAACCTCTGTAATTTGGAATCATACGATCGTGTGTACGATCATACAATACACCTACTAATAAGAATAACAACGCAGAGATCAAACCATGACTGAACATCTGATACACCGCACCGGTAATGCCTTCGGTGGTTGCAGCAGCTAAACCCAATACCACAAAACCCATGTGTGAAACAGATGAGTATGCAATCATTTTTTTCAAATCAGTTTGTACCAAGGCAACAAAGGCTGCATACAAAATCGTAACCACTCCGATTAGACCGATCCACCACGAGGCGTCGGCAGCTTCCTGAGGAAACAAAGGCCATACAATACGGATCAAACCGTAGCCACCAATTTTAAGCAAGATGCCTGCAAGTACTACGGAGACTGCCGTTGGAGCTTCCACGTGTGCATCGGGTAACCAGGTATGAAATGGAAAGGCTGGTAATTTAATTAAAAAACCAACCAGCAATGCGATGAAACACCAGGCACGAATAGAATAACCGAATAAGGTTAATGTATTGTGTTCGCCCAATAATCCATTCGGGAAATAATTTACCGGATTGCTCAACTGAATCAGATCCAGTGAATGTATGATGGATGGATTGTTAATCAACTCACCTGAATGTATTCCTTCCTGAATATTTTGCATCGTATAGCCTGCATTGGATGCTACATACTCCATCATTTCTGCAGGATTGTAGGTACTGATGAACAATACTATGAATACAATTAAAATTAAGATAGAACCGAATAAGGTATATAAGAAGAATTTGATCGATGCATATTCTCTTCGTACTCCGCCCCATATTCCTATTAAGAAGAACATCGGCAACAACATAAATTCAAAGAATAAAAAGAACAGGAATAAATCCAAAGCAAGGAAACAACCCGGAATAGAAACACATAATAATAAATACAAGGCATGATACCCTTTTGCTTGTTTTGTGATGTTCGCTGAAGCGCAAGCCCCTGCAAACAGTACAATGGAGCTTAACAGGATCATTGATAAACTCAAGCCATCTATACCTAAAAAATAATTTACAGAGAGAATACCTAAGTTGCCCAACGGTAATTGAAACCAATTGGCTTTCTCCATGTATACCAACGAGTCGTAACTATGGAACTGAAAGTATTCCGGTTTGAAAGCTACAAACAAATAGATGCTCAAGCATAATTGCAATGCAGTAACAAGTATCGAGACCCAACGGTAGTTGCGGTGATCGTCGCTTTTTATAAATAACAAACCCAATACACCCAGTAAGGGTAAAAAGATAAGTATGGATAATAAATGTGCTGCCATATAATATATTTATGCAATTACAGATACCAGCCCAACCAGAGCAGCATCAACGCAAAAGCTATTAAGGTGAAATAGAAATATCCTTGAATGTTTCCTTTTAAATACGAACGGAAGAATGAACCGATGAAGCGGATAAAGCCGGATACAAAATGTACCAGACCATCAATCACCCAGCGATCAAATACATCTGCCAATTGAGCGATAACAATAAAGAAGTAGGCTTTACCATGGATGGCACGATTGATAAAACCATCAGTTGCCATGCACATGTTCGAAATAATAAATACCGGACGAATAAAAAGAAGCTTAATTCCTTTTTCAATGTAATAGTTGCGTGCAAATAACCGTGTCAAAGATTGGCGCGTATCTAAAAACATATCAACCGCTTTATACTTCTTCACGGCAATCGCTATGGCACTGAAAGTGAATAACGAAGCAACAGCTGGAATAAATAAATGAAACTCGTGGTGCGCTGGAGAAACAAAAGCACCTTTCATCCACCAACCTGTTTGTGCATGAAATGGATTCCATGAAAAGAAAAACCAGAAGCTCAATCCTCCCAATACAAGCAAAGGAACATTGATGAGCCAAGACGATTCAGTAATGTGATCGAAATATTTTTTGTAAGAAATATCTGTTTTCAATAATCTAAATTCTCCGAAGAAAATCAAGATCATTTGTCGTGTCATGTAGAATGCCGTAAGTGCAACCGTAATAAATGCTGATGTTACCACCAACCACGACCAGCCACCTGAAACCGTAGCCCAATCATACAAGGCACCAAGGATGGCATCTTTCGAAAGAAAACCGGAGAAGAATGGTAAACCAATCAATGCTGCATAAGAAAGAACATAAGCTACAAATGTGATCGGCATCTTTTTTCTAAAGCCACCCATTAATCGCATATCAAGTGTATCCAGCTCTTTGTATTGTCCGTGATCAAACTGGTGACTTTGCATGTGATGCATAGAATGAATTACTGCACCAACCGATAAGAATAAACATGCTTTAAAGAAGGCGTGTGTTGCTAAGTGGAAGAAGGCTGCATCGTTTGCTCCTACTCCTACTGCCATCATCATATAGCCCAATTGTGATACGGTAGAAAATGCCAATACTTTCTTACTGTCGAATGTACGCATGGCTTGTAATGCCGCTAACAATGCTGTGATACAACCAGTAATGGTAATCAGGTTCGGAACCCAATCCAATAACAGGAAGGATGTTTTTAACAATAAGAATACTCCGGCTGCAACCATGGTGGCTGCGTGTAATAAGGCAGATATAGGCGTTGGACCAGCCATGGCATCCGGCAACCAAACATATAACGGGAATTGCGCCGACTTACCTACCGTTGCAAACCAGATTGCTAAACCAGCAAACAGCGGCAAACCAATAAAGGAAGCTTGCAAAGCAACAGAACCATTTAACTGTTCTTTTATAATGGAAATTTCTGTTGTGCCATACACCGCAGATAAGATCATGATTGCGATCACAAAAGCCAGATCCGCAAACTTGTTGTATAGAAATGCTTTTTTTGCAGCAGCTGCAGAGGTATCTTTTTCATACCAGAAACCAATCAGTAAGAACGAAGCCAAACCTACCAGTTCCCAAAAGATAAAAGTGATCAATAAATTATCACTTAAAATAATACCCAGCATGGAAGACACAAACAAGGCCAGGTACGGAAAGTACTTCGAATGATTTCTGCGTTCCCTCATGTATTCGACTGAATACAAATGCACCATCAAGGATACAAAGGTTGCAATCACCATCATGGTTGTGCTGTAACTATTCAGCAGCATGCTGGTAGTAAATTTGATCGTACCTATTTCAAACCATACCCAGCGCGATAAATGTTCGCCTTCGATACTGATATGCAAATACAAGGACAATACAAACATTGCACCCATTACGCCTGTTGCTAACCAGGAACGAATCGATGCTAAGATATGCTTACCCGTAAAGAATAAAATCATGAAGGTAATAATCGGCATGAAAAAAATGCTCAATGCCAACATAGAAATGCTATCTGCAGGTATTAAAGGAACTTCGATATGTGGAATCAGTTCGTTCAAACTATTTTTCTTTTAACGTATTAATTTCGTTCAAGTCAATTGTATTCAATTTCTTAAAGAGTACAATGACAATAGCCAAGGCCACA
>Ga0065715_10000500_pt1 | contig 16882 bp, 14 predicted proteins | sample MisBulReplicate1_FD_59102 | JGI IMG/M metagenome (GOLD analysis project Ga0065715, IMG submission 59102) | Miscanthus rhizosphere microbial communities from Kellogg Biological Station, MSU, sample Bulk Soil Replicate 1 : eDNA_1 v2 (version 2) | ecosystem: Host-associated > Plants > Roots >...
AATTCGCGAAATTCTCGACCGGCTTGAACAGCAGAACGTCAGGGGTGAAATCACGCTAGTGGTGCAGGGTGCTACGACGAGAGCTCCCATTCCAGAAGAAAAAGTGATCAACGAGATACGCCAGCTAGCCAAAAACGGAGTGCGAGTAAAGGAGATTTCAGAATTGGTGGGCGCGCGTCATGGGATTTCGAAGCGAGAGATCTACCGGCTTGCGCTTCAAGTAAAAAACTTGAAGTGATTCGAGGCGGTAACAAATAAATGGGCGCAGCATGCTGGCCCTACCGTTTAATCACAAAACCATGAAAGCTATGTTCCGGATCTTCCCAACGCACACTTACCTCGGCGACGAGGGCGCCAGCGGGCCCGCGATGACACCAGGCGATTAATTGATCGAGTTTTTCCCTTGCGCCCTCGGCAACTAACTCGACTGAGCCGTCGGAACAATTTCTCACCCATCCGGTAATCCCCAAGCTTTGGGCTTCTTGGCAGGCAGAAGCGCGAAAATATACACCCTGCACTCTACCCGCGATTTTGACCCGCGCGCGGTTGGTTTCTGATGCGTTCACAGCCATCCTGCGTGTTCATAACCAATGTACGACGACCCTGCAATCCGGTAGACCGCCCGGAGCTGCAAACGATTTGACAAGCCAGGATTGACTTTTGTAGGCTGTCGCCGTTTCGCTAGGGCTGCGGTATCAAGAGCGCGAGCAAATGATGCGCGCCCGTTAAGGCCTTGCCCATTCGCTAACTTTGACTGGTTAAAATGAGCGGTTGTTGCATTCAACAAGGAGGGCCGAGATGGGAGTAAAATTGTATGTGGGGAATCTCCCCTACAACGTGACAGAGGAAAGGCTCCAGCAACACTTCGCGCAGCATGGCTCGGTGGTAAGCGCGCGCATCATTACGGACAAATTTAGTGGCCGGTCAAAGGGCTTCGGCTTTGTGGAAATGAGCTCCGATCAGGAAGCGGAGAAAGCCACCAACGCGCTTAACGGAACCGATTTCGAAGGCCGCAACATTGTCGTAAGCGAAGCTCGCCCGCAAACCCCGCGCGGCCCCCGACCCGGTGGCGGTGGTGGGTTCGGCAGTGGCCGCCCGCCGCGCCGCGACCGCTACTGATCCTGCTCGAGTAGCTGCAAAAACTTCTCTTCGCTTAGGATTTGCACTCCGACCTCTTGGGCTTTTTTTAGCTTTGACCCGGGGTCGGCGCCGGCAACGACGTAGGTCGTACTGCGGCTAACACCAGACGTTACTCGCCCGCCCAGCGCTTCGATCCGTTTCTGCGCCTCGGGGCGAGACATGCTGTCCAATCCGCCGGTAAGCACAAAACTCTTCCCGCTGAGACTGCCAGCTTTTTTCGGCTCGGTTCTAAATTTTACGCCGGCGGCGAGGAGTTTTTCGATAACGCGTCGATTAGCCTCCTGAGCAAAGAAACGGGCAATGCTTTTGGCTACTTCCGGGCCGATCTCGCGCACTTCCATCAGTTCTTCCTCTCGCGCTCGTTCGATTTTCCGTAGATCACCAAAGTGATCCGCCAAGAGCTTCGCGGTGGCTTCACCGACATGGCGGATGCCGAGGGCGGTCAAGCCGCGCGCCAGTGTTGTATGCTTGCTTCGCGCCAAGTTGTCGAGAAGATTTTGCGCCGATTTCGCCGCCATGCGGTCGAGCCCGGCGAGTTGCTCTTTGGTGAGCTTATAAAGATCGGCAACATCTTGCACCAACCCGCGCTCGACCAGTTGGTTGATCAGTTTCTCCCCGAGTCCTTCAATATCCATGGCTCCGCGCGAACCAAAAAATTTCAAGCTCTCTTTGAGCTGTGCCGGGCATGAAATACCGATGCATCGGTACGCGGCTTCGCCTTCTTCGCGAAAAACTTGTGAACCGCAAATCGGACAACGCTCGGGCATGACAAATTGCTTTTCGTCACCTGTACGCTTTTCCGTAAGCACTTTGACGACGTAGGGAATGACGTCGCCAGCGCGTTCGACGACGATTGTGTCGCCAATGCGAATGTCTTTGCGGGCGATCTCGTCCATATTGTGCAATGAGGCGCTTTTGACCATGACACCGCCGATCGGCACGATTTCGAGACTCGCTACAGGCGTCAGCGTGCCCGTGCGGCCGACGTTCGCTTGAATATCTAGAATGCGCGTAGTGGCCTGGCGCGGCTTGAACTTATAGGCGATCGCCCAGCGAGGGGATCGGGCGATTTGCCCCAGACGCTGTTGCAGCGGTGTGCTATTTACCTTGACGACGAGGCCATCGATTTCGTAGGGCAATTGGTCACGCCGCGCTTCCATTTCGTCGCGATAGCGAAAAATTTCCTGTACGCCACGACAGAGACGCCCAAGGGGGACGGGTTTCAGACCCCACCGTTCAAGCCCTTCGCGAAAGTCGCAATGGGTGGCAAACTGCACTCCTTCAATAAGGCCGGTGCCGTGAAAAAAAATATCCAGGGGACGTTTCGCCGTAATCGTCGAATCGAGTTGTTTTAGCGAACCAGCCGCCGCATTTCGCGGATTGGCAAAAACCGGCTGGCCCTGTTCTTCCCGGTCCCGGTTCATCTTTTGAAAAGCTTTGAGCGGCAGGAAAACTTCGCCACGGATTTCCAATCTCTTCGGGATCGGCTGACCATCGGCGCGCAGCGTGAGCGGAATCGATCGAATCGTTCTGAGATTGGCAGTGATGTTCTCGCCATTGATGCCGTCACCTCGGGTGGAGCCCAGGGTAAATTTGCCGTCAAGATAAACGATTTCCACGGCTAGACCATCGATCTTCGGTTCGACTGCGTAGTCGATGCTCTCGTTGTGCTTCAAAAACCGCTGCATTCTTTCCTCGAACTCCACCAGTTCTTGGGGATCCATCGCATTGTTGAGCGATAGCATGGGAAGGGAGTGTTGGACCGTGGAAAATCGTTCCAGTGGCGGCGCGCCCACTTTTTGCGTCGGCGAATCCGGCGTCACCAGCTCGGGGTGGTTTTTTTCCAGCTCGAGCAGGCGACGAAACAAGCGATCGTACTCGGCGTCGCTAATCAGTGGATCGTCAAGAACGTGATACTGATAATTATGTTTTTCAATTGAGCGCCGGAGTCGCAAAATTTCGTCTGCGGCGGCTTGGGACACTTCAGTCATAGGTCAGCGTTAGGTTATTTAAACGCATCGTGGTGCATCGCAACAAAAAAATTAACACACTTAAAACAACGAATGAAGCTTCGGAAAAACCGCGCGTTGACCGTCTAAAAGCGTTGTGTTAACCCTTCAGTTGATGATTGGTATGCGTGCGCTTTGGACGCCTCTTTTGCTGCTGGCTTTGGCCGGCTGCAGCGCAGCGGGCCCGGGCACGCAGCTTCCTCCCGACGGTTTGAGCTGGTCTCCGGAAATTCCGCCTTTCCGTAATCTGCCAAAAACGGAGATTCCACCGGAAGCGAGCGCGTTCAGTCATTTCCTGATGGCTAACGCGCTGCTGGGGGACGGTGATTTCGATAATGCCGTCAAGCAAATGGAAGCGGCGGTGCAGGCTGAACCGAATGACGCCTTCCTGCATTTTCGTTTAGCGTCGCTCTACGTCAAAAAAGGCGATATGCGCAAAGCGCTGGCGGAAGCTGAGACCGCGGCGCGCCTTGATCCACAAAGCGCCGACAATCATATGCTGCTGGCAGGGCTCTATTCTTCGCTGGGAGAGAACCAAAAAGGCATCACTGAATATAATGAAGCGCTGAAGCTCGATCCGAAGAATCAGGAGGCACTCCTGTACTTGGGTGCGCTCTATCTGCAGATCGATGACTTGCCTCGAGCCACGGAAAAATTGGAAGCGTTGCTCAAAGCTGATCCGAATTCGATGTTGGGTTATTACTACCTCGGCCGGGTGCGCGCCAAGAGTAAGCTCTATCTGGCTGCCGAGCAGAGCTACCGCAAAGCGCTGGAGCTCAATCCAAAATCCGAAGCGGTATTGTTGGACCTCGCGTTGGTTTATGAGCTGGAGGGCAAGACCGAAGACGCTATTCAAAGCTACCAGCGGCTCTTGCAGGTGAACGCGCAAAATGTCTGGGCACGTCGTCGGCTCGGTGAGCTTTATGTCGGCCAAAATAAGCTCGATGAAGCGCTGCGGCAGTTCGAGAGTTTGCAAGGGAGCGAAGTCGACCCCCGCGAGACGCGGATTAAAATCGGCTTGATCTCATTTGAAAAGGGCGATTTCGAACGCGCGGCAACGGAGTTCAACCTGGTTCTCGCAGGCGATCCCGACAATGACCGGGCGCGCTATTATCTTGGCGCCACGTACGTGGAAATGAAAGCGGATGATAAGGCGCTGGAGTCGTTCGAACGGGTGTCGGAAAAAAGTGAGCTCTTTCTCGATTCCCGTTTGCAAGTCGCCTATCTCTACGACCGTAAGGAGCAGACCCAAAAGGCGATCGAAGTATTGCAGGCAGTACTGAAAAAGGGCAACGACCGGAAGGAAATCTACGCATTTCTGAGCTCGCTTTACAGAAAGACAAAGGAATATCCGAAGGCGATTCAGGCAATGGAGCGGGTGGTCAGCTTAGATCCGAAGAACGATGAAGCGCATTTTCAGCTCGGCGCGCTTTACGACGAGAACAAAAACAAGGAAAAATCGGTCGCGAACATGAAAAAGGCCATTGAGCTCAATCCCAAGAATGCCGCGGCACTGAATTATCTCGGCTATACGTGGGCAGAAATGGGCGTGCAGCTCGACGATGCGGAAGATCTCATCCAGCGGGCGCTTAGCATTCAGCCCGACGACGGCTTTTACATCGACAGTTTGGGCTGGGTCTACTATCAAAAGGGCGAATACCCTAAAGCGGTCGAATATCTCGAGCGGGCGGTGGAGATCACTGGCGACGATCCGACCATCATCGAGCACCTTGGGGATGCGTATGAAAAGGCGGGAAGGCCGGATCGGGCTCTGATACGCTACCGCGCCGCGCTTAAGCTCACCAAGGAAACCGATCAAAATAAACGGCTTCGTGACAAGATTCAGCGCCTGGAAAAAAAGACTTGATCGTGCGATTTCCGAGCCGTTTCACGACACCGTCAAAACCGGTCAAAGCATTAATCTTCGCCACTGCTCTCGGATTCGCTGGCTGTGCCACAGTAACTAGTCCGCCCCAGCCCAAATTGCCTGCGCCCCAGTGGGAACTGAGCAAGCTGGTTGACTCGATGTCTCAGCGCGTTCAACAATTTCGTTCGATAAAGGGATTGGCACAGGTCGATTACACCGGACCTGACGGCAAACACGGCTTTCAAGAAGCCGTATTGGTGCAGCGACCGGATCGACTGCGTCTCGAAACGCTGAGCTTTTTGGGGGCGATCCTGATCGTTACGGCTAATAGCAAGGAACTCGTTGGCTATCACCCGCGCGAGGGTATTTTCGTGCGCGGCGATCGGACCGAGGCGAATCTAAGCCGGTATACACAAATCCCGCTCGATCTGGAAGAAATCACGATGCTGCTGATCGGTTTGCCGCCAGTGGATCCCAACGGGCCCGTAGAACAAGACGGAAACACGCTGATTTTTTCCAGAAAAGACGGCAAGCGCGACGTTGTCGCTTTTGAATCGCAACAGCCGGTGCCGACGAAGTGGGAGCGCTTGAACGCCAGTAGTAGCGTTGAACTCAGGACCGAATTCAGTGACTACACCGAGACTACCGCCGGGTTGTTTCCATCCCGGATTGTTTTCGAGGCGAACTTGCAACGTAAGAAAGTGCAGATTCGCTACCAACAACCGGAGATGAACGCGACAATTTCTCCCGAGCTCTTTTCCCAACAAAAACCTCCCAATGTTCAGGAAGTGCCGATCGAAGCTATTGGTAGCTAAGCCATGTTGAGGCGGAGCTGGCGAGTCGGATTGGTGCTGCTGGTACTGCTCGGCTGCGGTGATAAGACGGAAGTGAAAGTAGCCGAGGCTCCGTCCGGAGCGACGGCCAAGGATCCCGGCAAACCTGTGACCGGCGACTGGTTAGTGATTCACAGTCTCAGCGATCCGGAGCTCCTCAATCCGCTTACCAGCAGCGACGCCTCGGCCAGCGAGGTGTTGAATTATGTTTTTGAAAGTCTCCTGACGCGTAATCCAAAAACGCTCGAGCTGAAGCCGTGGATCGCGGCGGCGCGGCCGGAGATATCCCNGGACAAGCTCACTTACACTTTTAAGATTCGCCAGGACGTGCGCTTCCAGGACGGCCGGCCGGTGACCGGCGAAGACGTGCTTTTCAGCGTCAAGGCGATCAAATGCCCGTTCGTGAACGCGCCCTTTCTGCGCGTTTATTTCAATTCTCTTATCGACGCCGAGCTGGTCGATCCGTATACGATTCGTTTTGTCACCAAGGAGCCATACTTTCTCAATGAAAGCGTGCTCGGCGGCATCACGCTGCTGCCGCGCCACTACTACGATCCGGAAAATCTTTTGCAGCGGATCAGCGTCCGCCAGCTCGCCCAGGACCCGGCGAAATTGCCGCCTGAGGCGAAAAAATTCGGCGAGCAGTTCAACCGCAATTTCAACCGCAACCCGCTCGGCTCGGGACCGTACAAGTTCAGCCACTGGAAAACCGGCCGCGAGATCGAGCTGGCGCGCGACCCGAACTACTGGGGCAACGGCAAGGAGGGCATTGATCAGCCGCACCTCGATCGGCTGAAATTTCGCATCGTGAATAACATGGACGCAGCGCTGACGCAGCTCAAAAGCGGCGGCCTCGATTACATGGAAGTCTTGCAGCCGGTACAGGTGGTGCGCGGTACCAACAGCGAGCACTTCAAGCGCGAGTTCAAAAAATATGAATATTACGCGCCGACCTACACCTACATCGGCTGGAACAACGACCATCCGATTTTCCGCGACAAGAGAGTCCGCCAGGCGATGACCTACATGACCGATCGGAAGCTGATCGTTCAAAGCGTGCTCTTCGGTCTCGGCGAAGTGGTCGACAGCACCATTTATTTTTTCCGGCCCGAGTACGACAAGGATCTGAAAAGCTATTCCTTCGACCCGCAGAAAGCGCTGACCTTGCTCCATGAGGCGGGCTGGCAGGACACCGACGGCGACGGTGTGCTCGATAAAGTCATCGACGGTAAAAAGACGCCGCTGCGTTTCGAGATCAAGGTCAACTCGGGCAACGCCGTGCGCAAGAGCGTCGCTCTGGTGCTTGTGGAGGAGCTTCGCAAGCACGGCATCGACGCGCGCGTGCGTGAGCTCGACTGGACGATTTTTTTAAACGACGTGAAGAACCACCAGTTCGACGCTGTCGTGCTCGGCTGGCAGATGCAGACCACCGAGCCGGACATGTACCAGATCTGGCATTCCTCTCAGGCGGCCAACAAAGGCTCCAACGCGATCAGCTACAAAAATGCACGGGTGGATGAGATCCTCGAAACCTACCGGCGCGAGTTCGATCCGCAAAAACGCATTCAGCTCTACAAGGAATTTCAGGAGATCTTGAACGACGAGCAGCCCTACACGTTTCTCTACGTCGGCAAGCGCGCCTCCGCCGTCCAGCGGCGCTTCGAGGGCGCCGAGGTTTTTCCGGACGGTCTTCGTCCCATTGACTGGTGGGTGCCGGTGGGGCGGCAGAGGTACGCGAGCCTGGCGACCGCCCGATAATCGAGCTATTTCATGGCAACTTATCTAACGCAGCGCCTACTGCTGATGATTCCGACGTTCATCGGAATTACTTTGATCGGCTTTCTGATCATGCGTCTGGCGCCCGGCGATCCTGCCGAGCTGCGCGCGGCGGGCGGACTCGGGGCGGCCGGCGGCGCCGGCATCTCGCTTGAAAAACGCGGCGCCGTGGACGAAGCGATGGCCCAGTGGCGGGCGCAGTATGGCCTCGACAAGCCGCTGCACGTTCAGTACCTCGTCTGGATCGAGAATCTTTTCACCCTAAAATTCGGCGATTCCTTCAAGGACAGCCAGCCGGTGTGGGACAAAATCACCGAACGGCTTCCGGTGACGATCAAATTAAATGTCTGGTCGATTTTTGTCGTGTACTTGGTGGCCATTCCCTTGGGCATTTATTCTGCGACTCACGCCAATTCGTTGGGTGACCAGATCACGACGGTCTTTGCGTTCGGCTTTTTCGCCGTGCCCCTGGTATGGGCTGCGACCATGGCGATCGTATTTATCTGCGGCGGTGATTTTTATTACTTGTTTCCGCCCGGCGGCCTAGAGTCGCTGGATTTCGCCGAGCAGTGGCCGCTTTGGAAAAAAATCCAGGATCACGCCTGGCATTTATTTCTACCTGTCGTCCTGTTGTCGTACAGCGGGTTTGCGGCCCTATCCCGCTACATGCGCTCGAGCATGTTGGAGGTACTCGGACAAGATTACGTTCAGGTGGCGCGGGCAAAGGGACTCAAGGCAAAAGTTGTGATTTTCAAGCACGTGCTGCGTAATTCCCTAATCCCCCAGGTGACGCTCCTGGCTGACCTACTCCCCGGACTGATCGGAGGCAGCGTCATTATTGAAACGATCTTTTCGATACCGGGTTTGGGGCAGTTGGGTTTCGAGTCGGTGCTGGCGCGGGATTATCCGACGGTACTGGCTCTATTTACCGTGAGCGCGGTGCTGACTCTGATCGGCATTTTACTTTCCGATCTTTTGCTCGCCGTCGTGGATCCGCGCATCGCCTTCGGCCGCCGCCAGCAATGAGCCCGTCATCGCACACAGCTCAGCTCCAAGCCACAGAGAAACCGGCCGGCTTGGAGAACGCCAACCTCGTCGACGGACTCTGGTCGGATGTCTGGAGGCGCTTCAAACACAACCGCATCGCGCTCGCCGGCTTCTACGTTGTCTGCCTGCTCACATTCATGGCGCTGTGCGCGGACTTTATCGCCAACGACAAGCCGTATTACCTCAATTACAGGGGTAAGGGTTATTTTCCCATCCTGCGCAGCTTTCTGGTCGGCGCCAAGCTGGCACAGTGGCCGGCGGAACTGCTCAACGTGGATTTCAAAAGGCTCCAAGGCGCGAGAGCTTTGTATCCGCCGGTTCCCTATCGGCCGACCAACATCAACCTGCTCGAACCGCTCGAGCCGCCCTCCGCGAAACATCTGTTCGGCACGGATAAGTTGGGCCGCGACGTCGCCGCAGGCATGATCCACGGCTCGCGCATTTCTCTCTCCATCGGCTTTGTCGCGGTCGGCATCGCGCTCCTAATCGGCGTTGTGCTCGGCGCGATCGCCGGCTATTTCGGCTCCTGGGTCGACCTCGCGATCTCGCGCATCTTCGAGATCATGCTGTCGATACCGACGTTCTTTTTGCTGATCACGATCGCAGCGCTGCTGCCGCCGAGCATCTTTTTGACCATGACGATCATCGGCGCCACCAGTTGGGTCGGCATGGCGCGCTTCACTCGTAACGAGTTTCTAAGAATCAGAAACCTGGATTACGTCACGGCGGCGGTGGCGCTCGGGGTCTCCGATCGCAAAGTGATGTTTAAGCACATTCTTCCCAACGCGCTGGCGCCGGTCATCGTCTCAGTTGTGTTCGGCATCGGCGGGGCGATTCTCGTCGAGTCGAGCTTGAGCTTTCTCGGCATCGGTGTGCCCGCCGAATTGGTCACCTGGGGATCGATCCTGCAGGAAGGCAGCACGACCACGTTCGCCTGGTGGTTGGCGGTGTTTCCCGGGTTTGCGATTTTCATCACAGTGCTCGCCTATTACCTGGTCGGCGAGGGGCTCCGAGAAGTGCTTGACCCTCGTTTGCGGGGCTTGCGCTAATTGCGCCCTTTCTGTTAGTCGGGTAGCCACGACCAATCGCGGAGCAATGCAGATGAAACGCATTAATCTCTTCGCCCTGCTCGCGGCGCTGCTTTGCTCGTCGTCCCTCGGCGCGCAAATCAGCAAGCCCATCTACGTTTCGCTGCCCGGGCCCGGCAACATTCAGCATCTCGCCTACGTCGTAGCCAAAGAAAAAAAATTCTACGACGAGATGGGGCTGAACAACGTGAACATCGTCGTGCTGCGCGGCAACGCGATGAACGTTCAGGCGCTGCTTTCAGGCAGTGTGCAGTATTCCTCGGCCTTCGGTCCCTCCATGCAGGCGATGTTCAAGGGCGAGCAGATCCGAGTGTTGCTGCAGATTTTTAATCAGATCCCGTTCGGCTTGATCACGCGGCCGGACATCAAACGACTGGAAGATTTAAAAGGACAAAAAATCGCCGTGACTTTTGGTGGTTCGACTTACAGCGTTTTGCAGGCGCTCTTCTCCAAGTATGGCTTCGGTGAAAGATTTGCCGAGTATTTGAATATTCCGGATAACGAAGGTAAAGCGATCGCACTCATGCAAGGACGCGCTGCCGCGGCGCTGATGGCGCCGCCGACCGATCGGCCGCTGCTCAAAGCCGGTATGAAACGGCTCATCTACCTTGGCGATGAGTTCAAGAACGTTCCGTTCAGCGCGCTACAGGCGATGGCGAAACAGGTGCAAGCAGAGCCCGATATGACGGAACGGATGGTCAAAGCGGTGATGAAAGCGCTCTATTGGATTCGCGCCAACCGCGACGGCAGTATCGACATTATCATGAAGAATGGCCGTTTGGATCAACGAGAGATCGCCGCATCGCTCTATGATCTCATGCGCGATGCCTATATCCCAGCGCTCAGTCCCGAAGGTCTTTACAAACGCGCGGAGCTCGAATTTGCCGTGTTGAAGGAGAAACCGAATTTCAAGCCGGAACAGTTTATCGACGATCGCTTCTATAAATCGGCTTTGAAAGCGCTCGCCAATGAACCCGGCGCCAAGCCATAGTGTAATAAGGGTTACGAAGGCACGAAGAGCACGAAGCATTTGGTAGGCGGCGAAACATTTGTTGCCCCGACTTGGTGTGTTCTCTGACAGCGTGGCAGGAGAAACTCTGATGGCGGAAAAAACTCTCGAAGAGATCAAAGCCGACATTTTGCACCGGGCGGGACGGATCAATCCGTTCGAACGGGTGAAACTCGAAGACGTTCAGCAGGTGGTGAGTCGACTTTCAGATTTCGAGCCCGATCCGTGGGGCAAACAGTGGGGAAAGCTAGGATTGAAATACGAGGCCCTGGCAGAGGAACAAGAAAAGCAGGGAAGAAGCAAGGAAGCGGGCGAGACTTACTATTTGGCGTACGAGTATTTCCGGATTGGGCGGTATCCGGTACCGAGCAGTCCGGAGAAGATGAAGTGCTATAAAGGCGCCCTGCGCACATTTCTAAAAGCTGCGCCGACCATGAAACCTCCTCTCGAACGGGTGGAAATACCGTTCGAGGGAAAGAAGGCCGTGGGCTATTTACAGATTCCCGAAGGAGCCGATCGGCCGGCGGTCGTAATGCACTGGGGCGGCGTCGACGGTTGGAAAGAAGACCGCCGGAGCAATAGCGATGTCCTGCTCCGAATGGGGTTCGCGTGCTTTACCATCGACATGCCGGGCGCCGGCGAGAATCCTTGCCTGGCTAGTGATCTCAAGGCCGAGCGCACGTTTTCCGCGGCCATGGACTATCTCGAAACTCGCAAAGACATTGATGGAAAACGGATCGCCTGTATGGGTGGGAGCTTCGGTGGATATTGGGCGGCGAAACTGGCGCATGTCGAACCCAAGCGGTTGCGGGGAGCAGTGAACTGGGGCGCGGGAGTTCATCGGACCTTTCAAGAGGAATGGCTCCGCCCGGCTTTGACCTTGACTGCCTCGCAGTATCTCATGGGGCCCGCTAGTCTGCTCGATGCGCGCTCGTACATATTCGGCGTCAAAACGCTCGAAGAAACGCTGAAGATTGCGCCAAGCTTATCTTTGGTGGCGCAGGGCTTGATCGACCAGCCGTGCGCGCCGCTGCTTTGCATCAACGGCAAGGAGGATGATCAACATCCGATCAGCGATCTCTATCTGCTCGCGGAGCATGGAAGCCCGAAGGATCTGCGCGTTATTGCCGGCGCTGGACATATGGGTCGCAAGAGAGGCGAATCAAACAACGAAGTGGTTGACATTATTACGCGCTGGCTCAAAGAAAAATTATCCTGAGAAGTACGGAGGAAAAATGGCACGAATCGCCACGATCAGCAAAAAAGAAGATTTGGCGCCACAAGATCAGAAAATCTATGAGGCCATTGCCCAGAGCCGCGGGGTGGTGGGCGGGCCTTGGCTCGCATTGCTGCACAGCCCTGAGTTGGCGCAGCGCACGATGCACCTGGGTAGCTACGTCCGCTTCGAATCGACCTTAGACCATAAAGTCGTGGAGTTTACCGCGCTGGTGGCAGCGCGGGAGCTGGACTGCAAACACGAGTGGGCGGCGCATATCACGCACGGACAGAAAGCCGGTATTCCAATGGAAACCATTCGCGCGGTTTATCAAAAGAAGGGAACGGAAAGCTTTTCTTCAGAAGAGGCACAGATTGTCAGCTTCGTTCGTGAGATGATTCACAACCATCGGGTCAGCGAATCGACTTTTCAGGCGATCTACGGCCGGTTTGGAGAGAAGGGCATGGTCGAGCTTACTGCGACGATCGGGTACTATGCCATGCTCGCTTGTACGCTCAATACGTTCGATGTCTATACATTTACGCCGCCGGAAGATCTGAAGATTTGAATCGAGGGTGTCTTGAAGAACCTACCCAGCCGAAGCTACTGTCATCCTCAGGTTTCAACCGAAGGGCCTCAACCAGAAATCGCCGCCGAGATTCTTCGCTGAACGCGCAGAATGACATCCCTGTGCGGTGATGCGGTTTTGTGCGCCTGCCAGCAAATAGAAAATTTCGAAAGGAACCGCAATGAAGTTAAAAGACCAAGTTGCGCTCATCACCGGCGCGGGAAGAAACATCGGCAAAGCGATGGCAAAGCTGTTCGCGTCGGAGGGCGCAAAAATCGCGGTTGCGGAAGTTCACGAGGGCCGCGGCCAAGCGGTGGTGGACGAGATCAATCGAGCCGGTCATGAGGCGATGCTGGTGCTCGGCGATGTCTCCAAGTCCCACGATGTGCAAACGATGGTCAAAAAAGTGGTCGCTCGGTTCGGCGCAATCGACATTCTGGTCAATAATGCTGCCTTGACCGATCACGCCACCATCTTGGACAGTAAGGAAGAGGAATTCGACAGAGTCATCGCCGTCAGTCTCAAAGGTCCATTTCTCATGACCAAGTACGTCGCCGACGAAATGCGCAAGCAGGCGCGCGGCGGCAAGATCGTGAACTTCGGCTCGACGTCGGGCATGATCGGGCGATTCGACGGTATTGCTTACGCCGCGGCGAAAGCCGGCGTCATCAATATGACTCGGGCCATGGCGGTGCAGCTCGCGCAATACAAGATTCGCGTCAATTGCTTGGTGCCGAATCGCTCGGGGTCACCGGTCGGCTACGACGACGATGTGGCGGGTAACAGAACCTTTCAGAATCTTGCCGGTCGCTTAGGAACTGCCGACGATCAAGCCAAAGCGGCGTTGTTTCTGGTCAGTGAAGATTCAGACTTCATTTATGGCCACCCGCTAGTGGTTGATGGCGGCGTCATGGCAACGGCGAATTTTCCGCGGGAACAGTTTCAGAAATAGCTCGACAAACTCCGTTCGATCGTTTTAGTAGTTCAAGCGCGTTCAAACCGTTTATGCGCGGCAGGTTTTAACAATGATCAAGCAATTCCTATATGTGATCGCTGCAATTATGATTATCGCCCAGTACAGCGAAACCCATGCTGCAGCGCCGTATCGCAAAGTGGTGATCGGCCACGCGGCGATGAACGCTCGAGTGGCACCGCTGTGGGTGGCTGAAGATCACGGCTTTTTCACCAAATACGGTGTCAATGCGAACGCGATTTTTATTCGGCAGGCGCCGGTGTTGGTTGCGGCGCTGACAGCCGGTGACGTGCAAGCGGCCTACACCGGTGGGGCGACGGTTCTGCCCGCGGTGGCGGGCGGCTCAGACTTGAAGATTGTCATGACGCTGACCAACCGCCTCGGCTACGACGTCGTCGCCGCGCCGAGCATCAAGAGCGCCAAGGATTTACGCGGCAAAAAAGTCGGCGTACAAACGCTCGCCGGCACAGTCTGGATGGGCGCCATGCTCGCGCTTGAGCATCTGGGCCTGGACCCGCAGCGCGACAACATCACTTTTCTGGTGGTCGGTGATCAGACAGTGGCGACGCAGGTTTTAGAAGCCGGGCAGATCGATATGACGGTGCTCGACGGCGTCTTCAGCCGTCGGCTCAAGCAAAAAGGCTTTAACATTCTGGCCGAGCTTTCGAAGGCGAACATCCCGTTTTCTTCTCAGGGCGTGGTCGCCAAGAACAGCCTGCTGCGGGAGCAACGCGAGACCGCCGAGAGCTTGATAAAAGGACTGCTCGAAGGAATCGCCTTTTGCCTGTCGTCGCGCAACAAAGGCGCGGTGATTGGTACGATCATGAAGCGGCTCAAGCTCAACGACCCCGCGGCGGCTGAGGAGGGCTATCTCGACGTGATCAACGGCATCGAGCGCAAACCGTTCCCGACCATTCAAGGCCTGAGCAATATTCAACGTCTGATGAAATTGCGCAATCCGAGTATCGACAGGCTTAGGTTGGAGGATCTCATCGATGATCGGATTCTGCGCCGCCTCGATGAAAGCGGTTTTATCGACGCATTGGGGAAGGAGTACCCTGCTTGATAAGCTTGAGTTCCCAATTTCACTACTACGTCGGCAGAGCGGCAAGATGGTTGCGTCTGTCGGCATTCCCAGAGTAAGGATCTGCAGGTGATTTGGGCAAGCGATTGGGCAAATCGACGGCGCTGGGCGACTCAGCCGAATTGCGAATCAAGCACGCTTTGTTTAAGGTAGATAAAGATAAGAGCTTCAGTGCCAGAGCAAAACGTGGGAATGAACGGTTAAACCTCGTTTCACATTCGGCGAGATGCAGTGCGTGCCGCTTTCTGACGCGAGGGCACCGATAACATTCAACGGCTGTCATTCATGACGAGTATCAAAGCCATACGCTGGCTCGATCATTGGATCGGGATTCCTATTTGTTTCGTCTTAACGGCGGTACGCCGTTTGAACGGCGTTTCAAAGCGCAAGCCCCTGCCCGCCGTGCGCGCCATCGTATTCGTTAAATTTGTGGAGCAAGGCTCGACGGTTCTGGCGTGTTCCGCGATTCGTCGCGCCATCGATCTGGTCGGGCGGGACAATGTCTATTTCTTGGTATTCCAAGAGAACCGATTCATTCTTGACGTGATGGAGCTTCTGCCAGCGGAGAACGTCATCGCCATTCGTCACGAAAATGTGATTACAGCGATTCGCGATCTCGTCCGCGCGATTGCGAGCTTAATCAAAAAACGAGTCAATGCGGTCATTGATTTGGAGTTTTTCGCGCGCTCATCTGCCGCAATTAGTTTTTTGACGGGGTGCGATTACCGGGTCGGCTTCCATGGCTTCGGCGGTGAGGGGCCGTATCGCGGCGATCTCATGACGCATCGGGTGCGCTACAATCCGTATCTCCATACGGCGCAAGCTTTCCATATGATGGTCGAAGCTCTGGCATTCTCACCCCGCGATTTGATGCCTTTCGATATGAAATTCCCGACGGCCGACGATTCGCCGCCGGCTTTCTTGCCGACGGAATCAGAGGTGGTGCAAGCGAAAGATATTGTGTGCGAAGCAGCGCGAATCGAGCCGTTACCGCCGCTCGTCCTACTGAATCCGAATTGCAGCGATATGCTGCCGCTGCGCCGCTGGCCGGTGGAAAAATATATCGAGCTGGCGCAGCGGCTTACCGCAACATATCCGGAACTGTACGTTGGGCTGACGGGGTCGCCGTCCGAAGCAAAAGCGGCGGCCTCAATGGTGGAAGAAATAGGATCGAAGCACTGTTTCAGTCTCGCGGGTCGAACGACGCTGCGGCAGCTTCTGGTGATCTTTGGGCTTGCCGACGTGCTCGTCACTAACGACAGTGGCCCGGCCCATTTTGCCGCACTCACGCCGATCGAGGTGGTGACGCTTTTCGGGCCGGAGACGCCGCACCTGTATGGAGCGCGTACGGAGAGGAATCATGTTTTTTGGCAAGCTCTCGCATGCAGCCCGTGCGTCAGCGCATTGAACCAAAAGTTTTCTGCCTGTCAGAATAACCTGTGTATGCAGCACATCGATGTCGATGCCGTGTTCAATAAGGTCTGCAAGATCTATCAGACGAAGCGAAAGACACGGACTTTTGCCAATGATGAAAATCGAGTTCGCCACGTCCAACTCGATGCCTAGGACGCGGCTCGCATGTCGGATCGGCATCTGCTTCAGGCGATCATTCTCCTCGCTTTCCTCCGTCTTGTCAGCGCTTCTCTAATCGATCTTTCGCCGCAGGAAGCCTATTATTGGAATTACGCCAGGCATCCGGCGCTGAGTTATTTTGATCATCCGCCGGTCGTCGCGTGGCTGATTGGCGCCGGTCAATTCGTCCTCGGCAAGACCGAACTGGGAGTCAGAATCGGTGGCTTCCTGCTAACCCTTCTCTCAACCTGGTTGCTCTACGCGCTGGGGAAGCTCTGGTTTAGTCGGCGAGCGGGGCTCTGGGCCGCCCTGCTATTCCAGTTACTGCCACTCTATTTTGTTTATGGCGTGCTGACCACTCCCGATGTGCCGCTAAACTTCTTCTGGCTGGTGACGCTCTACTTAATTTCGATCGCTTTGCGCGGATGCGAGAAATGGGCTTGGTATGCAGCCGGGATCGCGTTTGGGCTCTGCATGCTTTCCAAATACAGCGCTATTTTTTTGCTTCCTTCCACACTGCTATTGCTCGCCATCGATTCTCGTTACCACCAGTGGTTCATCAGGAAAGAGCCGTACTTGGCGCTGCTTATTGCGGCGTTGTGCTTCACTCCAGTGATTCTCTGGAATATGGAGCACGACTGGGTATCGTTTGGCTTCCAAATAAACGATCGGCTGAGTCGGCGCCAGATGCATCCGTTGC
>Ga0065715_10000447_pt1 | contig 16832 bp, 12 predicted proteins | sample MisBulReplicate1_FD_59102 | JGI IMG/M metagenome (GOLD analysis project Ga0065715, IMG submission 59102) | Miscanthus rhizosphere microbial communities from Kellogg Biological Station, MSU, sample Bulk Soil Replicate 1 : eDNA_1 v2 (version 2) | ecosystem: Host-associated > Plants > Roots >...
ACCATTCCAACCGAGGGCGGCCACGGAGGGCCGCCCCTACAGTACGTTCCGTAGGACTCAACAAACGGGGCCGGCGCTCACGTCGTAATCAATGTCCGTGTCACCTCGGGTTGCGCCATTCTTCGCGAGTTGCTCAAGCACGTCCGTGAGCGCCTGCAGGTCTATGGGCTTCGTGAGATGTGAATAAAACCCCGCGGCGCGGGCGCGTTCGACGTCGTCGTGGCGCCCAAAACCCGTGATCGCCACGACCGGAACATCCTGCCGCCCGTCAATCTTTCGCAGCCGCTGCAAAAACTCAAACCCATCCATCTCCGGCATCGAAATGTCCGACAGAATCACATCAAACTCATTCTCACTCACGATTCGCAAAGCATCGACGCCATTCGTTGCCGTCACTACCTGCGCTCCCGCAAGCCGGAGCAGTTCCGCCATCATCGCTATCGAGTCTTCTGAATCATCAAGAACGAGAAAACTCGTCTCCGAGAACACATTCAACTCGGGAGCCGCCGTCGCTGAAACAGCGAGCGACGCGGTTTCACGTAGCAACGGCAGTCGCACAGTGAAACGCGAACCCTTGTTTGGTCCTTCCGACTCAGCACTGATCGTTCCGCCATGAAGTTGGACCAGTTGTCGCACCAACGCGAGTCCGATACCCAATCCACCATGCCGCCGGCGATTACTACCATCCGCCTGGCGAAACATCTCGAAGACATGCGGCAGAAAACCCGGATCGATTCCCTGCCCTGTATCCTTCACAACAAACGCCGCCGTAACTCCTTCGTTGATCAACCCAATCTCGATGCGCCCACCCGAGGGCGTAAATTTCACGGCATTATTCAGAAGGTTCCATGCTATCTGCTGTAGTCGCAGCCGGTCGCCTTCCACGAATAGGAGATGCTCGCTCGGGTTAAGACGAATCTCGACACCTTTTGTCGCGGCGTCCGCGCGAACCGTCTCGACGGCGTTATCAATAATCGCCGGCAGTGAAACCGTCTCCTGGTTCAACGAAATCTTGCCTCGTTGCAGACGCGACAGATCGAGCAGATCGTTTATCAACTGCGACTGCGACTGAGCGTTTCGTCGCAACGCTTCTCCCATCTGTACCAGCCGCGGCGACTGTTCGATCTCGCTCATGCGCAACAACAGTTCCGAGTATCCAAGGATGACGTTCAGAGGATTGCGCAACTCGTGTGATAACGTCGCCAGAAACTCATCCTTGAGCTGATTAGCTTTTTCCGCTGCGTCGCGTGCTTCTTCGACGCTCTGCAATAATCGTTCACGTTCCGCTTCGGCGCGCAGTTTCTCGATCGCGGTCCAGGTGCGCTCGGCAACAGCTTGCAACAGCCCCACTTCTTCTCGCGTCCATTCACGCGGTTGGTCGACACTGGCCCATAACGAAGCCACCCACTTTCCCTCTCGCATCAACGGGACGGCGATATACGCACGCTCGCCGCTTGGTTCGTAACTTCTGTGATAGTCGGCGGCAGTGCGCGGATCAGTTTTTGAATCGTTGTTAACGACTGTTTGCCCCAACTCCATTTCATGCGACGTGATGCTACTGTATTCGGAAATCCGATGCTCGCCGGCAACCGAGGGAACGCCATCGCAGTAATCGCGATGCACAATCTCAAGATCGCGTTCGACGTCGGTTTCATTGAACAAGCAGCGCCGCACATCGAGATGAATGCCAACCTGCTCAGCCACTGCGTATGACAACTCGTTCGGATCTTGCAACGTTCTTATCAACTCACTAATGCGAAAGAGCACTGCGAGTCGATTTTCAGCACGCCGTTGTGCAAGATCTACCAGACGCCGTTCTCTGTCAGTGCGATTGAGCGACAACGCCGTCAACCAGATCAATACGCCAAGGAGTAGAAGTATCGCGACAACAAATGCAGCCGTAGCGAAACCTGGACTGGTCAAACCTGCATTGCGTGCTACAGTTCGGATCCAGCCCAGCAAGATCACTACCAGGAATGCGGGCAGCATTCGCCGCGCCACTACTGCACCTAAACTGTTTCCCAGGAGTGCAGCCGTGAGTCCACGGTCTCGCCTAGCCAACAGAATGGCGCCGCACAGACTCAGGAAAGCAACCACCGTGTGCAACGCAATCGTAAAGTAGGCAGCAATTCGCTCACCCTGTTCGATACCGTAGAAATAGTAAAGGAAGACGAGGAGCGTGATCGTCACGACCGCTAACACTAAAACATTCGAGATACGAAACCATCGTGCGGAACGCACGTCGAGCAGAGCCAGAGCGATTCCAAGGAATGAGAAATTGAGTGACGCCGCCACACCCATGCGCCCCGGAAACGAAAGACCAGCTTCTTTCGGCGACTCATAAAAGAGCAACTGGTCAAGTCCCGTGTTCCAACCAAAGATGTGTTCGCTCAGAGTGATTAGTCCAACGCTCGCGACGATTGCTCCGAAAAGAAGACCGACGATTCGTTTCCACTTCGAGGCCGAGCTGTCCTGGAGCAGGAATACGGAGAGGGCTACCAGCATGAGACAAACGGCCGTATTTGCCTTCATTGTGACGAGCGTAGGATGGATACGTTTGAGAACCTCGATGTCGAAGATCCATCCCAGTAACGCAGCACCACCGATACAGAACGCGAGCGCCGCGAGCCCGATAGAAACGGTCTTGTAGCGTTTGAGTTGCTGGTCCGGAGTTTCGTTCACAAACTCGTACATAGCCACAACAAAGCACAAAAGGCACAAAAACCACAAACGTGATCATTTTAATTCAGTCTCGACTTGAGCTCTTTGATCCTTTTGTGCTTTTTGTGTCTTTTGTGCCTTTTTGTGGCTAATGTTCGAGGTGATAGGGGACGCTCGTAACAATCACGCCCTTCTTGAAGAGTAACGAACCCTTCAGCAGCAGGGAACTTTGATTGTGAAGGATGTGTTGCCACCATTTCGCGGGGATGAACTCAGGGAGGACTACGGTAATGATCGTGTCGGAATTCTCTCGAGCGAGACGCCCGATGTGTCGAAGCAATGGGCGCGTCAGCTCGCGATACGGCGACGGCAGTACGACGAGCTGCACACCGGCGCCCCAACGGTCCCACTTGTCTTTCAAAGCCGCCGTCGCCTCTTCTTCGAAGTCAACGTAAACAGCCTGCACACGGTCCGACGCGATCGAGCGCGCATACTGAAGCGCCGAAACGACACCGCGGTGTATCCCTGAAATCGGCACGATGACCGTATGTTTGATCGGCCGCAACTGCTCCAACCCTTCAGTTGAAAGCTGCTTCGCAACCATCACGTAGTGCTTGTGAATTGATTTGAAGAGCAACACGAGAAGTGGAATCACAACGACGACAATCCAGGCGCCGTGAATGAACTTGGTCGCAATAAAGACACAAAGCACGACAAACGTCGCCAACGCACCAACAGCATTAATCGCGAGGGACTTCTTCCAGTTTGCGGGAGCAGTCACTTCATCGGTGACGAAGTACGAGCGGTGGATCTCTTCATTTTCCAACGCAAGATCCGGCAATGGGCCATTACTAATCGCCGGCGGAGGTTCGTTAGCCGCCGCCTTCCTCGCCTCGCGCAATTTTGCTCGCTCGCGCAACCAATGAACCACCATTCCCGACTGCGACAACGTGAACGAGAGAAAAACGCCGACAGCGTAAAGCGGGATCAAACGCGATGTATCGCCGCCAAACGCAATCACCAGCACGCCCGAAAAGATCGCGAGAATCACGATGCCATTTGAAAAAACCAGCCGGTCACCACGATTAGCAAACTGGCGTGGCAGGAATCGATCGCGCGCCAGCAAACTCGAAAGCCGTGGGAAGTCAGCAAAAGCTGTGTTAGCCGCGAGCACGAGAATAGCCGCCGTTGCCGCCTGGACTACGTAATAAAACCATCCGAATGGTCCAGTGAACATGATTCGCGCGAACTGCGAGATCACTGTTTCACTTTCTCTCGGATGCACGTGGTACAAGTAAGCCATCACGCTTGTTCCGAGAAACATCACCGTCAGAAGTATCGCCATCCAGATCAGCGTCGTCGCAGCGTTATGTGCCTCCGGTTTCTTGAATGCCTGCACGCCATTTGAGATCGCTTCTATTCCAGTAAGCGCGGCACAACCATTCGAGAAAGCAGCGAGCAAAAGGAACAAGGTCATTGGTTGCAGCTTGTAGCCTTCGGCGATTTTGAGTTCTTCCGCGGCGGGAACGGGAGCAGCTCCGCCGTGAATGAAATAATGAAACAGACCAAAGACAATCATGAACAGGAAGCTGACTACAAAAACATACGTCGGCGTCGCAAAGAGCGCTCCCGACTCACGTACGCCGCGCAGATTTGCAATCGCGATGAACGCGATGAAGATCAAACACAGTATGACTTTGTGATCGCTGAGCCAGGCGTAGTGCGTTCCCTGTACCGCCGAAGTGATCGCCGCCACACCCGCTGCGATCGACACCGACACCGTCAAAACGTAATCGACGAGTAATGAAGCGCCGGCAATGAGTCCCGGAGTTGTCCCGAGATTCTCTTTTGCGACGATATAAGCGCCGCCGCCTGACGGATAAGCGTGAATGGTTTGGCGATAGCTGGTCGCAACGATGGCCAGCAGCACTGCGATCCCGATCGAGACCGGTACCACATAATGAAACGACCCGCTCGCAGTCGCCGCCGCAGCCGCTGCAAGCACGAGCAGGATTTCTTCGGTTGCATACGCTGTCGACGAAAGCGCGTCAGATGAAAAAACGGCGAGCGCAGTCTTCTTAGTGAGACGCTCGTGGATCGCCTGTTCCGTTCGTAGCGCTCTTCCAACCAGTAACCGCTTGATTGCAGTTGCCATTAACGTGTTATCCCTTCTACTTTCCAACGTGCAGCGACAGGCAATTTGTCCGGATCGAGATTCTTCAGAACGAGCCGTCTCATTGGCGGCACACCACGTTCATTCCACAGGAAATCGCTCAACAAGCGACGTGCTTGTGCCGTCCAGAAAGAATTGTCAGCAGCCAGATGCCGGCCCGTCATTCGCTCAACGTATTCGATCGCTTCGAGTTCGACTTGAACCAGCACATAGTGCTGCAGGCCCTCCGGGCTGATCACGATGAAGCGACGCTGCAAATCATCGAGCGCAGGTGTTTCATCGTCGTCCACGATGGTGAATCCGTTCATCGTGATCGTCTGGATTGGTGGCTGCGGCGTTGAATCAACCTCGCCGGTCACTTTCGATAATGCGGCACTGACTGCACTGCGCAGGACCTTTGGCGTCATCGGCTTGCGCACGAAGTCAGTGGCGCCAAGTTTCATCGCGTCGACGGCGAGTTCAATGGAGGCGTAAGCAGTCGCCATCACTACGCGGGCATTAACGTCTTGTTGCTTGATTTGCCGCAGCGTTTCGAGACCGTCCATGCCTGGCATTCTCTGATCCAGGACCACGNCGTCCCAANGCGAGCCATCACCGTAGAGACTCAGGCCNTCCGCGCCATCCTTNGCCTCTCCGACTTNATAACCCGCAGTTTCGAGCGTCAGCCGCATCATGCGGCGGATGTGCTCTTCGTCATCAATTACCAGTATTCGTTCGTTCATAACTCTCACACTATCTATCCACAGATTACGCAGATTTTTTCTGAGTAATCTGTGAATGGGCTAGCGGCAGCGTAAAGGTAAACGTCGAGCCCTTGTCTGGTTCCGATTGCACACTTATCTGTCCGCCGTGCGCTTCGACGATCAGTCTCGAAATCGCCAGGCCTAATCCAGCACCACCGGTCGCCGCGCCCGGTACTTGCACAAACTTGTCGAAGATGTGCGTCAGGTATTCCTGAGGAATCCCGCTGCCCGTGTCGGAAACTGAAATCGCGACAGAGTTGCCGCGCGGCTGTGCGTTGATCTTGATCGCGCCGTGTTTTGTGTAACGCATGGCGTTGACGACAAGGTTGGACAGCACTCGTTCAACCTGCGATCGATCAGCGTTGACTGATGGAAGATCGACCGCGGCCTCAACAGTGAAATCCAACCCCCTCGATTCAACCTGCGGACGCAATTCTTTCGTGGCGTCCTGAATCAGGTCCCTCGTCCTGATCGGCTCGAGACGTGGCTTGCTTTCGCCTCCCTCGATACGAGAAAGATCGAGCAGGTCGCGCATCAGCTTGTCGAGACGTTCGCAGTCTTCACGACAGGCGCTCAACACCTCCACTTGCTTATCGGTCAGCTCTCCGGCCGCGCGCTCGAGCAAGAGATGAACGCCCAACTGCACACTCGTCAGCGGTGTGCGCAACTCATGGGACGCTGTAGCGATGAATTCTGATTTGAGACGATCGACCTCGCGTAGGTGAGTAATGTCTTTCAGAAGTGTGAGCGCGAAGAGTGAGTCAATTGCAGCCTCGGCAGTCTGCTGGGCTATGAGCAACTTGCCCATATCCGAATCGCGCAGTTGCCCCAGGTTTTCGGCCATACGGTTGTACTCAGTGGCGAGAACACCGACTTCGTCCGTCGAATCGACCGTAACTCTCGCGTTGAGATCCCCACTCGCAATCCTGACAGTACTTTCGGTGAGGCGCTGCAGTGGTCCAACAATTCTTCGCGCCAGCACGAACGCCAGGAACACGCCCGCGGCCACAAGGACGCCGGCGATCAGGAGCGTGCGATAAAACCAGAGTTGCGCAACTCCCGCTGCCGCTTCCGCTTTAAAGAGCATTGCGCGTTGATTGAGCTGGAGCAGATGATCACAGTCTGCGCGGAGTTGATTCTCCGTGAGGACATCTGAATGCTGGAAATAGATGTCGCGATCTCGCCGGATGGCGTCGATCGCTTCCGGCTCACCTGGTTCAGTGATGTTGTTTGCGGCCTTTTGCAGGTTCTGATCGAAGCGCGCACGATCCTGACGTTCGAGACTCTCCTTCATCTCCTGAGCGGCAATTACGGAGTCGTAGTTTTCCGAGATGATGCGACGCGACACCTTGCCCATCTCATGCAGACGCCACGCACTCCACGCTCCCAGCACAATCAGCGCCGCAATAAAAACCGCATATCCCGTCAGTAACTTCGCTCTAAGACTCATTTTCTTTTAGCCACAAATAGGCACATAAAGCACAGAAAAGATGGTTAAAGCTCTTGTGCTTTTTGTGCCTTTGTGTGGCTACCATCCAGTGGCACGACTTGGATTGTGGCGTCGCGTACTTCGTCCAAAAAACGATTGATCACCGAACCATGGAGCATGATGTCCCAGCGTGTGCGAGACGTTTGTCCAAAGACCACGTGCGTGATTCCTTCGCGTCGCGCGAAATCGATCAGCGCGTCCGCCACACTGCGCGCCTTTAACCGCACCACGCGCGCACCCAACTGCTCCGCAAACTGAATGTTCTCCTGCAACGCCGCGTAATCCTCGGGCTTGATTCTTCCCATCTCTTCGCGCGGCGTCTCGACGTACACCGCATACCAATCCGACGCGAGCCTTCCGGCGATTCGCGATCCCGTGCGCAACAGTTTTTTTGCACTGCCACGGGAAGCAATCGCCACCATCACTTTTTCCGGAATCACAGCCTGATCCAGGCCTTCCCGTTCGCGATAATCGTGAGCTCTCGCTGCCTGGTCCTGCGCCACCTGACGTAACGCGAGCTCTCTCAACGCCGACAGGTTTCCCTTGCGAAAGAAATTGTTAAGAGACTGCTCGATCTTCTCGACGCCGTAGATCTTTCCCTGGCGAAGCCGCGTACGAAGCGTGTCGACGGAAACATCAACGTTCACCACTTCGTCCGCGCGGCGAAAGAAGTAATCAGGCACGGTCTCGCGGACACGCACACCCGTCGTGCGCGCCACGACGTCGTTCAACGATTCGATGTGCTGGATATTTACGGCAGTGATGACCGAGATACCGTGGTTGAGAAGTTCGAGAACGTCTTCGTAGCGTTTGCGATTCTTCGATCCGGGAACGTCCGTGTGGGCCAGTTCGTCGACAATCGCAACCTGTGGATCGCGCGCGATGACTCCTTCAATGTCCATCTCTTCGAGCGTGACGCCGCGATATTCAATGTCGCGCATCGGCAAGCGCTCGAGACCTTCGGCGAGTGCGGCAGTTTCCGAGCGTCCGTGAGTTTCCAGAACTGCGATGACGATGTCCACGCCCTGGCGCTTCAGCGCGTGTGCGTCTTCGAGCATCTGCCAGGTTTTCCCCACACCGGGAGCGGCGCCGATGTAAACGCGCAGGGTCGCCTTGTCGCCAACTTTCAATTTGGCGAGCAGCGCTTCCGGCGATGGTCTCTTTAGTTCAGCAACCATACTGTGCGTTTCGCAGGCTTCCGCTTATCCAGATCGAGATTGAGTTCGAGCACGTTGACTCGCGGCTCGCCGAGAAAACCAAACTGCCGGCCTTCGGTATGTGCTGCGACGATCTGGCGAAGCTCGTCTTCACTCATTCCACGTTCGCGTGCGACACGAGGGACCTGAAACTCTGCTGCGGCAGGCGAGATGTGCGGATCGAGTCCGGAAGCGGAAGTCGTCACCAGATCAATCGGGACCGGCCTGCCTGGATTCTCCGCCTGCAGCTTTTCGACGTCCGCTTTCACACGGTCGATTAATTTCTGATTTGTTGGCCCAAGGTTCGAACCTGACGAGGCGCCAGCGTCGTAGCCTGCCGCGGAGGGTCTTGATCGAAAATATCCCGGTGATGAAAACGACTGCCCGATCAAACGAGAACCAATAATCGTGCCGTCTGCACCCCTGATGAGCTGCCCATTTGCCTGGTCAGGAAAGATCACCTGCGCGAGTCCCGTCACGATGAGCGGATACGCAAGCCCGAGCAGGAGCGTCGTCACAATCGTCATCAAAACTGCTGTCACTAAATTCTTCATAGTCTTTACGCCAATCCAACCGCATGGATCACCACGTCGATAATCTTGATCCCGACGAACGGCACGATGATTCCGCCAAGCCCGTAGATCAGCAGGTTACGTCGTAACAACGCGGCCGCACTCATCGGGCGATACTTAACCCCGCGCAACGCCAGCGGGATTAGCGCCACGATGATCAGCGCATTGAAAATCACCGCCGACAGAATCGCCGACTGCGGCGTTCGCAATCCCATGATGTTGAGCGTATTCAGCACCGGAAACGCTGCCGCAAACATCGCCGGGATGATCGCGAAATACTTCGCCACATCATTCGCAATCGAAAACGTCGTCAACGCACCACGCGTCATCAGCAACTGCTTTCCGATTTCAACGATCTCGATCAACTTGGTCGGATTTGAATCGAGGTCAACCATGTTGCCGGCCTCTTTAGCCGCCTGGGTGCCGGTGTTCATGGCTACTCCGACGTCGGCCTGGGCCAGGGCCGGTGCATCGTTGGTTCCATCGCCCGTCATGGCGACGAGTTTTCCGCCTTCCTGTTCGCGCTTGATGAGCGCCATCTTGTCTTCGGGCGTCGCCTCGGCAAGAAAGTCGTCAACACCTGCTTCACGCGCGATCGTTGCGGCAGTCAGCGGGTTATCGCCGGTGATCATCACGGTGCGGATTCCCATCTGCCGCATGTGATTGAAGCGTTCGACCATCCCGCCTTTGATGATGTCCTTCAGTTGAATCACGCCGAGCGGGAGACGATCGTCCGCTACAACTAATGGCGTTCCTCCTTCACGTGAGATCCTCGTGACGATGTCGTTCAGATCCTTCGAAACGTGATTTCCATTTCCTGCGAGATATTTTTGAATCGCGTCCGCAGCGCCTTTGCGGACTTCCCGACCATCGAAGTCGACACCCGACATGCGCGTCTGTGCCGTAAACGGAACGAACGTCGCCTCAAGCGGCGTCAAGTCGCGCCCGCGTAGTCCATACTTTTCCTTCGCGAGCACGACGATCGAGCGTCCTTCCGGCGTCTCGTCAGCAAGCGACGACAATTGCGCGGCCTCAGCCAACTCTGTTTCGTCCACTCCAGGCAAAGGAATGAAGGCGGTCGCCTGTCGATTGCCGAGTGTGATCGTTCCAGTCTTATCCAACAGGAGCGTGTTCACATCGCCGGCGGCTTCGACCGCGCGACCCGACATCGCAAGTACGTTGTGCTGAATCAGACGGTCCATGCCCGCGATACCGATCGCGCTCAACAGTCCGCCAATCGTCGTTGGAATCAGGCACACGAGCAGTGAGACGAGCACAAAGATCGTTTGCGACGCGTTTGAATAAATTGCAAAAGGTTGCAGCGTGACAACGGCGAGTAGAAAAACGATCGTGAGACCCGCGAGCAGAATGTTCAATGCGATCTCATTGGGCGTCTTCTGACGCTCTGCGCCTTCGACAAGCGCGATCATGCGATCGATGAATGTCTCGCCGGGATTCGAAGTGATGCGAACCTTGATCTGATCGGAGAGAACGCGCGTGCCACCTGTCACGGCAGAACGGTCGCCACCAGCCTCGCGAATCACGGGCGCACTTTCACCAGTGATTGCCGACTCGTCGACCGAAGCCACGCCTTCAACAATCTCGCCGTCACCAGGAATGAACTCGCCGGCGAAAACGATCACGATGTCGTTTTTACGTAACTGCGGCGCGGGTATGTCTTCCGTTTGGGAACTGGAGACAATTCGGTGTGCAATAGTTTCCGTTTTTGATTTGCGAAGGTTGTCGGCCTGCGCTTTACCGCGTCCCTCGGCCATCGCCTCAGCAAAGTTTGCGAAGAGCACGGTGAACCAGAGCCACAGCGTGATCTGTAACTCGAAACCAAGATTGGTGCTGCCCGAGATGATGCTCCGGATCAGTTGCAACGTCGTGAGAATATTGCCGGCTTCCACCACGAACATGACGGGATTTCCCATCATCTTGCGCGGGTGAAGTTTGATGAATGAATCGACGATCGCGCGTTTGACGATCTCTGCGTTCCAGATTGCTTTTTTTGATGGTGCACTCATGATTTCCAGAAAGAGTTGGACAGAATTTCCTGTCTAACCAACTCTCCGCATTAACAACTCCTCCACAATCGGTCCAAGACTAAGCACCGGGAAAAACGTCAGCGCGCCAACAATCACGATCACGCTTACCAGCAAGGTCGTGAACAACGGTGTCGTCACTGGAAACGTCCCGAGCGAGGGCGGAACAATCTTCTTGCGCGCGAGACTCCCCGCGATTGCCAGCATCGGAATGATCATCATGAAACGACCGACGAGCATCGCCATTCCGATCGTCGCGTTGTACCAATAGGTATTCGCTGAAATACCAGCGAAGGCAGATCCGTTGTTACCCGTCGCAGAAGTGAACGCGTACAGCATCTCGCTGAGTCCGTGCGGTCCGGGATTGTTCAATTGCGACGTACCGAACGACGGCGACACCGCCGAGATGGCCGTAAACACCAGAATCGTGAGCGGAAAAACTAGCACCACGAGCATCGCCATCTTCACTTCGTACGACTCAATCTTCTTGCCGAGGTATTCAGGCGTGCGACCAACCATCAATCCCGCGATGAACACGGAAAGCACAATGAAGATCAGTATCCCGTACAGTCCCGCGCCGACGCCGCCGAAGACCACCTCACTCAACATGATGTTGGCGAGCGGGATCATGCCGCCGAGTGGAGTAAACGAATCGTGCATGGCATTAACAGCGCCGCACGATGCGTCAGTTGTGACGGTTGCAAAGAGCGCGCTATTGGCAATACCGAAACGCACCTCTTTGCCTTCCATGTTGCCGCCCGATTGCAACGCGCTCGCCGACTGGTCGGTTCCCGCGAGCAGCGGATTACCACGCGCTTCACTCCAGTAAGCGACGAGCACTCCGGCCAGAAAGAGCACCGCCATCGCGGACCAAACGGCCCAACCGTGCTTTGGTGACCCGGTCATGCGACCGAGCGTGTATGTGAGTCCCGCTGAGATCGCAAAAATTGAGAAGAGCGCGATCAGATTGGTCAGCGGCGTGGGATTCTCAAATGGATGAGCACTGTTGGTATTGAAGAATCCGCCACCATTTGTTCCCCACTGCTTGATGAACTCCTGTGATGCAACCGGACCTTGCGCGATCACCTGTTCAGTAGCTTCTTTTGTCGGATCGACGAGCTTCGCAGTGTCGTAAGGTCTCAGGTTTTGAACGACTCCCTGCGATACGAGGAACAACGAACCCACGAGACAGAACGGCAACAACACCCAAAGCATTGCCCGCGTCATGTCGACCCAGAAATTTCCGATCGTCTCCATCTGCCTGCGCGCAATCCCGCGAATGAAAACAATCGCCAGCGATATTCCCACCGCAGCGGAAACAAAGTTGTGATAAGCGAGCCCCACCATCTGCGTGAAGTAGCTCATCGTTGTTTCGGGCACGTACGACTGCCAGTTGGTGTTGGTTGTAAACGACGAAGCGGTATTGAAAGATGAACCCACGAATCCCGCGGAATCGACGCCTGGTAAGTGCTGGGGGTTGAAGGGAAACAAACCCTGCAGTCTTTGCAACGCGTACAGCGCGAGCATCGACACGGCACTGAACAACAGCATAGCCACTGCATACTCGGTCCAACGCATTTCGCGGTTTGCATCGACGCGTGTGAGTCGATAGATCAATCTCTCGAGTGGTCTTAATACCGGATCGAGAAACGTGCGCTCCTGATTGAAAACTTTTGTGATGAAGATGCCGAGAGGCTTTGTTACCAGCAGAATCAGAGCTAAGAAAAATACGATCTGTAACCAACCATTCAGCGTCATAACAATTTTAGAACTTCTCCGCGCGCAACAGCGCGTAAGCCAGATAAACAAGCAACAGTGCAGATACAATCAGCGTGATCAACGTTTCGAGACTCATCCGTGGACTCCTACTGCAACTTCTCACACGCGCGCACATAACCAACTGCAATCACAAAAAAGCCAATCGTCACTGCGATGAAAATTATGTCGTGCATTGCAGACCTCAATTGAAGTTGTAACCAAGCTCCAGCAGAAAAAAGTGATTGCCCCCCGATGCATTCTGATTACCAATCGAATAACCGGCGTAACCTGTAACGCTTGGACCAGCCTTGAAGATTATTCCGGGAGTGAAGTAGCCGGCGCTGTGTTTGCCAGTGATCCAGTCAGCAGCAAACGTGACCTTTTTATTCAACGGTTGCTCAAAACCGAACTGGCCACCCGCGCGATTCGCAGAGGCGACCACATCGCGCGTGAAGTCGTAACCACCAAATGTGATCCTGGTGCCGGTCTTGAATGTCTTGCTGATTTCCGTATAGACATAATTGCCGGCGTCGTAGGCGCGATTACGAACGGGAATGAAGAGGTTATCGCCCACGACCATGGCCCAGCCACGCTCGCTTTGAAATGGCTTCCACTTGATTACCGGCACCAGCGTCGTCGAATCAGGACCGGGTTGAATGTTGCCGGTGAGATTCAGTCCAAACTCCACGTTGCTTCCAGCGCCGATCACAACGCGCGGAACGAACGAAGAGAACTTCGGCACATCCGAGCCGTCAGTGGGCTTCAGGCTTGCGTCGAGCTCCGCATAAATCTTGCCCTTGTCGAGGACGTCAGTAGACGGCACGTTGAAGATCGTTTGCTGCGCGCGGGCTGCTGAAGAAGACAGGAGAAGAACGGCGAACAGTACAAGAACGACGTGGCCGTTCCTCTTCTCGCCGAGGTCCATGAAATGACCGCCAAGAATGATGACTGGAAGACCGATAATTAGTAGGACGATTCCAACTGCGTGTAGCGACGGATGAAGATGTGCGTCGAGTAATTTATCGGTGGTCAGTACAAATCCAACTGCAAGTGCGAGGACGCCTAACACAAAGCACGCCATCGCTGCCAGCCACTCCCAAAAACCAGGCTCTGGCTGAATTCGTTCTTCGCTCATGAACCCAACTTACGCTTCGCCACGTAAAAAGGGCGTAAAGGGTTCATAAAAAGTTTATAAAGGCCATCCACAGATTCCACAGATTGCTTTTATGTAATCTGTGTAATCTGTGGATCCGGCTCGAAGCGGTAGCCGATCCAGGGCTCGGTGAGGATATAGCGCGGTGTGGCTGCGTCGGGTTCGATTTTCTTGCGGAGGTTGCCGACGAAGACGCGCAGGTATTCGTTTTGTTCGACGTAGTTGCCGCCCCACAAAGCCGCGAGCAACGTGCGATGGGTGAGAACCTTGCCGGAGTGTTTTATGAAGTAGACCAGCAGATCGAATTCTTTCGGCGTCAGGTGAATCGGCTTGCCTCGAACCGTGATCTCGCGCGATTCGAGATCGACATGAAAGTCACCGGAATCGAGGATCGTCGGCGTCGCCGCATTCATTGCGGGCGGCGCAGTTGCCCGGCGCAGTGAAGCTCGAACGCGCGCCAGCAATTCGTCAATGCCAAACGGCTTGGTGACAAAATCGTCGGCGCCGAGATCGAGCGCTTCCACTTTCGTCTTCTCTTCACCCTTTGCAGACAACACGATAATCGGCACCTGCGACACAGCACGCAAACGCCGGCACAACTCCAGACCATCAACATTCGGCATCGCCAGATCCGTAATCACGAGATCCGGATGCCAATCGTTGAAAGCCTCGAATCCCGCCAAACCATCGGCCGCGGCACGCACTTCGTAACCGCGCGATTTCAATCCCGTGCGTAGCACGCGCGTTAGTTGCGGCTCATCGTCAACGACCAGAATGCGTGGCTGATCGGTCATCGCGTCTCAACAGTCGCAGCCGGGCGCTGCTCTTCTTCAACTACGTCGTCATCACCAATCGGCAAGGTGAACACCACACGTGTTCCCTTTCCGCCACTTCCTGACTCGATCCAGATCGTTCCTTCGTGTGCTTCGACGATTCCTTTCGCAATCGCCAGGCCCATTCCGGTGCCCGTCGGTTGATGATTACGAATGTCACCGTCACGAGTGGCCCGAAAGAATTTATCAAAAACTCGTTCGCGCAAATCGCTCGGTATGCCCGGACCTTCGTCTTCCACTGCCATCTGTATCAACTCTTCACCCGCGCGACGGGCGCTGATGCGGATGACGGACCCTTTGGCTGAATACTTCGCTGCGTTATCGATGAGGGTGTATACGACTTCACTGACGGCGCGTTCATCGACCCGCACACCCGGCAACTCTTTTTCGACGTTTAGCTCCACGCGATGCCCGCGCGTGATCGGCTCAGCCCGCAACAAAGCAGCGGAGATAATTTCGTCGGCCGCACCCCAGCGCCGCCGCAGTTGCAGTTCGCCTGCTTCGATGCGAGCGAGTTCAATCAGTCCACTAATGAAGCGGCTCAGGCGATCGCTCTCTTCATCGATCACTTCCATCATCTCGACTCGCGAGTCCGCGTCGAGCATGACGGGGGGCTCGCCTTGGATGCGGCCGCGTACTTCATCAAGAAGCGTGGTAATCGAGGCTTTGATTGAGGTCAACGGTGTGCGCAGATCGTGTGTGACGGCATCGAGCAGCGCGGATTTCAGTTTCTCACTCTGCCGCAAAGCCTCTGCGTGACTGGCACGTTCAAACGCGTCGCGCAGCTCAGCGTAGAGGCGTTCAATCTCGCGTCTCCCTGTCTCTGCTTCTTCGGCTCGTTTTTTTGCACTCGCGGAAAGTTGTCCGGCCGTGACCGCGGTAACAAGAAAAGCGAGGAGTGCGATCCAGTTGTCGGTTGCAGCAATCGTAAACGTTCCGAAGGGCGGCAGAAAGAAGAAGTTGAAACAGAGCATCGCGACAATTGAGGCCAACAGCGCCGGCAAACTCCCCCAGCGAGTCGCGATAAAGAGAACATTCAACAGCAGCGCAAGCGAAACGGTCGCCGCGTTAACGTGTGCGCCAATGATCTTAAGAAAGAGCGTTAAAGCGCCAACACTCAACACGGCTACTACATATCCGAACCATCGTTCTGTGTAATCCGTGTTCATCTGTGGCTCAATGTCGCTTCTTTCCGGTCGCGATGAGCATCTGCGTCGGAAACTTCATCCGGTCGTTGGGGAAATAGGGTTTGACGGCCTGCTCTACTTCCGCGGCGATTTGGGCCTGCTCGGCTGTCGGTAGTTTGGCGAGCTTTTCTCGGAGTGTGTCTGAAGTTTGGGAGCGCATGGTCCAGAATTCGAGGGCTGACAGTGGCGCTTCGAGATCGAAACTCACGACCTCGTCGCGCACGTCAGTCGCGCCAGCTCGTTTCATGACATCCGCGAGCTTACCCGGCTCGGCGAAACGGAACGCATTGGGTGCGTCCTCGTCAGGCGCGGGAGCTTTGACGTGCTGGTCCATCACACCCGACACGAGATAACAGAACGGATTGACCTCGCTCTTGTACCAAACTGCGAATGTCATCGATCCGCCTGGTTTCACGACGCGCAACATCTCACGCATCGAGCCAAGCGAATCACGAAAGAACATCACGCCAAGCCTGCATACCAGCACGTCAAATGAGTTGTCAGAAAAGGGCAGCGAATCGGCCGTACATTGGCGAAACTGTACGTTCCTCAAACCACGCCGATTTGCTTCCTGACGTGCCGCTTCAACCATCTCAGCGACGGCGTCCGTACACATCACTGAACCGTTTGGGCCAATTCTTTCAGCAATCGTTAGCGACGGTTCGCCTGCTCCTCCAGCAACGTCCAGCACCGATTGTCCTTCATGAATGCCGGCACGCTCGATCATCGCCTCGGTGAGCGGCGCAAACATCCGTGCGATAGTATCGCTGTAGCTGGTCCAGTATTTGGCATTAGCTTGCCAACACTCCAACATTTCGACTGGCTTTTCGGAACTCATGTTTGTCTCCGCCAAGCATTATACTGTCGTCGATGAACAACAAAACAAGGCGCTTGCTTCTAATCAGCAACTCGACGCTGCATGGTAGCGGTTATCTCGACCACGCCGAGGGCGAGATTCGAGACTTCCTCGGCGAACTGAAACACGTTCTCTTTGTGCCTTTCGCGCTGCTCGATCGAGACAA
>Ga0065715_10000413_pt1 | contig 16795 bp, 13 predicted proteins | sample MisBulReplicate1_FD_59102 | JGI IMG/M metagenome (GOLD analysis project Ga0065715, IMG submission 59102) | Miscanthus rhizosphere microbial communities from Kellogg Biological Station, MSU, sample Bulk Soil Replicate 1 : eDNA_1 v2 (version 2) | ecosystem: Host-associated > Plants > Roots >...
GAGAGATCCTACACCGTGCGTGTTTAACCGACTCACATCGAAGCTATTGGCCGAAACATCGCCGACTTCCGGCCTATCCATTCGCATCGTTGTGTCTGACAAATTCTCACATACGTGAGAGGGGAAAAATACAGACAGAGGATTTTCGCCGCTCCCATTTGGTGAAAGTAGGAGCCTCAAGTTTCATGCAAGCAACGCGGATCGTGTTTAAGTACGAGAGTTTAATTTGTTCATACACAACGATCGCCGATTTCGTTGGTCACCCATTTCCTATCAACTGCTGTACAACATCAGAACGGTGCAGAGCAACGTGGCTCTCAGAAAGCGGAAAGAGACGCTTTCCGAAATGCCGTTGGCAAAATTTATGGCGGGTGGCACAGGCCTTGCCCCTCTCGCGGAAGTTCGAGCGCGACGGTCGGAGGTTTCATAACGAATTGAAGGAGGCAGGATCTGATGAGTAATCGAAAAATTCTCATTACCGCATTCGCGCTATCGAGCACGCTCGCGTTTTGCTTGCAACCGGGTTGGTCGCAGACCAGCGGCGGCTCATCGAGCGGAAGCAACTCGCAAGGACTGGGAACTGGTAGTTCGGGCTCTGGAACCTCGGGTTCCACGGGAAACTCAGGCAGCATATCAGGACGGAGCGGCAGCAGCAGTGCGCGTTCCAGCGCTGACTGCCCAGACGGCAGTATTGCTTCAGGCAAGGGTTCGAGCGGCAGCGCCAGCTCTAGTTCAACTAGCAAAAGCTCCAGTGGGAGCACCGGAAGTGCAAGCAGTTCTGGACGCAGCGGCAGCGCCGGAAGCGGCTCTCTGGCACAGTCCAATATTGATTGTCCTCCAGTGGGCAGCTCAGGGACGGGCACCGGTAGCACTGGAAGCCCGCGCAGTGGAAGTGGAACCAGTGGTAGCTTGGGTGGCAGCAGTGGCAGCACGGGATCGAGCGGCATGGGCGGGAGCAGCAGCGGCAGCGCAGGAATGGGCGGCAGCACAGGGAGCGGGACCGCCCGTTAACACGAAACGGTGATCTTTCGGTCGTCGCGCTCGACTGAAGTTCGTATCCTTCCATTAACGGCATCAGCGATTGAGCGAGGGGCTATCCAGCGTAGCGAGCGGATTTGAATATCGTTTGACTGCAAATCTGCCGTGAACCGAGCAATTTTTTTTTAGACCCCTTGAACCGTGTTGAATCGCGAGTTCATAATTTGGTCATGCAAAAACGAACAATCAGCTACGCCACCGGTGTTTTCGAATCGGCTTCATTTTCAGCCGGCTCGGAGTTTATCGGCACGCAATGGGATTCGGATGCAGGGTTACAGAATCAACCTGAAAAGCGATTGATGCTGGCTATCCTGTTGGACGCCGTGGAGTGCTATCAGAAATATGCACCATTGCATCGGCGAAACCCCGATCGCCTGTTCACGGCTACTGCAGAATGGATTTTCGAGGACGATTACAAATGGCCCTTTTCGTTCCTCAACATATGCGATGCCGTCGGAATAGATCCGAAGTATTTACGAAACGGCCTTCAGCAGTGGAACGAAACGCGGTCGGGAAAAGTGAACGGTCTGAAGCACCCCTCGCCACCGATCAAGATCAGACGCTGCGCGTGATTTCCTAACTGCCACGCTGGAAACGGCGGTCGAGACCGAGTGGAGAAATCCGAGCACTCGTCTGCGACCCGACCACACCCCTTCAGCGGAGTACGGTCGGACGACGGAGCTTGCCGAACCCGTACCCGTAACTAATTGGTGGCGATCTCTAGCTGATTATCGACCCTTTTTACGCCGGCAATCTGTTTGGCTTTGTTTTCTATCTCGCTCTTTTCTTTGTCAGTCTTCACCGGGCCGCGCAGCGTAACATTGCCGTCGTTAGTTATGACCTTGACGTTCTTGCCGTCAGTAGAAAGCGAATCGTCATCGGTCAGCGCCTTGCGCACGTTTTGAGTGATGGTGCGATCAGCTTCGTTTTCCGACTGGTCGCCAGGCGTTTTTGTTGCATCGTCACGATCGCGCACATTCCGCCCAGTGTTGTCCGGCGGGACCTGCGTGGACTGCGATACTTGATTGTCATTGGTATTTTTGTCGCCCTGACCTTTTGAGCAACCAAAAACCAGTAGAGTGGCAATCAATGCTAATGTGATCGATTTCATCGGTATGCCTCCTTTTGTGATCACTCGGAAGCGCAACTAGCATGCCATTCGTGTCCACTAGGAATTACGCCTGATCCGCGAACTCGTTCGCGCTGTCCGGATAGTAAAATCTCCCACGTGTAAGGTTTCCACTTACAACTCCGACAGAGATCAATACGCAGAACGTTTGCGCTTCGGATTGCGAGTTGACGGCTCGCTTTAAACTTCTGATTCCTTGCAACGTCGGATGATTGACACTAAGTTCGACTCACGCTAGCGTCTACGTACCGCAATCTAAATGATGGGAGCATTCTTGTGACGATCATACGAGAGATTATTCACGTAGGTGTCGGTATGCCGGCCCGTGAAACTTTTGAAGAGTTTGCTCATGATCTGCTCGGATTTTCCGCGAGCCGATCGCTAGACGGCAAAATAACCTACCTGAGAACTGATCGTTATCCCTATCGGATTGCGGCGTACACGGCNCCGAGTCCGATTTTGCAATACGTCGGTTTCGACGTGGGCGGCCGTGTGGANCTTTCAGAATGGGAAGACAAGCTCAGTTCCGCAGGAATCCNGTGGCGGCGCGGCANGGCAACGGAATGCGCTGAACGGCAGGTCAGTGACTTCATCGAGTTCAAGGATCCCGACGGCCACATTCTCGCATTGACGTACGGCTTCAAGCCTCTTGAAGACCCGGTGCACTATACTCGCGAGCTTCGGGTCGTGGGTTTGGGCCATGTGCTGCTCACAGTAGCGGACACGCAGCGAGCGCACGATTTTTATACCGGCGTGCTCGGATTCCGCTTGAGCGATTGGGTCAACATCGACGAGCACGTGAGGTTGTGCTTTCTACGCTGCAACGAGCGTCATCATAGCCTCGCTTTCGCTCCATGCATGCCCGGCAAATCTCCCCGTTTGCAGCATGTAATGTTCGAAGTGGAAACACTGGATGACGTCATGCGCTCGTATCATTTTTTGCGCCTTCACAACGCGCCGATCGGCATGGGACCTGGCCGCCACCCTAATTGTCAAACCGTGCACGTGTACGTGCAGACTCCGGGACGATTCGCCGTCGAGCTCGGCTGGGGACATCGGCGCCTCGACGATACGCACGAACCGACTGTCTATCCGGTTGGGACCCCTGTCGATGTTTGGGGCGGGAATATTCAGAGCTCGGACTTCGAGCTCGGCTAAAGAGTACGGTTCACTAGCGGCGCAGCGTTAGACGAAGCAGCAATCCTTCGTCCGGGCGGATGTGCAGAACGCCACGCACGGATTCTCCCGCACGGTCGAGGCCGGTGGAAAGCGTTATTCGACCATCGGTAGCCTTGTCGGAAAGATCCATGACCTGCGGCTCCGACCCGAAGTTGAGTGCCACCAGAAACGCGCTCTCGCCCTCGCGACGTACATAGGTGAGTAAATCCCCGTCTGTGTCGATCGGCTCGAGCTCGCCTACCTCGAGCGCCGGTTCGCCGCGCCGAACTTTGATCAGTTGCGTGTAAAGGGACAAAATCGAAAACGGATCGTCGCGCTCGGTTTCGACGTTGATCTGCGCATAATCTTTTGCGATGGGCAGCCAAGGCTCGCCTTCGGTAAAGCCGGCATTTTTCGCCGCGCTCCACTGCATGGGCGTGCGCTGGGGATCGCGGCCCAAACCGCGGCCGGGAACATTTTTTTCGAACGGATCCTGGACTTTCTCCGGCGGGATTTCGGCGTCGTGCATGCCGATCTCGTCACCGTAATAAAGAGTCGGCGTGCCGCGCAGAGTGAGAAGCAGCATCGCTGCTACGCGCGCCTGTGCCGATCCGACACGAGATGCGATGCGCGGTCGATCGTGATTGCCGAGCACCCAATTCGGCCAGCCGCCCTTCGGTAGCGCCGCTTCATACTGCGCGATGATTTGAGCGACATCGCGTGCACGCCATTTCGCCAGCAGCAGTTGAAAATTGAAAGGGACATGCACGCCGCTAAGATTGACGCCGTAGTACTGCACTAACCGCTCTACCGGCAGGTAGATTTCGCCAATCAGCACGCGATCTTGATATTGATCCACCAGACGTCGCATGCGTGTCACCGCGGCGTGCACCTCGGCCTGATCGGTGCTGTGCAGCGGCAGCAGTTTTTGGTAGGGATCGGCCCCTTCGTGCCAATCGGGATTGACCGGATTATCACGGAATTGCTCGTCTTTGATCAGATGCCAGAGAACATCGACGCGAAAACCATCGACGCCGCGCTCCAGCCAAAACCGCAGCACGTTGAGCATCGCCTCGATGACTTGAGGGTTGCGCCAATTCAGGTCGGGCTGCTGGCGCAGAAACGCATGATGGTAGTATTGCTCCGTTTGTGGATCGTACTCCCATGCGCTGCCGCCAAAGCATGACAGCCAGTTATTCGGCGGCCCTCCGCTGGGCGCCGCATCGCGCCAGATGTACCAATCGCGTTTCGGNTTATTGNGCGATGAGCGNGATTCGATGAACCACGGGTGTTGGTCGGACGTATGGTTAGGAACGAAATCCAAAATCAGCTTGATCTCNCGCGCATGGGCCTCTCGAATCAATAGATCGAAATCATCCAGGGTGCCGAATAGCGGATGAATCCCGGTGTAATTCGCCACATCGTATCCGAAGTCCTTCATCGGGGAAGGATAGATCGGAGATAGCCAAACGGCATCGATACCCAGGCCGCGTAGATAATCGAGCCGTGAGATCAGGCCGCAGAGATCGCCCACGCCGTCGCCATTGCTATCCATGAAAGAGCGTGGATAAACCTGGTAAATGATACCGCGCTGCCACCATAGATAAGTCGCGGCTCTCGTGGCGCAGTCACGAGTCTCGGGAGTGGCTTTGGCCGTCATTGTCACTCTTGCGGATTTGATTTTTCGGTCCTGGGAATCAGCACCACCGCGGCGTGTCCGGGAATGCGCCAGCCGTCTTCCGTCTCCAGGGCGGCGGTTCCAGCGCCTCCGTATTTGGGACTCTCACTCGACCAAAGAATGTCCCAACGTTTTCTCTCAGGTGGAGCAAGCAGCGGCTCAGGGGCTATGCCTAGATGTAGATCAAGCCCGAGATTCACGAGCAAAAGCCGGTCAGCGTTTTCCGCATCGAAAAAGCGCAGCAGGAACGCCTCAGAGCCAAGCACCGCGCCATCGAAGGATCCTTGCTTTCGGAATACCGAGTCTTCCCGGCGCAGGCGAAGCAGATCGCAATGCAGCGCGTAGGCTTCGGAATGAGCTTCGCGCTCGTTTAGATCGAGCTTGCATCTTTCAAACGTGGCGCGATCTGCCGGATCGGGAACGAGGCGCTGCATTTCCGGGGTGAACAGGGTACGGAACTGGGTTAGAAACTCGGCGCGTCCTTTGCGCACCGCCTTGGCGAGTTCTGGCCGATGATCGGCAAAGAAGAGAAATGGACTGGACGACGCGAATTCTTCGCCTTGGAACAGCATCGGTGTCGCACGAGCGAGCAGCAGCAATGCCGTGATCGCTCGGCAACGTCCGGGACTGGTCAGCTGATGGAGGCGAAGTCCCCAGCCGGAGTTTGCAACCTGATCATGGTTCTGAATGTAAGTGATGAACGCTGCCGGTGAAACGCCAAAGGCAGGTGTCCCGCGTCGCTGTTTCTGCCAGCTATAACGCTGACCCTGATAGAGATAGCCCCACTTTAGAGCAGAGACGAGCTCCTGAGGAGTACCGTGGTAATCCGTATAATAGGCCTCGTTTCGTCCGGTCACCGAAACCAGGGCGCTATGGTGGAAGTCGTCGTTCCATAAGCCATCCATGCCATAACCGCCTTGCTCAATGGGGCGGACGAGTTTTACATGCTGCGGCTCGTTCTCCGCGACGATGATAATAGCTCGTCCAGGCGCTGCCCGGCGCGCAGACTGGGTAATCTCTGACAAGACATGCGGTGAGGTCGAATCGAGGATTTGCTGGGTTGCATCAAGGCGAAGACCATCGATGTGAAACTCGGCGATCCAGTAGGCGGCATTGGCGGTGATGAACTCGCGCACCGGCGCCGAGTTATTGCCGTCGAAATTGATCGCCATGCCCCATTCGTTTTCATAACGGTCGGTGAAGTAGTCGTCGGAGAACTCTTTGAAGTAGGCCCCGTCCGGACCGAAATGGTTGTAGACCACATCGAGCAGCACGGCGAGTCCGATCTTATGAGCGCAATCGACAAAGCGGCGAAAATCGTCGGGCATGCCATATAACCGAGTCGGCGCATACAGGTCGACGCCGTCGTATCCCCAACCGAAGTTGCCGCCGAAATCGGCCACCGGCATGATCTCGAGTGCGGTGACTCCCAATTGGGCAAGCTTTTCCAGCTCTAGAGTGGCCGTATTCCAGGTTCCTTCGCGGGTAAAAGTCCCGATATGCATTTCGTAAACGATCTGACCTGCGAGCTGAGTGCCGCGCCAATTTCCGTCCGTCCAGCCAAACTCGCCCGGATCGATGATCTGCGAAGGACCATGCGGACCGTCGGGTTGAAAACGCGACGCCGGATCAGGATAGGAATTTTTACGGTCCAACCGGTATCGGTAGAGCATGTCCGGAGCTGCATCGAGTATTATTCCTGAGAAATAGCCATTGCCTTCGCGATCGAGTTCGTAAGGTACGGCACCACCGGCTCCGCCCGAACGCTCGAGCATCACTTCCACCGTTTTTCGGCTTGGCGCCCACACGCGGAAGTGGGCACCGCCCGATGGCTGAGGTTCCGCGCCGACGGGCAGGCGCCGGATTACCTCTGGCTTATTTTCATTAGAAAATTCTCCAGTTCTTTCGGCAGAGAGATTGTCCGGGCTGCTGCTCACCTAAACACCATAAATTCTTAACGTGCTGGCCTCAAGATTATAAAGAGGAATTTTCCATTACTTCTCGACGAAGCGCATCGCAAGTACGTTCCATTCGACGGAATTTTTACTATTCTAAGAAATGGGGGGCATTCAACTCGTGATCAACGACCTCTGGTATAAGAACGCGGTGATTTATTGTCTGTCGGTGGCGTCGTTCATGGATGCTAACGGCGATGGCATCGGCGATTTTCAGGGGCTCATGCGGCGTCTTGATTATCTGCATGGACTCGGGATAACGGCCATATGGCTGATGCCGTTCCAACCCTCACCGTATCGCGATGATGGATATGACGTGGCGGATTATTACGGAGTGAGTTCACGTCACGGCACACTCGGCGACTTCGTCGAATTCACGCATGCGGCGAAGCAACGCGGTATTCGCGTGATCATGGATCTGGTCGTCAACCACACCTCCGACCACCACTCTTGGTTTCAGGAGGCGCGCAGGGATCCCAGCTCTAAATACCGCGATTGGTACGTCTGGGCTGAGAAGAAACCGCCTAATGCCAATAAGGGAATGGTGTTTCCGGGAGTTCAAAAATCGACCTGGTCCTACGACAAAATTGCGCGTTCCTGGTATTTTCATCGGTTTTATAATTTCCAACCTGATCTCAATACCTCGAACCGGTATGTCCAGGCGGAAATCCTGAAAATCATGGGCTTCTGGATTCAACTTGGCGTGGTCGGATTTCGAATGGACGCCGTGCCGTTTGTCATCTCGACCAAAGGCGCGCGGGCCAAAACTGTGGAGCAATACGATATGCTCCGGGCCTTCCGAGAATTTCTCCAATGGCGCAAAGGCGATGCGGTTATTCTTGCGGAAGCCAATGTTTTGCCCGAAACCGATATGGAATATTTTGGCGCAGACGGCGATCGCATGCACATGATGTTCAATTTTCAGGTCAACCAGAATTTATTTTACGCCATGGCCGCTGCGGATTGCCGACCGCTTGTCAAAGCGCTGCAAGCGACAAAGCCGCGTCCGGCGACCGCGCAGTGGGGATTATTTCTGCGTAATCACGACGAACTTGATCTGGGGCGACTAACCGACGAGCAACGACAACACGTATTCGATTGTTTTGGTCCCGAAAAAGAGATGCAGCTCTATAATCGTGGAATTCGCCGGCGTCTCGCTCCCATGCTCAACGGTGACCGGCGGCGCATTGAGCTTGCGTATAGTCTAATGTTCACCCTACCCGGCACCCCGGTGGTTCGGTATGGAGACGAGATCGGCATGGGAGATGATCTCAATTTGCCGGAGCGCAACTGCGCCCGCACACCCATGCAATGGTCAACAGAGCCACACGCGGGCTTCACAAAATCAGATCGTCCGATATTACCGGTCATTAGCGACGGACCGTACGGCTACGGGCATGTTAACGTGGCAGAGCAACGGCGCGATCCCAATTCGCTCCTTAACTGGACGGAACGAATCATCCGCATGCGTAAAGAGGTTCCGGAGGTTGGCTGGGGCGATTTTCAAGTGCTTCCGGTTCGCGACCCTGCGATTTTCGCAATTCGCTATGACTGGCGTAACAATTCCGTTTTGTTCGTCCATAATCTGGATGGTATTCCGCGCGAGATCGCGTTTAGAACGGGTTTGCCTGACGCCCAAGGCGGCTTGCTGGTAAATCTGCTGACCGAAGACCACAGCCAAGCGGGCGAAGATGGCAAGTATCATCTACTGCTCGAAGCATACGGCTACCGCTGGTATCGAGTCGGTGGTCTCGATTACTTGCTCAAGCGCAGCGAAATCGAGACGTCGAAAGCCCGCTGATCCAGAGTGACGGGAAGTTACTCGGTTTTCCCGGTCTAAAGATTAGTACACGCTAGGCTCATGTCAGCACGCCCCGATTCTATTCCGGTCAAGGTACTGAAAGTGAATGCAGACAACTTCGTAGAAAAAATCATATCTGGAGCGACTTTCTGTCGTACGTGCGCCGCGATCAAAACGGCACATTGTTTGCGCCGGCAAAGTGACGCGGGGAGGCCTGAGCGATACGCCTCACTAAATAGGCTAGCGGTTTTATGGAACAAAAAAAGTCGGTCTGGGAATTACTCAAGCGTACTGTCACGCAATGGATCGAGGATCAACCCTTTCAGCTCGCCTCATCGCTCTCGTATTACACGCTCTTTTCACTGGCGCCACTGCTGATCATTGTCATCGCGATCGCGGGCTTTGCATTCGGCCGAGAAGCCGCACAACAACAAATCGTCGGAACCATTCAGGAAATGATCGGCCAACAGAGCGCGGAAGCGGTACAGGGAATGATCCAGAACGCGAGTAACGAGCCGAAAACCGGAATGATTGCGACTGTGGTAGGGGTTTTTACCCTAATTCTCGGGGCGGGCGGAGTTGTGGGCCAATTGCAGACCTCGTTGAACACGATCTGGGGCGTGGCGCCGAAAGCAGGTCAAGGGCTCTGGGGTTTTGTGCGCCAGCGTTTTATCTCTTATGCGATGATTCTAGGAATTGGCTTTCTTTTGCTGGTATCCCTTGTCATCAGCGCCGTGGTTGCCAGTCTGACGCAATTTGTCGGCTCTTTGTTCGGCGGCGCCGAGATCATCGCTCATGTGCTCGATCTCGGGGTGTCATTCGTTATCACCACAATACTCTTCGCGATGATCTATAAATTTCTTCCGGACGTTCGGATTGAATGGCGCGATGTGTGGATTGGCGCGGCCTTGACTTCTGTCTTGTTTACCGTCGGCAAATTCCTGATCGGTTTATATCTCGGCCGTAGCGGAGTGAGCTCTACGTACGGAGCGGCCGGATCGCTGATCACGGTATTGCTATGGGTCTACTATTCCTCTTTGATCTTCTTTCTGGGCGCGGAGTTTACCCAGGTCTACGCGTCTATTTACGGTTCAGGGGTAACTCCGGCTGTGCATGCCGAGCCTATTTCGGCGCAGAAACGAGAGACTCCGCCGCCCGAGCGAAGGACTAAAGAGCGTGCGGACTCGCGCAAGCCTCAGAATCGCGGTAAAAGAACCGCGAGAGAATTACGGTCTTAGAGGAGGTCCTATGCGGCTGGATCAAGAAGAGCAAAGCTCAAATGTCGAAGACCGACGCGGTTCGAGATTTTCCCCCGTGCTTGCGACTGGCGGCATCGGCACACTGGCCATTGTTTTAATAGGACTTTTCTTCGGTATCGATCCGACGGTCCTGCTTCAGGGCACCAGTGTGGATACGAATGCTCCACCTCCTCGAACCGAACAAGGCGCGGATAGCAATGATCCGATGAAAGACTTCGTCGCGCGGGTGCTCGGCAGCACAGAGCGCACCTGGGGCGAAATATTTGCGCGCAACGGGCGGACCTACCAACCTGCTAAACTGGTACTTTTTAGCGGCGGGGTCCAATCGGCGTGCGGCTTTGCGCAAACTGCCGCCGGCCCGTTTTATTGTCCGGAAGATTACAAGGTCTATATCGATCTGGATTTTTATCGTGAGTTGCGCGACCGCTTCCACGCTCCGGGTGATTTTGCACAGGCTTACGTGATCGCTCATGAAGTCGGCCACCATGTGCAAAATCAACTCGGCATTATGAAAACACTGCAGCAGCGACAACGCCGTTCAAGCCAGGCGCAGGCGAACGCCCTGTCGGTGCGGATCGAGTTACAGGCTGATTGCTTCGCCGGGGTCTGGGCCCGCTCGGCAAACGAGCAAAAGAAAATTCTCGAAGAAGGCGACATTGAAGAGGGCTTGAATGCCGCTGCCCAAATAGGCGACGACCGAATTCAGAAGCGCGCTCAGGGCTACATTGTCCCGGAAAGTTTTACGCATGGCAGCGCGCAGCAACGCGTGCAGTGGTTTCGGCGGGGGATATCGCAAGGGAACATAAGCCAGTGTGATACTTTCGGCGCCGACTCTGCTGCGTGACAGGCTGTAACGCCCGATGAGAGCGGCAACAGCTTTCGAATTGAGCCAAGGTTTCGTGCAATTCCTGTAGGGGGGTATTACCGCGCGATGCTGGCAGACGGGTTTACGTTAGCGAGGCTTCGGGTGATCGATGAACCGGCCTAAAGCAACTCCCGCGAGACAATTGATTCGCCACTGTCCGAAGTGCAAAGGCACGATGGGAATCGTAATTACCGAACCCGTACGGAACAATATTCGTACTGTCCTCGGGCTGGTGTATTGATTGCGGCTACACAATCAGATGGGCGCTCATTCGCAGATGGGCGCTCATTCGCGGTTGAGCGTTCGAACATACTCAAGAGCTTAACGGAACGAGGCTTCACAGCAGGTTCGCGTTCGGCGAGAAAAATCTCCGTCTCAGCCACAGCGCTGAGACTAGTCCCAAAATTACCAAGACCAAACTGACAAGTACGAGGAAATTGGGCTGCGGCGTAGGTTCCGCGGGCGCTTCCTGTTCCTTGAGCTGCGTATCGAATTGTCCTTTGTCGAAGTCAAAAAGATAAACGCTTTGCCATTGAAAACAGTGGATTGGCGTCGCGAAACTCACGTTGTCTCTAACGGTTCGCGCGGGCACTTCATTTGCCTTGTAAATGCAAGTTTTGAACTGCAGTGAGGTGTTCTTGACGCCGCTGGCGGTCACGAATGCTCCGGCAGGATAGTCCGTCATGTAAACTACCGGGAGACTCGGCTTGCGCGCTCCGTAATATTGTTGCGTGCGGTTGTCGTGTGAGCCTGGTGCATTCCAACGTAACAAGTGAAATCTGCCGAATTCAGGATCGCTGTTGTATACCGGATCCGCATCTTGTGAGTCGATTACCCAGTGTGGAAAGCAAAGTGGAATCGTTTCGTCGAAGCTCGATACCGCATAATTAACCTGTTTGTCGATTTTCCCTGCAGAGCTTTTCGTCGTAAGAAAAACGCATCCCTTGACGAATTGAACGATGGCATATTTTTCGATCGCGGCGACGGAATCGGTCTCGTATTCCATAATTGCGCCATTCCCGTGGGTCGGATTTGTGGGATCATCGCTGAACCAGACTTCGTGCGCCAAGGTGGTCAGCGTAAACCGTTTCAGATCGCAAGTGTCGTTTGTGCGGCAGTCCGGATTTAAAAAAGTTTCCGTCGTTTCGGCGAGAGTATGGACGTGTCCCTTTCCGGTAAAATCGCCGTGGGAATTTACCGCGAAAAGAAGCATGAGCAAGTTGAGTGTGGCGCAAAAGAGCTTTTTCATGGAGCGCTCGCGAGTCCAACCGAAGACGCCGTTACCCGGAAGATGGTTCACTCTTAACTACACTACGCGAGAGTTAATTTAAATTCCCATGGCTTCGATAGTTTTCGCATTATGTGCCGCGGCTCTCTACGGCGGCGCCGATTTTCTCGGCGGTTTGGCTGCGCGCCGCTCCGCAGTGATGCCGGTGATGATTTTTTCTCAGCTCGCCGGTTCTTGTATGCTCCTTGGAGTGTTGCCGTTGCTGCCGACGGCCAGTGCGAGCATCGCTGATCTGCTTTGGGGCGCAGCGGCGGGCGGAGCCCTGGCCATTGGAGTAACCCAGCTTTATCAGGCTTTGGCGCTGGGCAAAATGAGTCTTGCGGCGCCCGTGACCGCCGTTCTGGCCGTGGCTTTCTCGGGATGCGTAGGAGCGCTGGCCGGCGACCGTTTATCACTCTCCGCATTGGCCGGGATAGCGCTTGCGCTCGCCGCGATCATACTCATCGGCCAAGATGGTGCGCCGAAAAGCGCTTCTCACAACGAGACGACGCGCTCCTCACATGTCGTCCCCATTGCGCTTTCTGCCGGCGTCTTCATCGGAGCATTTTTCGCAGCGCTCAAACAGAGCAGCGCATCTTCGGGTCTGTTGCCGCTGGTTTCAGCGCGCCTCACCGCGCTGGTGGTGCTCGCGGTCGTCGCGCTGTCGCGCCGGTCACCGCTGCGCGTCCGGCGCGACGCGGTTTGGCTTATCCTGCTCGGTGGCACACTCGACGTGCTGGCGAACGTGCTTTACGTTCTTGCTGCGCGCCACGGCATGCTGACGATCGCGGCGACCTTGACCTCCTTGTATCCGGCGAGCACCATCATTCTCGCCCGATTGGTTCTCGGCGAGCGTCTCCGGACGATCCAGATTGCCGGACTGTCGTGCGCAGGAATCGGAGTCGTGCTGATTGGCGCGGGTTAAACCGGCCAGCCTTGCTCCAGATCTAAGCTCGTTTGTGTTCTATTCCCGATGCCTGCCGATGGCATCGGTCTCGATACCCTTCCTCCACGGCCAGAGGCTCTGACAAAAGATAATCCACCGTAGATTACGTGTTAGTCCACGTCGAGATTTGTTGTGCTCGGTATTCGCGTTAGAGATGTGATGTAGTTATAGCCAAGTCATTGCTCGTTTCGGAGCAGGGAAAAACTGCAGACCGAGGCCGAGTTCGGAGGTGAAGTTTAACCGTGAGGAATCCGGAACGGGTATTCACTTAGTAGATGTCAAACATCCGTTGGATCTCATCGGCGTTGGTCGTCTTGGTTAGCGCCAACGCGAGTAATAGTCGTGCTTTCCAGGGTTGCAGATTATCCCCGGCCACGAACCCGCGTTTTTGCAGACCAGGACTTCTCACCACCCGGCCGGAAGCGACGCGGCTGCAGAGACACATGATCATGCTTTTTTCCTTGAAGCATTTGTCGAACGCAGCGTCTTCCGCAGGCGTGGGCCGACCGGCGCCCGTGCCGGCGCTGACGATCCCCTTAGCTCCGGCATTCGCCGCGGCTTCAATCATCGCGCCGTCGGCGCCTACGTAGGAGAGCACCATGTCGACGCGCGGCAGCGACTGTAAATTGCGCACGTCGAATTCGGTAGCCGTCGTATGTTTGCGCACGGGCTGATGGTAGTAGACGATCTTACCGTCGCCATCGGCGTAACCGAGCGGTCCGAGGTCGCGGGACTGAAATGCTTCCACGCGATAGGTAGCGTTTTTGGTCACATCGCGGCCATTGAAGATTGTGTCGTTCATCACCAGCAAGCATCCGCGTCCGCGTGAGTTGGGATCGGCGGCGACTTTGATGGCGTTCACCAGGTTCAGATAACCATCGGCGCTGATGGCCGACGCCGGACGCATAGAGCCGACGACCACGACGGGTTTATCAGTTTTAAGCGTTAAATTGAGAAAGTAAGCCGTTTCTTCAATGGTGTTTGTGCCGTGGGTGATCACGATCCCATCGGCTTTGTCTTCGTCAAAAATGTTGTGGATCGTGCGTACGAGATCGAGCCAGTCCTTATCCACCAGTGCATGGCTCGGCAGCCGACGAAACGGCAGCTCCTGGACACTTGCGATCTCCTTGACCTCTGGCAGTTGCTGGAGCAATTCGCCATCCCCCAAACGTTTACCGGCTTCGATGTACCAGGCGAGATCGAGGCGGTCCTTACCGAGGGAATCGATGGTGCCGCCCGTAAGAATCAATGCAACTCGGGGTAAATTGGCCATGAAAAATCCGTCCTTCTCAAATGCATGATGTTAAGGTTTATCCGTGGAGCAAAGGAAGTTCAAGTTTTGTAACGGCGCAGCGTTCAAAAGCCTCAATGCGTGCAAAGTTCAAACTGTACAATGAACTGCAAAGATCCCCGAACGTTCAGCGCTGGTAAGCTTTCAACGCAGGCAAAGCCTCCTCCGCNAACCGTTCGATCTGTTCCTGGCGCTCCGGATAGTGGGGAATCATGAACTGTAGTCCGATGTGTGTCNCCCCGACGTCAATGAATTGGCGCAATCTCTCCGCGACCTGTTTCNCGCTGCCTTTCAAATACTCTTCAATCGGCGGNGCATCGGCCGATGTCAACTCGACGGGCAAGCAGCAGGCGAGTTTTACCTCATCCGGATTGCGCCCCACCGTTTGTGCCTCGCGACGCACATTTTCGAATCCGTCAAGCAAACGTCGAGGCGTAATTCGGACGAAATAAGGAAACCACGCATCGCCATACCGGGCAGCGCGGCGCTGGGCGTGCATTCCCTCGCCGCCGACCCAGATCGGCAGCCGGGGTTTTTGATAGGGCTTTGGGTTGAAAGCGATATCCTCGACTCTGTAGTAAGCACCGTGAAAATTAATGTGCTCTTCGGTCCAGAGGCGCTGTAGCAATGTGAGCTGCTCGTCGGAAACCTTGCCGCGCTCTTTGAACGGCGCATTCATGGCAGCGAATTCTTCTTCCATCCAGCCGACGCCGACACCCAGAATAAGTCTTCCGGTCGATAGCTGATCGATGGTCGTCGCGATCTTCGCCCAATGGAGCGGATGCCGATAGGGCATCACCATCACACTCATGCCGAGCTGAATCCTCTCTGTGCATCCCGCTAAAAAGGCCAGGCAAGTCAGCGTGTCGAAAAATGGCCGGTCTGGCGGCACGATGAAAGTGGCTTCCTTGCTGTAGGGATACGTAGTGTCGATCTTCCATGGCATGACCAGTCGGTCCGCAGCCCACACCGAATCATAGCCGAGCGCTTCCGCGCGCTGCGCCGCTTGCATCAAAGTGTGTCGGCTCGCCGCGCGTCCCGAAACGGGAAGAAACACACCGAACTTGGTCACATCACCCTCCGCGGATTCATTGACAGCCGCAATTTGAAACGCTAGCGTTCGCTACCGTAAAAACGCTTCTACTCGCCAATAGCACAAAGGAATCTAAATGACTATTTGCTTACAGTTCATCACGATCCTGATCGTCCATCTGCTCGGATCGAGCAGTTGGGCGCAGGATTTGGTCAAAGTTCCGGTACAAATTCCCGCGATCACTCCGGCAGTCACCGCCTTCGCGATCGCGCGCGATCGTGGCTATTACCGGGAGGAAGGGCTCGACGTGCAATTGATCGTGATGCCGTCCGCAGTGGGCACTCAAGCTCTGCTTGGCGGAAATGTGAAGTTTTCTACCGGCGGCGGCGCCGGACTGCTGCCGATTCTGCGCGGCGCGCCGATGCGTTTTATGTTTACCACATTCAGCCGGCCGATGTTTTGGCTCTACGCGCGGCCGGAGCTGCGCTCCGTAGAGAGCCTCAAGGGACGCAAAGTCGGCGTCTCGAGCATTGGCAGCGGGCCCGACTCGCTCTTACGAGAGCTGTTGAAAAAGCATGGATTGGATGGCACTCGCGATGTCGTGGTTTTGCCGGTCGGTGGCGGCACGGCCCGCTACTTTGCATTGCAGGCGGGTTCCGTGGACGCCGCAATGTTGTCGATTCCCGCGAATCTTATGGCGCAAGACGCGGGATTTCGCCAACTCGTTTCGTTTATCGAACAGGAGTGGATCGAGCTGCAGGGAACGATCAATGTCACCGATCAGGTGTTGAACGCCGAAGGTCCACTGGTTGAGAAATTCATTCGGGCGACGCTCAAAGGGTTTATTCACTTTCGCGATTTGCGTGCACAATCGATTGCACTGCTCGGGAAATTTCTGCGAACGTCCGAAGATGCAACCGCAAAGATCTATGAATTGATGCGACCGAGCCTGACACAGGACGGCATCGTCAGCGAGGAAATTCGGGCGAAGTCTCTCGAGCATGTCATCAAGCGAGCTGGACTCAAAACGCCGCCGCGGCTCGAGCGCATTTTCGACTATTCCCTTGCCGTAAAAGTCCGCAACGAACTGCGCGCCAGAGGCTGGAAGCCCTGACGAATTGGCAGTGCGACTCGGCATCCATCAGCTGTGATCTTGCGCTTCCTCACGATAGAGACCGAACGCCCTCAGAATCGGCTCATCGTGCATGGAAAAAAGAATCGCCTCGGCGCTCGATGAGGCATTGGCGTGCTCGTGCCATGCCCATAACGGCACGATAAACGTGTCTCCCTTGCGCCATGCGAATTTCTCGCCGTTGATCACCGTTGCTCCGTCACCACGAAAGGCATGATAGATGACCGTGCTCGTGTGACGATG
>Ga0065715_10000277_pt1 | contig 16791 bp, 20 predicted proteins | sample MisBulReplicate1_FD_59102 | JGI IMG/M metagenome (GOLD analysis project Ga0065715, IMG submission 59102) | Miscanthus rhizosphere microbial communities from Kellogg Biological Station, MSU, sample Bulk Soil Replicate 1 : eDNA_1 v2 (version 2) | ecosystem: Host-associated > Plants > Roots >...
CGGGTCATTCTTTGCCGGCATCGTCGCGCTCATTCTTATACTTGTACTTACTTTCTTAATGCTTATTGAAGGCCCTGTGTGGTTAAAGCGAATCTGGGGACTTTACGAAGACCAAGCCAAGATGAAGAAGCACCGTCGGGTCTCTAACCGTATTTATGGTGTAGTAAGCGGCTATGTCATGGGCCAGCTCACCGTTTCAACTATCGGGGCTACTGCGGCCGGAATCTTCGTATTCGTATTGAGCCTCATCTTCCCTCAAGTCGACTCTAACCTTGCGTTACCAGCGGCGGCTATCACCTTCATCCTCTCACTGATTCCTATGTTCGGCGCGACAATTGGCGGAGTTCTGATTTCCGTGTTGATTGCGCTTAACAGCATTCCAGCTGCGATTGCGTATGCTATTTACTTCGTAGTCTACCAACAAATCGAAAACAATTTTATTGCACCGCACATTCAAGCGAAGCGTATCGACCTGACAGCCCTTATGGTGCTTGCGGCGGTTACTATCGGACTTTACATGTTCGGAGTTATCGGTGGTATCATCGCAATTCCTATCGCCGGTACCGTACGTATCCTAATTGAAGAATTCCTCCTTACCCGCGATAAAACTATCGCTACACAGCCAAAGCTCGCAGCGGCAACTGCAACGACAGTTAAAGAAAAGAAATCGTAAAGATTTTTTAAAAGACTAAAGAGTATATTCCCAGATCGGGCCAGAAGCGGTATCGCGCACAGCGATGCCGCTTTTTGCGAGTTCGTCGCGAATCTCATCGGAACGAGCGTAGTCTTTATTTTCACGAACACGGACGCGCTCAATAATAAGACGCTTTTGATCGTCTGAAATATCCGGTGTGGTTTCGAGAAGCTTTAAGCCGTACAGTTGATCGATAGTCTCGATAAGCGACACAAGCGCATGTTGATGAATGGTGTCGAGTCGGCTTGAAAGTACTTCGTCAAAGGCCCTGTCGATAATTGCCATACCTTCGGCAGTATTAAGATCGCCAGACAGCGTTTCTATGAGCTTCTGGCTGGTCGCATATAGTGAACCAGTCTTACTCTCACTTTCGTTGTCTCGGTCGGTCTGGAGGGTGTCGTGGATTTGATGCCGCAATGCTGCGATATTACGCCAGTTTAGACGGCGGTTGCGCGCTGCGGTAAGGTTGTCAAAAGTGAAGTTACCCTCGGTTCGGTAATGGCTTTGAAGCACGAATATACGAAGATCAAGCGGGTCGTAACCTTTTTGCTCCAAGTCTTGAAGTGTATAGCCGTTGCCTAGTGATTTACTAATTTTAGTCCCATTAACCTTAAGATGGTTATTATGGAGCCAGTAATTAGCGAATCGTACCCCGTTCGCGGCTTCTGATTGGGCAATTTCATTAGTATGGTGCACAGGAATATGGTCAATTCCACCAGTGTGAATATCAATTGTTTCACCTAACAAAGTCATCGCCATTGCCGAACACTCGAGATGCCAGCCTGGGAAACCGAAGACCTGCTGACTACCGAAATCTTCTGAAACGGCTTCGCTCCGGGATTCTGACGGGTCCCAAGAGCCCGTAGAATCTCGGGCTGCAGATGTTTCTTCAGATTTGGTAGTCAGTAGGTCTTGCGGAGTTTCCCATTGCATATCTCGTTTTTCATCAGCTGGCGTGAATTTCCAAAGGGCAAAATCACTTGGATTTCGTTTTTCAGGATTGAACTCTACGCGTGCGCCAGCTTTTTGAGCCTCTAAGTCTAATTCAGCAAAATTGCCGTAAGTCGGGAATTTAGCAGTATCAAAGTAAATACCATCGCTAATTTGGTAGGTATAGCCTTTATCTTTAAGAGTTCGCACAAGGTTTAGCTGCTGCTCAATGTAGTCAGTAGCCTTAGGAGTGTGCGTAGGCGGTGTAAGGTTTAACGCGGCCATGCCAGTGAAAAAGTCATCAGTATAAAATTGTGCAACTTCCCAAGCTGTCTTACCTTCACGCTTCGCACCTTTTTCAAGCTTATCTTCACCGTCATCGGCGTCACTCACCAGGTGACCTACGTCAGTGATGTTCATGACGCGGGTGACTTCGAGATTATTAGCAGTTAAGACGCGAACAAGAGTGTCCCAATATATATACGCAGTCCAGTTTCCTACCGTTAAGTAGTTATAAACCGTTGGGCCGCAGGTATAAAGGCTTACCTTGCCTTCGGTAATAGGTTGAAATGCGTCAATTTGCTTCGAAAGTTGGTTATGAAATTGAAGACTCATAGTCGGTTAGTGCCTTATCGGTTGCGTTAACTAATTCGCTAATAATTGTGTCATAGTTTTCAAACACTTTAAAGCCCGCCGCATATTGGTGTCCGCCACCACCGAAGAAACCTGCGACACGATCGGCAATAGGGGCGTTCACGCGGATTTTACCGGTAATTTTACCGTCTGGATAACTTTTAATAGCTACGGCTACTTCAACATTTTCTACCATGCGCATCTCTTCAAGTACGAGTACGCTTGGGTTGTAGCGATCGCTATATTCTTGAATTTCTGCCCAGGGGATGTGGACGATGGCGAGTTTACCGTCAAGAAGATATTCGATACGTTCGATTAACCTGCCCTTGTATTCAAGAATATCGGCTGGTTTTTTCATATATTCACGGCGGCGATTTTCAATTTCAGATGGATTAGCCCCTAAAGCCACAAGATCGGCGGCGACTTGGTAGCTTGTTGCAGTGGTTGCAGGGGTACTAAGCCCAAGGCTATCGGCTTGAATAGAGATAAACATGCTTTCGGCGGCGCTTGGGTTAATTTCCCAGCTAGCTTCTTTGGCAAGGCTATACAGGATCTCACTGGTAGCGACGGCCTTAGGGTCAACATATGAGATAGTTTCAAAAGGAAGGTCGCCTTCGGTTTCGTGGTGATCGATGATAACTACTGGGTGAGATTCTAGGAAATGACGCACGCCAGGTTGCTTAAGGGCTTGTTCAATAAGTGCCGCCGCCGAAGTATCGACGATAATAGCGACCTCACGATCAGTTGGCCAGTCTTTTTCGACCCTATCCCAACCGTTGATATAGTGCATGTACTTAGGGATATCGATAGCGCAGTAAAGTTTTACGTCTTTTCCTGCGTCAGAAAGAAGTTCTTCAAGAGCTAGTGAACTACCAAGACTGTCCCCATCGGGGTTTTCAGCTTGGATAATAACAATTTTTTGGGCGTTTTTTAGGGTTTCGAGTACAGAATCAAACATTGTTCTTATTTTAACACAGAGGTAGATACATTGACATTTCATTATGTTTATGCTATAATGCAATCGGCAAATCGAGAGATTTGAGAAGACTTGAAATCACCCCTCCTACAGATGGAGAAACACATGAACGCGGTTCTCGACCAGGAAAAGCTCGTCTGCTACCCAAGGATTGGTTTCCCGCTTGGCAGCGAGAAGTCGCTGCGAGAGCGTGAGGCTCGAGCGGAGATTGCTTCGCTGGTGGCACTCGGCTTCGGCTTGTCCCTGCTCTTCTACTACATCGTGCTGACACTGACGATTCTGAATACCTATGACGGTCTCACGTTTGGTTACGTGGTGTGCTTCCTCCTGCTGATGACAAATCTCGTGTGGCTGTACATATGGTCATCTGTAACTTTAGGGGCAGTTGAGAAGGAGCTGTGGTACTACAGGACCGTGTCTCAGGGCATGGTCGTGCAGTTATTGCAGACGGATGAGCAAGGCAACGCCCAGCTCGGCATCAACATCGAGGGACATAACCGTCTCAATCAGGTGCGCCACCAGGTGCGCAGGGTCGACTCGGTTGAAGAGTGGCAGAGCTACAGAGTCGGACAGTACGTCGACTTCAACTAGCCCTCATCATCAAGACTTCGCAGACATTCTTCTGCCAACCGCCCGCCCGAGAGCGTTCAATCTCGGGCATAAAACAGATATATTCAAGTGTGGATGTATCTGTTTTTTTAAAATTCATTGACGTTTTATAATTATGGTTGTATAATTTGCTAATCTTTGTGAGATGGACACTACAGTGACCTCCACGAAGACATGCAACTTGACAGACCACTAACAGAGAGGCCCTTCATTGGCCATAGCCAGCACGAAACTCTCCGCGCAGGGATCGCCCTTGCTGGAGAAACACCGCCTGACGCTGCTTGGCAGCATCCCGTGCGCCGCCCGGCGCATGGCTACCGAGCTGCTTCGTCGGACGATGGTTGAGGGACAGGCTCCGCACCCTGTCCCTCTCGGCCAGAATCCGATACTGAAGTGTGCTCTTCACGAGGCAATCAGGGAGTCCATCTGCGAACAGTTCAGGGACGACCCTTGCCTCGAGGAGATTTCCATCAACTCTTGGAGTACCCAGCTCACGCCGCTCCAGGTCATCATCGATGAGGCCACGCTTTACGACGACGTCTATTGGCCTCGGCAATTCGAGATCCGCATCATTCGTACCAAGGAAACCGTCACGGTTTCCTACGACGACTGGTCGATGAACAACAACGAACCGGTCGTTCTGTACCACGCTGCCCTGCTGTCGCGCCCTCCGTCTTCATGACTTTGGATGCGACAGTCTCGTTAGTAGTCTGTCGCATCCAAATCTTATATATTTAAAAGCACCCGTGTAAGGGTGCTTTTATTTGTTTAATTAGCTTACAAAAGCATTCGCCTACCTTCTAACGCATGGCTTAAGGTAATTTGATCGGCGTACTCAAGGTCGACGCCTACTGGCAGCCCGCGGGCTAAGCGGCTCATTTTAATTTCGATACCAGCATCTTTAATGTGCTTTTGGAGGAATAACGACGTAGACTCACCTTCTACGCTAGCGTTAGTCGCAATAATTAACTCCTCTACTCCGTCGGCTGTCAGGCGTTGAATAAGTTCGGGAATATGAAGTTGTTCAGGACCTATGCCGTCAATTGGACTCATGGCACCACCAAGTACGTGGTAAGTGCCTTTAAAGCCACCAGTGCGCTCAAGAGCGACGATATCAAGGGGTTCTTCAACGACGGCCACAAGTTTTTTATCACGCGATTCGTCGCTATATAACGCTGAAATTTCTTCATCGGCATCGATTAACGCAAATGTTACTGGACAGGTTTTTACGCGTGAATGAATATCATGAATTGCGGTCGCCATGCCGTCGTTGATTCGTTGATCGGCACGAAGCAAATAATATGCGTAGCGCTCGGCTGTCCGCTGGCCAACGCCAGGCAGACGACCGAGTTCATCGATAAGCTTTTCCAGTGCAACTGGTAATAATCGTGCCACAAATACCCCTATTTAATTAGACCTACACTATAGGACTATAGTCCGAGATTGCCAAGGCCACCCATAAGTGGCTTCATTTTTTCAGCGGCAACTTCTTGAGCCTTTGCAAGGCCGTCGCGAGTTGCGATTTCAAGCCAGTGCTCGAGTTCTGCGATGTCATCAAGATCAACGCGCTCTGGGTCGATAGTAATCTTTTTAACTTTAAGTTCACCGGTTACTTGTACGACGACCGCACCTTCACCAGCTTCAACTTCAATAATTTCTTTCTTTAAATCAGCCTGCGCTTTACGTAGCTTGTTCAGCATCTTCATTTGGTCAAAAGCCATGTATTCCTCCGTCTTTTATACTGAATAACATTATACCACAAGGGTGGAACGCTTTGCTTATTGCTGTGGGCGTTGCATCACATATAGCCGATCGCTTTGTTCGGTGCGTGAATTCGTAATGATTTGTTTTACTTCGTAGCCTTTAATACTCGAGCGAGCATCCCGCGTAACAACGAATACATTAGATGATGGTTTGGTAAAAACTTTTAAGCCATCGTGATACTTGGCAATCGCACTATAGAATGGGAGTTCATCTTTTGAAACGACTAACTCTTTAGTGTCTTTAGGAAGTAAAGTAAGGTCTTTGGAGAACAGCGGTGCTACTTCGGGGCTGTAATAGTATCCATAAATGTATCGTCCAAGACCTGAGGTAATGAGTACCGCTACTAGAATCACAATAGGAATAAGCCCGGCAATACGGGCATAAGGGTTAAGCGGGAATAAGCGATACCAGTAGCTAATGAGTGACGTTAAACCGGCCGCTAACATCAAGACTGAGGTTACAAAAGTAACGGATGTGAAGCTTGGGTTCAGAATAAGTACTGGTATTAGACAGACAAGCCAGAAAATAATGAGATAGCTACGAGTCGTCTCGCGCGTGCGGATAAGCCGATAGGCGCCAAGTCCAATAAGAATTGCCGAACCGAGACCGAAGACAGGCGTCATAACTTCAGTGGTGCTTGGCTCCCAGAAAAGTAAATACTGTTTAAGCACGGTAACAGTGTTGGTACCGATATCCGGTGGCCAAACGGTAGGTATGCCTAGCAATGTGAGGCTTAGTTGCGGCGACATGCTAATAAGCCAAGCAAGTGGCGCTACGAGAAGAAGAAATATAATCCCTACAACTGCGAGACGTTTCTTGTTAAGTCGACGGACGGCGTTACGAAGGTGCGGGTGGAATGTCACGGCCAATACAATGGCGATAAGCGGGTAAATACTTAGTGGTGAGTAAAGACTTAGTGCTGCGGTAATAGCAAATAGAATTTTCCAAAGGAAACGGAACTTCTTAACACGAGTAATTTGTGTCCCAAGTAGAAGTAATGCTACAGGCCAGAAGATATAAAGAATACTTGCGCTACCCGATTGAGCCACAAAGAGGAACTGACCTGTCGTAATCGCAATAAGCGAAGCTAATACGGCAATATTTGGCTTAAACCATCGCCTGAGTAGTAAGACGAGCCCTATGGCGGACATGAGCGCCAGAATAAGAGACGGCAATTTTATAGTAAACGTACTTACTCCAAAAATAGCAAAGATAGACGCCTGAAAGGCTTCGTAAGGCAGGTTTGGGATTGCCAGCGTTGACAGATTGCTAAAAGAAAGACCCGCGCTTCCTACTACCGAAAGCTTCTCTGCCTCAGAAAGCCCTCCCGGTAAATACAGACCGGCAAAAAATAAAAGCCCAGTAAGTAGAAGTCCCACGAGGATATATCCAATGACGTAACGCCATCGGTACAGGAAGTAGTTTGAGAAGTCTCGTGTAGCCATACTTTTCATCTATTGTACCATGCATGAGACGAGCAAAAATGAAGCGAGGAAGTTCTTTTTTCTGAAGAACACTGTCGCGTAACCAAAAATCCCTAAGGCGTTGAGACCCTTAGGGATTATTGCGTGAAGCCAGTTTCGAAAGAAAAAGAACTTCCTCGCTTCATTTTTATTCGTGCTTACGGTCCAATGACATGAAGCGCAATCGTTCGGGGTGGAAGTACAACTCTACTTTACCGACAGGCCCGTTACGGTGCTTGGCGATAATAAGATCGGTGACATTTTCTCGTTCGGTCTCTGGGTTGTAGTAAGCTTCTCGGTAAATGAACATGACGATGTCGGCGTCTTGCTCGATTGATCCTGATTCACGCAGGTCGGCTAGTTGGGGAATTTGCGGGGAACGGCTTTCAACTGAACGTGACAGCTGACTTAGGGCGATAACTGGTACGTTAAGTTCACGGGCGATAAGCTTGAGTCCACGGGAGATTTCACTCACCTCTTGAACACGGTTTCCGTTGTCGCGTCCGCTACCTTGCATAAGCTGTAGGTAGTCGATGATGATAAGGCCTAGCGGTTGGTCGTGGGCGGCACGACGGGCTTTGGTACGCATTTCAAGCACGCTTAAACCAGGCGTGTCATCAATGAAAATGGGTGCTTCGGCCATTTCACCCATAGCTTCTGAAAGCTTTGAGAAGTCATCATCGGAAAGATTACCGGTACGAATATTCCAGCTATCAACCCCGGATGCGTCAGATAACATACGGTCGACAAGTTGTTCTTTACTCATCTCAAGACTGAAGAACAATACTGGTTGCTTGGCGATTGTCGCTACATTGTACGCGAGGTTTGTCACGAGCGTAGTCTTACCCATAGCAGGACGAGCCGCAAGGATGATAAGGTCACTGCGCTGCAGCCCGGCGGTCATATTGTCGAGGTCGCGGTAGCCGGTGCGAACACCACGGAGTGCGCCCTTGTTGCGGTGTAGCTCTTCCAAACGATCGAAGCTATCAGTAAGGATACTTTCAAGGCTGGTAAGGTCTTGTTTCAGTGATTGGTCGCTGACNGAGAAAAGCTCGGCCTCNGCNGCTTGAAGNAGTTCTTGGGTAGATGTTGCTTCGTCGTATCCAAGTTCAGAAATTTCACCGCTGGCTTTAATAAGACGACGACGGACGGCTTTCTGGGCGACGATTTCGGCGTAGCTTTCGGCGTGGGCTGAAGTCGGTACGTAGTTGGTCAGCTCGGTCAAATAAGCCGAGCCGCCGATTTCATCAATTTCTTTTTTGCGCTTTAACTCATCGGTAAGAGTAAGAAGGTCGACAGGCTTATTCTTTTCATAGAGGCGCATAATCGCGTCGTAAATCATAGCGTGGCGCTTGTCGTAGAAATCTTTTGGCTTCACATGTTCCGTGATATCAGCCAGCACTTCTTCATCAATCAAAACAGCACCGAGTAGTGACATCTCGGCGTCTAAGTTCTGTGGTGGTATTTTCCCAGCTGGGACTGTTTTACTAGCCATGACTCCCCTTCTTATGAGGCTCGGCTAGCGCTAGCTATGCGACTTCCGGCGAGACCTCTATTCCTCCGCCCATAATATCAGCTATGGCGGCGGCTTGCGAGTTCTTCATAGGTGCCCTTGTGGGTATGGTGTGGATGGTTAGTTGATAACCGGTTGCGGCTTTGATGGATTCATAGAGGTGGGTGAAGTATTTGGCGTCGTCTAACTTCTTTTTGTAAAACGGGTTGACTGCAAAGATAGTTAAGTCGGTTCCGGTGAGCTCTACTTCGCATTTGGAAATAACACTAAATAAAGCTAGGTGGTTAATCCGGGTATGTTCAATTACTGCGGGCCAGTCGAAATCTCCCGTGGGAGCGGAGATCGTGACAGTTTCACTTCCGTTCGCCAATGGCTTCGCTCCGGCACTGAGATCGGGACCAGTCGCCGATTCAGTGTCGGGTTGCAGAGTTTGGCGATCAGAAGCGATACTGTCACTCTCCTTAACCACGGGAGCTTCTTGCTTAACTGATGCAATTTTCTTAATTTCGGGATGAACTTTAGTTGCCTGCTTGGTGAGTTCTTCAATTGTGGCGGAAACTTCTAGGACTGGCATTGCTAAGGCGGCAGTACGAGGTTTATGCTCAAGGGCTGCTGAACCTAAGACACTCAATAGCTTTATGCCCGGCTGAGTAGACTTTGGTACATCTAATAAGGCATCTAACAAAGGAAGTAGTTGGGGTTTAGTTGGGGCGAGGGTGCGGAGGGTTTTGACTATTTGGTCGTTTAGGACGATTGGGCTGATGCCGTCGGATTCAGTTTTTGTGAGTACTTGGGCTATGGTTGCGATGTCGTGTTTTTCAACGGCATGCAGGAGGTCACTTACAATGGTCGCCGGGGCAAGGCCGAGGGAGACTTCAACGAGTTCTGAGGTGATGCCTTCTTTGGTGTCAGCGAGGCTTGAGAGTTGGTCTAAAAGACTAATGCTGTCGCGGAAGCTGCCGTCGCCGCGTTCGGCAATTAATTTTAAGGCGTCGTCAGATATTTTTATATTTTCTTCTTTGGCGATGTGCTGCATGTGTTTAATGGCATCATCGGTATTGATAGCGCGGAAGCCAAAGCGTTGGGTTCGACTGACGATGGTGGCCGGAAGCTTTTCGACGTCGGTTGTCGCAAGGATGAATACGATGTGTTCTGGTGGTTCTTCGAGCGTTTTAAGAAGCGCGTTAAAGGCTTGCTTGGAAAGCATGTGTACCTCGTCGATAATGTATACCTTTTTGCTGGCGGAAACCGGCGCAATTTGAACTTTTTCGCGTAGGTCACGAACGTCTTCCACGCCATTATTACTCGCCGCATCAATTTCAATAATATCTAAATGATTCGATTCATCACTATAGGGAAGCTGATTAATTTCATGCGCTAAAATCCGGGCTATTGACGTTTTCCCCACGCCTCGCGGGCCTGTAAACAGATACGCGTGCGCAACGCGCCCAGATTTTAAGGCACGACTTAAGATATCGGTGATATGATCTTGGCCAACGACATCAGCCAAAGACATGCTGCGATATTTTCGATAGAGTGCCTGAGACACTGTACACCTCTCCCCTTTTTTCTTTACCCTACGGACAATTATAGGCGCATATGCGCGATATTGGTGCCGTACTTTTTACACTTTGTTTATGTTCACTCTCGTGATAGCGCTATTGTATGCTTATTGCTTCTGCTTTGCAAGATTCCTAGGAACACATTACTTGAATCTGTTTCTGGGGATCTGGGTCTCGCGCTTGAAAGCGTGAGACCCGAGCCCTTACTGCTAGCGCACGAGGCGGAGCCGACGGTACGGCTGCTCCATGAACTCCTCGGGCACGAACTCCAGGTTGAAGTAACCCAGGCGGCTCGTGAGATGCGCGAGGTCCTCCTCCAGGTCGTCGATGACGATGCCGGACTTGGTGACGACGGGCGTCACCATGTCGATCACGTCACGACGCGATATGCCGCTGATGTCCATGGCCCGCATGTTCGGCTCGATGGTCTCGAGCACCGTGAGGAGCTGGAGCCGTCCGAACTCGGGCCAGTTGAGGTCACCGTTGCGCTTGACGAACACCTGGAATACGCCGATGGGCGCGTCCTCGATGCAGCCGAACTCGCAGTTGATGAACTCGATCGACTTCTGGAACACCTGACGGTGGCCCAGCTTGTGCTTCTTGAGGAGCATCGTGATGCGCTTCGCTGCTGCAGGGCCGATGTTCGGAACCTTCAGCAGTGCCGTGGGCGGAAGCATCATGATCGGAGCGACCGACGACTCGTCGGGCAGCTCCATGGCACGAACGGCCTTCATGATGATCTTGTCATCGCCGAATACCTCAGCGATGGTGGCGGGAGGGCTGATGGGGCTGATGGGCACCACTGCGTACCTCTTCCATGGGCAGCTTGTAAGAGTAAGGGCTATGTTCCCAGCGCTCACACACAGGGAATACACTTATTATACACTAAATTAGCAATAAATGCAATGATAAGGGTTATAAGATAGCCTAAAGTGCGGCTTCGACGGCGGCCCAGGTAGCGTCTGGGTTGTCGGTAGGAACGATAATAGTTACTTGGTCACCTACGTTAATACGGAAGTATGTCACGCTGGCAAGAAGAATGCGGTATTCGCGCCCGTTGGCTTCAACGTAGTACGCTCCGTCGTGCTGTACAAGTGTACCGATGACCTGGGTGCGATCAATTGGACCAATTTGCTTGTAAATGAAGCTGCCATCATCGGCAATGGTAAGTTTAAGGATGTCACCTTCAACTAGCTTAGACTTGCTGGCGTAGTTGGCAGGAACTGGATATTCTTTACCGTCTGGGCCAGCCATTTTCTGGCCGTCGAAGACACCTTCGATGATCTTGCCGCCGACTTCCTCATTAGGGTTGCCTGTTGGGGTGATAATCGTGCCGTTTTCGCCGATAATGCTAATAAGCAGTTCTTTTGCTGCTGCTAGGTTTGTCTCCGCTTCCTGAATTAAAGCGTGGAGACGTTTTGCTTGTTTCTCCGGTAGTTCAGACATGGTCTCGCATTTCCTTATCTGTATGTGTTTTGAATGTAGTATTAGCTATACTTATAGCAATCACAAGAAAGAAAGTCAAGATTTCTTCCTTTTTCTAGTGTCGTCAGCTGGTTAGTTGCCACTACGAATTCGGGCGACAAAGCCGGCCCAGCCAAGAACGATAAGCATAATACCTACAACGACAGCCATAAGGCCTACGATTGAAAGGGCTATGCCACCGAAAATTGGCGTAACGCCACCTTCAATAAAAAGCTGTACGCCAAGGTAGCCGAGAAATGCCGACATAGCGAGTACGGCGAGTCCTGCAAGAATGGCTAATATATTCATGTATTTATAGTACAACTTATTTTAAGAAAGTGAAAACTAACGACGGGTAGCGGCTAGAAGACGCAAAATTGATACGTAAAGCCAGATAAGCGTGACCATGAGGCCGAATGCCGCATACCACTCTGCTTTCTTGCCAAGCTTGTTCTCGACACCCCTATTGATGGTGTCAAAGTCGAGTAATAGGTTAAGCGATGCAATAAGTACGATTATCGCCGCGATTACAATTCCCCACGGTCCAGATAGCACCACGTTCGTAAACCCAGGCAAGAATAGAGACAGGAAGAATTCAGCAACCAAGTAAATAAGAACACCGACGGTTGCGATAAGTATTACCGAGTAAAGCTTCCTAGTTACCTTTACAAGCCCGGTTGCGTATAGGAATAACATACCCAGCGTAATTGTGAGGGTGAGAAGTATAGCCTGAACTACGATGCCGTCATAGAGAGCGGAAAAGATATTCGATATGAACCCAAGGTATATACCCTGCAAAGCGGCGTACAGCAGGACATTTAAAGGATTGGCATTAAATACCGCCCAGAAGCCGACTGCGAGTGAAACGAAGCTGCCAACCCAGAATGTCCACCAAGGAATCGCAAACCCAAGTTGTGGTGCGAGTGTCCAGCCCCAAGCTGCCCCTAGAAGCAGTACGAAGAACGCTAAGGTCACCTTAAGGAGCGTACCGCCCACTGACATAGTTTTTTCTTGTCCAATTACGTCGTAGCGTTTAAACGCGTTGTCCGATAAGGCCGGATTTGAAGATGTATCCATTGCACGTGACTCCTCGCAAGGTTGTTATACGCTCATTATAGTCAAAGTTTTACTACTGTAAATAGCATTGACTTTTATACAAAAAAGTGACATAATTCACTTCGAATACAACCGTATTCGCACATCGAGATATTGGAGCTATTACTTTAGATGGCAATCCACACAGCAGACAAGATCACCTTGGCCCATGCAATGGGCGTCCTGGAACTCAGTGCAGCCGACTTGGTTCGGATGACTGGTCTCGGAGCAGGCGCCGTTTCTCGGGCAATTTCGGGCGGCAGCCACCAGACGAACATCTATACCGCCGCTCTCATCGCTGAGGCTCTTGGCATGGAAATCTGCGAATTGTCTTGGCCCGCGGGTCTTACGGATGCGGGACGACCACCCCTCACGGGAGTGGCCTGCACGGTCAAGCCGCGCTTTGCGGAGAAGTACTGCGAGAAGCACCACTTGGCGCTTCCCCTCTCTGGTATCTGCGACATGTGCGCATAGCCCCGTCGGACTCTTCTAAAAGAAAGAGCCCTGCGGGGCTCTTTCTTTTCTTGGAATAAGTTAGCGACGTACTTTTGTAATAAGTCGAAGGTTTGATAAGTACTGATTGGCGTTCACGCCTAGGTGTGTACACAGGTAGTTCATATGCTTGTCGATAAAGAGAAGCGTGCCATCTTCAGCACTTGGTGAAAAGCTTGAGACAGTTTTGTAATTCTCGTCTTCAATCATTTTGAGAAGTTCACTGTAAGCGGCTAGACCTGCTTCTGATTTAAGAAATTCCTGCGCCCTTTGCGTCTTTGCGTAGCGTTTGTCTTGATTCACCCCGGAGCCTTTGTTTAGGTAGTGTTTCTATTATGCGCTATTTTGGGGAAAATAGCGAATCGGATATGCTACGCGCTAAGGTTATGAGTAGAGATCAGGTTTTACGAATCGAGCTAAAGCGACTGTTGTCGCATCTATGAACTCCTGTTCACGAGTGTAAAGACCGCCGCTTAGTACGCCGTTAGTGCCCTGAGTATGGCGAATAGTATTGTCTTCATCCTTAAGAATTTCTTGAAGAAGCGGGCCGAGTTCTTTGCCGGCTTCGATCCCCTCTTTTAGATAAGCGGGAAGCTCTAAGCCACTACTATGACCAATACCTGATGTTTCGCTGTCTTTTTGCACGATGGCCACCCAGCCGTGAAGATACATGCGCCCAGCAATCGTGACGGTGTTGCCTTCAAGGCCAACCCCGTAGTTGGCGGTAGCGAGTTGCGCTAAGGCGCCGTTGGCGCGGTTGAGGGCGCCTTGAATTGACTCTTCGTCGGTGGTTGGTTGATCGGCAATGCCTGATTCTACGTCGAAGCCTTGGGTTTCGATGGTAGCGTATGGAAAGGCTTTTTCGAAAGCGGTGTGGACGGCGAGGTTTTTGGCTTTGTTTTTAGAGCCTACGGCGATGTGGATGAAGGATTCGTGTTCTGTCATGTTAAATAGTATAGCAAGTATGGATTTGGGTTCGAATACCTTTTGCTCATGGAGATATGATTTGAACTGATATGCGATAAACTTATTGTATGTTTGTAATACTTCTTCATTCATCAAAGACTACTAATAATCCAAGTAGGTATGCTTCGCATGCCAAAAACCTACAGACACCGGTTTTGTTGTCGTTTTCCGAAAAACTTGCTTCTTATTTGAAATCTTTAGCGCGAACACAGATTAAGGATTCGATGAATATTTCAGACGATATGGCAATAAAAACTCTTGAATTGGTTCAAAAGTGGGATACTTCTAACCCAACTCTTCCCGCCCTAGATATTTTTCTCGGCGACATCTACTCTGGCCTTCAGGCCCAAACTTTCTCCGAACAAGACCGCCAATACGCCAACAAGCACTTATTCATTCTTTCTGGCCTCTACGGAGTATTACGAGCACTAGACAAAGTTCAACCCTACCGCCTCGAAATGGGTTATAAACTCCCCGGCAACGTGCACGACCCATCGCAACCAAACTTCATTAGCCTCTATGATTTCTGGGGCGATAATATAGCCCGACAACTTCCTAAAAACCAACCTATTATTAACTTATCCGCTAAAGAATATACCAAAGCTGTGTTTCCGCACTTCAAAAACATAGATGGTCTTAAAGACGTTCAAATCATCACGCCTAAGTTCCTTACTCTCAGCCCTAAAACAAACGAACCGACTTTCGTGACCGTCCATGCCAAAATTGCCCGAGGAGCATATGCAAGATGGCTTATTCAAAACCGCATTGAAGATATTAATAAGTTGAAAGAGTTTAATGATTTGGGTTACGAATATAACGAGGTGTTAAGTAAGTCAGAAGAGCCGGTCTTTGTTGCTAAAGAATTCAAAGGCCTGGGCCTTAGTATTCGACTTACGAAATAATACTAAGCAACCATTTGAAGCTCAGAAGCAATCTGAGCCCCAATAGCTCGTGAATGTAGTTGCGGCATTGTTTCACCATCTGCTACGCCGGTATTTACGACAACTTCATGAATATTTGGGTACATATCAATCCATGCTTCTCGTCTGTCGGCTATTTCAATCTCAGGGATCGCCACACTAGATGTAAGTAGTGTGTGAACATTCTTTACAACAAGCTGTTCGCGTATATAGCGCGGGTTGACCATAAGAGAGATGTATTCCAAGGCTGCAAACCCTTTGCAAAAAGCCTCGTACTCCTGAGGAGTATATTGAACCTCGACACCAGCTTGTTGCAGCGCGTAGTGCGCAGTTAAATGAAGTGGACGCATAGATTCGGCTAAAAAATGGGCATGCGCTTTTGCTTCGTGCATTTCCTTTAAATAGAACTCCATTAGCGGCACGTTAGCATCTTTAAGATCTTCATTAGGAAAATCTGGTTGGTGTCTTATAATTTCTAATCCTGACATAACGCTCTCCTCGTTTGTTAACCCAGATTACTCCTTTGAGTTAAGCTAGTCAAACATTGTTATCCACACACTTAACAGATACGCATCTCATAATGTTGTCAAAAATGTATGTAACAAAAACACCCCCTCGCAATTGAGGGGGTGTGAATGATCAACTTAACAGGCCGAATGTTTGAATTACTGAAGTTCTACGCTTGCGCCAGCTTCTTCAAGTGTCTTCTTTGCAGCTTCAGCTTCTTCAGCTGGAACTTTTTCCTTAACGGTAGCAGGTGCGCCGTCAACGATTGCTTTAGCTTCACCAAGACCAAGGCCAGTAATGTCCTTAACAGCCTTAATAACAGCTACTTTTTGTGAACCAGCGTCCTTAAGAACGATGGTGTAGTCAGACTTAGCTTCTTCTGCAGGTGCAGCTTCAGCAGCAGGTCCAGCAACAGCTACTGCAGCAGCAGCTGGTTCGATGTTGTATTCATCTTTTAGGATTGTCTTGAGTTCGTTTACTTCAAGAACAGTAAGACCAACTAGGGTCTCAGCGAATTTCTTTAGATCAGTTGCCATGATAGACTCCTTCAAATTAATAGTAGTAATTGGGGTTTTACGCCCGGTTTTTCAAAATAATTAACTGGTTGCTTTAGCTTCAACACCGTCAAGAAGCGCGTGCAAGTTGCCCGAAAGGGCGCTTGTAACGTCGTGAACAGGTGAAAGCAATTGAGCAATAACTTCTGCAATGAGCTGAGACTTGCTTGGTAGTGATGCAAGGGCTTTCACGTCGTCTGCAGACATAAGTCCGTTTTCAACAGATAAACCACCAACAATGACCAAAGCGTCGTTCGTCTTTGCAAATTCGTTAAGTACCTTAGCAGGTGCGACTTCATCTTCAGCACTGATTGCGTAAAGCAACATGCCGTTGAGTGAAGAAGTATCAACATCCTTGTAAGCAGGGATGTCAGCAAGTACGACACGAACCAAACGGTTCTTGACGACCTTGATAACAACGCCATTCTCACGGGCCTGGGCACGGAGAGTTTGGATTTGAGCAACACTAATGCCTTGGTAAGCAGCGAACGCAGTTGTTTTTGCGTTAGTTAGAAGCTCAGTAAATTCAGCAACCAATTCGTTCTTTTTATCGCGACTAATTGCCATAAAAATCTCCTTGGTTTTAATATATTCGGCCGAGTTTTTAAGTTGCCGACAATTGGCAGCTTGTTCTTCTCCGACTCTTTAA
>Ga0065715_10000682_pt1 | contig 16767 bp, 13 predicted proteins | sample MisBulReplicate1_FD_59102 | JGI IMG/M metagenome (GOLD analysis project Ga0065715, IMG submission 59102) | Miscanthus rhizosphere microbial communities from Kellogg Biological Station, MSU, sample Bulk Soil Replicate 1 : eDNA_1 v2 (version 2) | ecosystem: Host-associated > Plants > Roots >...
ACCGGCACGCCGACAGTGGCGCCGCCGCGTCCAGGCTCGCTCCCGGCGCGTCCAGGTGGACCGACGCTGCCGCCGCGGTCCACGTATCCGCCGGCGCCGCTCGGCGGCCCACGCCCACTGCCCTCGCAGCCGATTCGCACTCAGCAGCCTGGTCAGCCCGGCAGCTACGCGCGGCCCGGCATGCCGTCACGTCCAGGCATGCCCGGCGGTCAGAGACCCGGTCAACCCGGTGGCTACCGTCCACCGGCCCCGCGTCCATCCGGCGGAAGGCGCCAGTCCGGGCGACCCACGGACCGCGCGTCGGCCCCTGCGCCCCTCGCACCGCCGCCGGTCACCAAGGCCATCACGCTGGCCGAAGGCATGACGGTGAAGGACCTGGCCGACAAGCTCGAAGCCAAGGTGAAAGACGTCCTGAAGAAGCTGATCGAAAAGGGGAAGATGATGACCATCAACTCCACGATCGACAGCGACACGGCGACGGCCGTCGCGCGCGAGTTCGGCGCCGACGTGCAGATGCGCACGTTCGAACAAGAGCTGGTGGACGTCGAGGCGACCGACAGCAAGGCCGAGGACCTGGTGCCCCGCGCCCCGGTGGTCACCGTCATGGGCCACGTCGATCATGGCAAGACGACGCTGCTCGACGCGATTCGCGAGACGCGGGTCGCCGAGCGCGAGGCCGGCGGCATCACCCAGCACATCGGCGCGTATCACGTGCAGGTGGGCGAGCGCCAGGTCGTGTTCCTCGACACGCCCGGACACGAAGCCTTCACGATGATGCGCTCGCGCGGCGCGAAGGTCACCGACGTGGTCGTGCTCGTCGTCGCGGCCGACGATGGCGTGATGCCGCAGACCAGGGAGGCGATCAACCACGCGAAAGCGGCAAACGTGCCGATCGTCGTCGCGGTGAACAAGATCGACAAGCCGGGAGCGAACCCGGACAACGTGAAGCGCGAGCTGGCCGATCTCGGCCTGATGCCCGAGGCGTGGGGCGGCACGACGGTCACGGTGGACGTCTCAGCGAAGAAGCGCCAGAACCTCGAGCTGCTGCTCGAGATGATCCTGCTCTCGTCGGACATCCTCGAGCTCAAGGCGAACCCGAAGAAGGCGGCCATGGGCACGGTGCTCGAAGCGAAGCTGGATCGCGGCCGCGGCCCCGTCGCGTCGATCCTGGTGCAGGACGGCACGCTCCGTGTCGGCGACAACTTCATCGCCGGCTCGATGGTGGGCAAGGTCCGCGCGCTCATCGACGACCGCGGACGCCAGGTGAAGCAGGCCGGCCCCTCGACGCCGCTCGAGGTCCTCGGCTTGACGGGGCTCCCCCAGCCCGGCGACACGTTCCAGGCCGTGGCCGATCCGGCCAAGGCGCGCCAGATTGCGCTCTTCCGTCAGGAGCAGGCCAAGAACAAGGCGCTCGGCGCCAAGGGTGGCCGGCTCACGCTCGAATCGCTCAAGGAGCAGATCGCCGAAGGCGGCGTGAAGGAACTGCCGATCATCGTGAAGGCCGACGTGCAGGGCTCGGCGGAAGTGCTCGCCGACTCGCTCGACAAGCTGAGCGACGATCGCGTGAAGATCAAGATCATCCACTCCGGCGTCGGCGCCATCAACGAGTTCGACGTCCTGCTCGCCTCGGCGAGCAACGCGATCGTCATCGGCTTCAACGTGAGGCCCGATCGCAACGCCGCCGACGTCGCGGACCGGGAGAAGGTGGACGTGCGCCTCCACTCGGTCATCTACACGGTGACCGACGAAATCAAGAAGGCGATGACCGGCCTGCTGGATCCGACGCTCAAGGAGCAGCGGCTCGGCGCGGCGTCGGTGCGCGAGCTGTTCAAGGTGCCCAAGATCGGCACGATTGCCGGCTGCCTGGTCACGGAAGGCCGGATCACGCGGTCGGGCGACTCGCAGGCCCGCGTGCTACGCGACAACGTCGTGGTTTTCGAGGGCAAGATCACGTCGCTGCGCCGCTTCAAGGACGACGTGTCGGAAGTGAAGTCGGGGCTCGAGTGCGGCATCGGCATCGATCGGTTCAACGACCTCAAGGTCGGCGACGTGATCGAGGTGTTCGTCGTCGAGAAGGTGGCGGCCACCGCGTAGCCTCCTGCCGATGGTCGTGGCCCTGCTGTCGATCGAGTGTCACCTGCCGGCGGCGCGATCTCTGAAGGACAAGCGGATGGTGCTGCAGAGCGTCAAGGGACGCCTGCGGAGCCTGAACGTCTCGGTGGCCGAGGTCGAGCACCAGGACCTCTGGCAGCGCGCCGGTATCGCGGTCGTCACCGTGGCGGCCAACGAAGAGCTCGCCGAGAAGGCACTCAACGGGGTGCTGGACGACATCGAGCGCCACGAGCCTGGCCTGGTGACCCGCAGTGAGATCGAGTTTCTAGCCTGAAATGTCCCGCACAATCCGTCTCGGGGAACAGATTCGCGAGGAAGTCGCCGACATTCTCGGGCGCGAGGTTCGCGACCCGGGTATCGGGTTCCTCACGCTCACGCGGGTGCGTGTCACCGACGATCTGTCGCAGGCGCGGATCTACTACACGATGCTCGGCGAGCCGGCCGACCGGAAGAAGACGGCGCGGGCGCTCGAGCGCGCGCTGCCGTTCATCCGGAGGGCGCTGGCCGAGCGGCTGCACGTACGCCGAATGCCGGAGCTGGCCTTCCAGTTCGACGAGTCGGTCGCCCACCAGGCGCGGGTCGAGGAACTGCTCGAGGAGATCAAGCGCGAAGACCTCGAGCGCGCGGCCGCCGCGACGCCGGACGCTGGGGACTCTCCCCCGCCAGACGCGGGCGGGACAGAGGGGGACCGTTCCCCACAAGGCGCGGGCGAAACAGAGGGGGACTGTCCCCCGCGAGTCGCAAGGGGGACAGTCCCCAAGGATGAGCATGAGTAGTCACCAGCAGGCGATTGCCGGCATCGTCGACGCGATCCGGACACGCCAGCGGTTCGTGTTGAGCTCGCACGCGCGGCCCGACGGCGACGCCATCGGAGCGCAGCTCGCGATGGCCTACGCCCTCGATGCGCTCGGCAAGGACGTGGTCCTGATCAACAAGGACCCGGTGCCCGGGCCGCTGCGCGCGTTCCCCGGCGCCGAGCGGATCGTCGTCGCCGATCGCGCCGATGAGACCTACGACGCCGCGATCATCATGGAGTGCAGCACGCTCGATCGCACGGGCGTGACGGGCCTGGACACGTCCTTCGTCATCAACATCGACCACCACCAAGGCAACACGGGGTACGGCGCGCTCAACTGGTTCGACGAGTCGGCGGCGGCGTGCGCCGAGATGGTGTACGACCTGGTGGTGGCGCTCGGCGTGCCGATGACCAGGACCATCGCCACGCACATCTACGTCGGCATCCTGACGGACACCGGATCGTTCCACTACTCGGCGATCTCGGCCCGCACCTTCGACATCTGCCGCGCGCTGGTCGAGGCCGGCGTCGAACCGCCGCGCGTGGCGCGCGCCGTCTTCGACAGCAATACGCTCGGGCGGCTCCGGTTGTTCGGGGCCGTGCTGAGCGCGATCGAGCTGGAGCAGAACGGCCACCTCGCGTTGATGCGCGTGGACGAGGCGATGGTCGCGCGAGCCGGCGGCACCTACGACGACACCGAGGGGCTCATCAACCTGCCGCTGACGGTGAAGGAGATCCAGGCGTCGGTGTTCTTCAAGGCGCTGAGCGCCTCGTCGTATCGCGTCAGCCTGCGATCGAAGGGCGCGATCGACGTGGCCTCGGTGGCCAGACGGTTCGGCGGCGGCGGGCATCGCAACGCCGCGGGCTGCACGGTCCCTGGCGACTACGCGACAGCCCGGGCCGCGGTGCTCGAAGCCATCGCGCCGGTACTGGCCTCCGGCCTCGCCGAGGCCGAGGCGTCCCCTCCGGCATGAGCCGACGACAGGCCGCCCCCGGCGCGCCTGAAGGCGGCTTGATCGTCGACAAGGCGCCAGGCCTGACGTCACACGACATCGTCGCCATCGCGCGCCGCAGCCTTCGGCAGCCGCGCGTCGGACATGCCGGCACGCTCGATCCGATGGCCACCGGCGTCCTCGTGCTGCTGCTCGGCCGCGCGACGCGCCTTGCGCAATTCCTCGGTCAGGACGAGAAGCGGTACGAAGCCGTTGTCGCTTTCGGCCAGGCGACGTCCACGTACGACGCCGAAGGCACGCCGATCGGCCCGCGGTCGGACACGCGCGTGGAGCGCGGCGCGCTCGACGCCGCAATCACGCGGTATCGAGGGCCGCAGATGCAGACCCCGCCGGCGGTGTCGGCCAAGAAAGTCGGCGGCCACCGCGCCTACGACCTGGTTCGCGCGGAGAAGCCCGTGGCGCTGGCGCCGGCGCCCGTGGAGCTGCACGAGGCGGAGATCGTCGAGTTCGACGGCCATCGCGCGACGCTGCACGTGACCTGTTCGGCCGGCTACTACGTCCGGGCGCTGGCACGTGACCTCGGCGAGGCGCTGGGCGTGGGCGCGCATCTGCACGCGCTGCGTCGCACACGGAGTGGCCTGTTCGGCCTCGAGGGGGCCGTCACCGTGGATGCGCTCGCCAGGGGGCCGGCCGACGCCCTCGCGCCGGCAGTCCTGTCTCCGGCCGACCTGCTCGCGCATCTGCCGGCAGTTGTGGCCACGGACGAAGGCTGCGAGAGACTGGGACATGGGCGCCCCCTCGAACCGGTGCACTTGATTGGCCGCTTTCCCGGGCGAGGCGACGCCCGGATTGTGGACCAGTCCGGGCGTCTCGTAGCCGTGGCGAAAGTCGGATCCGGAGCTTTGCATCCCGTCGTGGTGTTGATGTAAACTGTGGTGTTTCTGATTGTGCAGAAACGGCTTACGGCGGCCTGGTCACGACTGGGCCGTGCGTGGAGGACAGCAACTTGGCCCTGACGAAGGATCGGAAGACCGAACTGATTGGCTCCTACCGCACGCATGAGTCCGACACCGGCTCGCCTGAAGTGCAGGTGGCCATCCTCAGCGAGCGCATCAATTATCTGACCGAGCACTTCAAGAGCCACGCGAAAGACCATCACTCGCGGCGGGGTCTGCTGAAGCTGGTCGGCCAGCGGCGGCGGCTGCTCGACTATGTGAAGCAGAAGGACGCGGAGCGCTATGCGGACCTGATCCGCAAGCTCGGAATCCGCAAGTAGAACCCTTCCCTCCGAGTTACCTGGTCTTTTTATGCATACGCGTGAACTGCAGATCGGCTCCAAAACCCTTTCCTTCGAAACCGGCAAGCTGGCCAAGCAGGCCGACGGGGCCGTCCTCGTCCGCTTCGGCGACTCGGTGGTGCTCGTCACCGCCTGTCGCGCGGCCAACCCGCGCGAGAACATCGACTTCCTGCCCCTGACCGTCGACTACCGCGAATACGCCTACGCGTCGGGCCGCATTCCCGGCGGGTTCTTCAAGCGCGAAGGCAAGATGGCGGACAAGGAAGTCCTCACCTCGCGCATGATCGACCGGCCGATCCGGCCGCTGTTCCCCGCGGGCTGGCGTCACGAAACGCAGATCATCGCGCTCGTGCTCTCGGCCGACAAGGAGAACGACCCCGACGTGCTGTCGATCACCGGCGCCTCGGCGGCACTGGCGTTGTCGGAGATTCCGTTCCACACCACGATCGCGGGCGTCCGCGTCGGCCTCGTGGATGGCGACTACGTCATCAACCCCACCTACGAGCAGCGGAAGCGCAGCCTGGTGGACATCATCCTGGCGGGCAGCAAGGACGGCCTGGTGATGGTGGAAGCCGGCGCGAACCAGGTGCCCGAGGAGCAGGTGGCCCAGGCACTCGAGGCCGGCCACGCGGCGATCAAGAAGATCGTCGCGGCGATCGACTCGCTGGCGAAGGACGCCGGCAAGCCGAAGCGCCAGGTGGCGGTCAAGGACGTCGACCCGGAGCTGGTCCGCGACGTCGAGCAGAAGGCGCTTGCGCCGCTCACCGAGGCCATGCGGCTGCGCGACAAGCTCACGAACTACGCGCGCGTGGATCAGGTGCAGGAGGAGTTGCTTGCCACCTTCGACGAGGTCGACGCCGTGCGCAAGGCCGAAGCCAAGAGCATCTTCAAGGGCCTGAAAGAGAAGGTCCTGCGCGACGAAGTCCTCGATCGCCGCGTGCGGCTCGATGGCCGCAAGTTCGACGAGATCCGGTCGATCTGGACCGAGGCCGGCGTGCTGCCACGCACGCACGGCTCCGTCGTCTTCACCCGCGGCGAGACGCAGGCGCTCGTCACCTGCACGCTCGGCACGGCCGACGATCAGCAGAAGATCGAGCACGTGGACGGCGAGTACTACAAGCGCTTCATGCTGCACTACAACTTCCCGCCGTTCTCGGTCGGTGAAGTGCAGTTCATGCGCGGGCCTGGCCGCCGCGAGGTGGGCCATGGGGCTCTGGCCGAGCGCGCGCTGGCGCCCATGATCCCCTCCGAGGAGAAGTTCCCCTACACGATCCGCCTCGTCTCGGACATCCTCGAAAGCAACGGCAGCTCCTCGATGGCGTCGGTGTGCGGCGGCTCGATGGCGATGATGGACGCGGGCGTGCCGCTCGGCGCTCCGGTCGCCGGCATCGCGATGGGCCTCATCATGGACGAGGCCTCCGGCAAGTACGCGATCCTCAGCGACATCGCCGGCGCCGAGGATCACTACGGGGACATGGACTTCAAGGTCGCCGGCACCGCGCAGGGCATCACGGCCCTGCAGATGGACATCAAGGTCACCGGCATCACGGCCGAGATCATGCGCGAGGCGCTCGAGCAGGCCCGCGCCGGCCGCCTCCACATCCTGGGCAAGATGGCCGAAACGATCGGGGCGTCGCGCACCAACGTGTCGTCCATCGCACCCCGGATCGTCACGATCAAGATTCCGGTGGACAAGATCCGCGACGTCATCGGGCCGGGCGGCAAGATGATCCGCTCGATCATCGAGCGCACGGGCGTCAAGATCGACGTCGAAGACGATGGGCGCGTGAACGTGGCGTCGGCCGACGAAGCGGCGGCGCAGAAGGCGATCGGCATCATCCAGGAGCTGACCGCCACACCGGAGCTGAACAAGACCTACATGGGCAAGGTGCAGCGCATCACCGACTTCGGCGCCTTCGTCGAGATCATGCCCGGCACCGACGGCCTGCTGCACGTGTCCGAGATCGCCAACCACCGCGTCAAGGACGTCCGCGACGAGCTGAAGGAAGGCGAACAACTGCTCGTGAAGGTCATCAACATCGACCCCACCGGCAAGATCCGGCTCAGCCGCAAGGCACTGCTCAACGACGGGGCTGCCCCTGAAGCCGGCGCCGAGCAGGCCGCCAGCGCACCTTCGGGCGGTGGCGGACAGGACCGGCCCCGTCGCGACGATCGCGGCGGCCACCGCCACTGACGAGCTGCCGCCCCTGTCCGCGAAAGCCGCGGCGCCCGATACAATCGAGAAGACCCCCGGCCAGTCCCTGGCCGGGGCCGTCTCAACGGGCGGAGATGCTTCGATGGTACGGGCGACGCGAAGTTTCCGGCGGGCCCTGATCAATGCGCTGCTGCTGGTCGCAGCCCTGCCGCTGGCGGGCTGGGCCGTGGGGCGGACCGCTCAGGATGCCGCGCAGCCGCAGCGGGCCTTCACCCTCACCGCGTCGAAGTACCGCTTCGATCCCCCTCGCCTCGAAGTCGACCAGAACGACCTCGTGAAGATCACCCTCAAGAGCGCCGACATCGCCCACAGCTTCACGGTGGACGGCTATCGCATCGCCAAGCGCGCGGGCCCGGGCCAGACGATCACGTTCGAGTTCCGCGCCGATCAACCCGGCACGTTCCGCTTCTACTGCAATCTCAAGCAGGACGAGCGGTGCAAGGAAATGCAGGGCGAGCTGGTCGTACATCCGAAGTAGCGGGCAGCAGGCAGCCGGTTAGCCGCCAGTGTGCTCATAGCCACGGACCGCCCAGACCACGACCTGCTGCCGGCTGCCAGCTGCCAGCTTACGAGTTCTCAGCCGATCTCCACGCCCTCGCCGCGGCGAGCCTCTCCTCGAGCGGCGGGTGACTGTAGAACAGCCATTGCGTGAAGCGTGAGGGGTGCTCCTCGGCCATGTTCTGCGCGCCGAGGCGGCGCATCGCGGTAAGGAATGCGGCGGGGTTGCCGGTGAGGTCGAGCGCGAAGCGATCGGCGCGCCGCTCGTGACGCCGCGAGAGCGCCAGCCCGATCGGCATCAGCACCAGCGACACGGCTGCGGCCGCCGCGACGATCAGCGGCAGGCCCGCGGCATCTTCACGTCCCCGCAGGCCGAGCACGGGCCCGAACGCCGAGAGCGCGCGGTCCGCGGCGAAGAAGCCGAGCACGACGACCAGCGACTCGAGCGCGATCGCCCGCCAGATGTCGTGATGCACGTGATGCCCCAGTTCGTGGGCAAGCACCACCTCGATCTCGTCGTCCGAGTACTGCTCCAGCATCGTGTCGGAGACGAGAATTCGCCGCGTGTGGCCCAGCCCGGCCAGCGCCGCGTTGGCCTTCCGCGTGCGCGTTCCGAGCGCCCACTCGTACACCCCGACGATCCGCGTGCCCGCGCGGGACGCGAGCGACTCGAGCCGCTCGCGCAGTGACTCCCGGTGGAGCGGCGTGAACGTGAAGAAGAGCGGCAGCACGACGACCGGCGCCAGGTTGGCCAGGCAGACGATGACCGCCGCGAATGCGCCGCCGGCGGCCAGCCACCACCAGTCGGACGCGTGGAGGATCGTCGCGTAGATCAGCAGCACGCCCGCCACCGCGAGCAGCATCGAGAGCGCCGCGCCCTTCGCGTGATCCACCAGCCACGCCGACAGCGTCTGGCGTGACAGGCCATACCGCTGCTCGAGCGCGAAGCCGCTGTACCAGCCGAGCGGCGCCGCAATCACTTCGTGGATCAACAGCAGCAACACGGCCAGGCAGGCGGCTTCTCCGTAGAGTGACCCGCGCGACAGGCGCGCGGCGACCTCGTCCAGCCCGCGGGCGGCGCCGGTCGTGAGCAGCCCGATCAGCAGCACCGCGCCCCAGATGAGACCGGCGATCTCGGCGCGACGTTTCAGCCTGTGGTACCGGGTGGACTTGTCCTCGGTCACTTCCCCGCCAGAGTGATCCCGCCGTTCGTGGTGGACAGCTCGATGCGCGCGCCGCCGCCGTTGATGCGGCCCTCGACGTGCCGGCGCGACTGACCGCCGACGGTCTCGAGCTTCAGGTTGTCGACGCTGATGCCGCCGTTGGCGACGTGCGCCGTGACGTCGGCCTTCGAGTCGGACGGGATTTCGATCGACATCCCGCCGTTGGTGGTCTCCGCCGTGATGCCACCGTCGCCGAGCTTTGTCAGCGCAAGGTCGACGCCGCCGTTGGTGGTGCTGGCCGACACCGTGCCGGAGAGCTTCTCACCGCGGATGCCGCCGTTGGTCGTGTTCGCCTCAATGGCGTTGGCAAGGCCGGTCAGCGTGATCGTCCCGTTCGTATTCGTGATGTGCACGGCGAGCCCCGCCGGCAGTTTCATGGAGTATTTCACCTCGGCGCCGCCGCGCATCAAGCCCTTCGGCGCGCGGGTTTCCAGCCGTACGGCGTCCGGCTTCACGTTTTCGACGATCTCGATTTTCGCGAGCAGCTGCTTGGCGGCCTCGTCGCTCGAGGCCTTGGCGATGCGTTCAGCGTGGACCGATAGCTTTCCGTCGGTGGCCTGTGTGACCTCGACGGCGCCGTTGCCGTTCTCGAGCTCGACGCGGCCGCCGGGCGAGACGGTGTAGGTGCGGTCCCAGGTGTCGGTCGCGCGGCCCGACGCCATCCCGACGTGGAAATCACCGTTCCCGACATTGACGTCGCAGGCGGCGGCAAGCAGGGCCGCGGCCACGCAGGCCGCTCCGCGGATCGCGACCTTGGCATGAAGGGGTTTCATGGCTCCTCCTGGCGAATGATACGCGGCCAGGGACCCAACGGTTTCGCGGACCAGTCGTTCGCGGGCCTGAAGGCCCGTCGCCACACAGGAAGGCGTCGAGCGTTGTAGGTGGCGGCGGGCTTCAGCCCTGCGATTTCCTGCTAATTCAGCCGCACCGAGATCAACTTCGACACCCCAGGCTCCTCCATCGTGACGCCGTACAGCCGGTCGGCGATCTCCATTGTCTTGCGGTTGTGCGTGATCAGGATGAACTGCGTGTGCTGGAGCAGGCCTTTCAGCATCTCCACGAATCGACCGATGTTGGCGTCGTCGAGCGGCGCGTCGATCTCGTCGAGCAGGCAGAACGGGCTCGGCTTGTACTTGAAGATCGCGAACATCAAGGCGATGGCCGTGAGCGCCTTTTCACCGCCCGAGAGCAGCTGGACGCTCTGCAGGCGCTTGCCGGGAGGGCTGGCCACGATGTCGATCCCGCTGTCGAGCGGGTCGTTCTCGTCGAGCAGCGTGATGCCGGCGTGGCCGCCGCCGAACAGCGTCGAGAAGGTGTGCTGGAAGTTCAGGTTGATCGCGACAAACGCCTCGTGGAAGCGGACCTTCGACGTCTCGTCGATCCGCTTGATGGCCTCGTTGGTGGCGGCGATCGAATCGACCAGGTCCTTGCGCTGCGTCGTCAGGAAATGATGGCGCGTCTCGAGCTCGTCGAACTGCTCGATGGCCATCATGTTCACAGGGCCGATCCGGTCGATCTTGGAGCGCAAGCCCGTGATGGCCTCCTCGGAGGTGATGGCGCGAACCGGGGTCGTTGCCTGCTCGGCCTGCCAGCCCTGCTCGCCCTGCTCGCCCTCCACGGCGGCATCGGCCTGTTCGTCCTCGTCGTCCTCGGTGCCGCCGACTTCGAGCGCGCGACTGTCCGGCGTCGCTTCACCAGACTGCTCGAGCAGCGCGACTTCCGCGACGATCTCGTCGAGCGTCGCCTGCACGGTCTCGACGCACGTGGCCGCCAGGTGCGAGAGATCGGTCTCCGAGGTTGCCCGCGCGACTTCGAGCGACCCGGTCGCGGCCCGCACCTCGTCGAGGGAGGCTCTGGCCTCGCGCACTTCGGCTTCCTGCACGTCGACCCGCCCGCGCAGCGCGGAGGCGGTCTCCTCGGCAACGCGGACGTCGTGCCGGAGAATGTCCATGTCGGCGACGGCGCGATCGAGCTTGCCGAGCGCTTCGGCCGTAGCGACGTCGAGCGCTGCGCGCTCCTCTGCCTTCGCGGCCTTCTCCGCGGTGCGCGCATCAAACCGCGACTCCAGCTCGCGCGCCGCTTCCTCCAGCCGGACCACTTCGGAGGCGAGCGCCGCCGAACGCTCGACCAGCGCGGCGTGCGACGCCCGCGCCTCGGCCACTCGCTGCGAGCGGCCCTCGACGTGCTCGCGCGCCTCGGAGAGCCCCCGCTGCGCCGCGTCGAGGCGGCCTTCCGTCTCGTGCTGGCGGATCGCCATCGCGGCGCTCGAGGCACGCGCTTCCGATTCCCGACTGTTCAGCAGCTCGATCTCTTCGATGGCCTTGCGGCGCTCCGTCGCCAGCACGTCGTTCTTGCGGTCGAGCCGCACGGTCTCGTCGCGCGACCGCGAGACCTGCGCCTCGAACGAGACGATGGCCTTCTCGATCTCGTGCAGCTCCGCGCCGCGGACCTCGATGGCGTCCGACGTCTCGGTGACGAGCGCATTGGCCCGGGCCAGTTCCGCGCCCAGCCCGGTCACGTGCTCGCGCTCGGTCTCGATACGTGCGCGCAGCTCTTTGATTTCGCCCTTGGTCGCGAGAATGCCTCGCGCGTCCCGACGCCCGCCTCCGACGACCAGGTGGCCGCCGTGCACCAAGTCGCCGTCGAGCGTGGCGACTCGCTCGCCGGTCGCACGTGCGCCGGCGACGGCCGCGTCGAACGATTCGGCGATGTAGCCGCGCGGAAGAACGCCGGCGACAACCGATGCGAACGGGCCGCTGGCGCGCACCACGGACGAAAGCGACTGGAGCCCCGCGACGTCGGTTTGCGGGGCGTGCGAGGGCCCGCCGTCGGCGACGACGAGGAACCCGCAGCGGCCGGCCTCGCGTTCGCGGAGCAGCTGAAGTCCGGCCGCGGCATGCGCGTGCGTCGGCACGATCACGTGCTGCAGCAAGTCACCGGTCAACGCCTCGACGGCCCGCTCGTAGGGGCGCTCGACCTCCAGCCAGTCGGCAACCGCGCCGTGCTGCTGGACGCGGCCGTTGGCCTCGGCGAGCACCACGCGGGCCGCGGCGCTGAAGTCGGCCCGCGCCGCTTCGAGTTCCTCGAGCGAGGTAAGGCGGGCCGTGAGCCCGGCCAGGTCGTGTTCGCGTGACCGGAGGGCCGCGCTCAGCGTGGCCTGCGACGCGCGAGCCGAGGCCAGGTCGGACTCGAGCGCCGTCCTGGCGGCGCGAGTCGACTCGAGCGCGGCAGCGCGACCGGCCAGACCCTGCTCAGCCGCATGCCGATCGGACGACAGGCGCTCGTTCTCGACGCGCAGGTCCGAAGCCTCGACGTCGAGCCGCGACAGGGCGTCCTGCACGCGGTCACGCGCGGCCAGCGCGTTGTCGATGGCGTGCTGCAGCGCCGTGAGTTGATTCAGGGCTCCGAACACGTCGCGACGGCACGATTCGACCTCCGCCTCGAGGCCTTCGATCTCGCGCGCGGCGACCTGATATGCCTCGTGGTCCGACGCCAGGCGGGACTCCGCGTCGGTCCTGGCCTGCTCGGCGTCCGCCGCGGCGGCACGCCGGCCGGAGAGCTCCGCCTGCTGCGGCTCGCGCCGCGCCTCGAGCGAGGCCACTTCCCGGTCCAGCTCGGTGATGCGCACGCCGAGCGCGCCGATCTGCTGGCGGTTCAGCTCGACTTGCTGCTCGGTCTTGCGGATGTCGAGCTCGTGCGCGTGCGCCCGATCGCGCGCGGCCGTGGCCGTCGCGTCGGCTTCGGTCACCTCGATTCGCAGCGCACCGAGCGCCGTCTCGACCTCGGCGAGCCGCGCCGCGGCCAGCGCTTCGCGTTCCCGCGCCTCCCCGAGCCGCTTGCGCGCCGACTCGATCGCCTGCGCCAGGTCGCGGTGCTTCCGGGCGAACAGCACCTTCTCCCAACGCTTCAGCTCGTCGCGCAGGCGTTGATAGCGCCGCGCCTTTGCGGCCTGCCGCTTGAGGCTGCCGCGCTGCTTCTCCACTTCGAAGACGATGTCGTCGATGCGCGTGAGGTTCTGCTGCGCCGCTTCGAGCTTGAGCTCCGCCGAGCGCCGGCGGGCGCGGTACTTGGTGATCCCCGCCGCTTCCTCGATCAATTGACGCCGGTCGGTCGGCCGCGAGGACAGGATCATCCCGATCTTGCCCTGCTCGATGATCGCGTAGGCCTTCGCGCCAAGGCCCGTGTCCATCAGCAGCTCGTGGATGTCGCGCAAACGGCAGTGCTCGCCGTCGATCAAGTACTCGCTCTCACCCGAGCGATAAAGCCTCCGAATCAGCTCGACTTCCCGGCCAACAGGCCTGAATGCCTCGACAGGCTCTTCGAGCAGGCGCTCGACCCCTTCGGCTCCCTCGGCCAGGGCGCCATGTCCGTTGCCGTGGCCGTTCCCGTGGCCGTTGCCGCTTGCCTCCTCGACGACGACGGTCTCTTCCGCTTCCGCCAGTCCGGTGACGCCGCTCAGCCGCAGCCGGACCTCGGCGGTCGCCGTCGGCTTCCGCGCGTCGCTGCCGCTGAAGATGACGTCCTCCATCTTCTCGCCGCGCAGGCTCCGAGCGCTCTGCTCGCCCAGGACCCACGTGATGGCGTCGGCGACATTGCTCTTGCCGCAGCCATTGGGTCCCACGATCGCGGTCACCCCGCGATCGAAGGCGAGTTCGGACCGGTCCGAAAAGGACTTGAACCCGGCAATCTCAATACGTTCGAGGCGCATGCCTACCCTCAGTGCGCACGTCGGAAACGGCGCTCAACACCCGGTTTTCGGACCGGGCCCCTGCCACCCGAGGCGCCGCGTGGGACAGACCACACCGACGCCCTTCCGGAGAGCGGCTGGGAGCGCTCAGAAAGAAAGGGATCCTGATATCCAGGAAGGACGGCCGTCTGCAACGGCCGCCAGTGTAACAAGGCCTACCAGTAGTGGCAAGCCAGAAGAACGCCCCAATTCCTTGTAGGGCGTTCGACCCTGCGAACGAAGGCAGTTACTGATTCAGCCTGGCGGACTTCGCCCGCGAGAGCTGCGTCAACTGCTCGGCCTCCTTGAAGAGGCTGATGGCGAACTGCGCCTGCGGGTCCGTCTCGAGCAGGTGCCGTCGGGCGTTGCTCACGCCGAACAGCGCCAGGTCGATGTCGTACCGGATCATGGCCCTGATGAACGCCTGATCCGCCGTCCACTTAGCGTCGTCGATCTTCAGCCCGGTGCCGGCGACGTACTTCTTGAAGTCGGCCTCCATGCCGTCATCGACGGTGAAGTTCGGCCCCACGAACTTGCGGTCCTTGCCGGAGGCTCCGGGGCGCGTGTCGCCGACGGCCGAGAAACGCTGCGCGTAACTGGAGAAGAGCTGTCGCGCGGAAAGAGTACGGCCGAAGCGTGACGGGTTGAACCCTTCGATCGGCCCGTCGAGCCGCTTGTCCGGCTCGATGCCGCCGCCGCTGTACACGCGACGGCCGCTGTCGGTGTATTTCAGGTCCTTCGCGTCGTGCGGCCGCTGGTCATCCTGATCCTTCAGCGTGTAGCTGAGATACTCGTCGAACGTGCCGTCCCACGGGCGCTGAATCAGTCGGCCGCTCGGCGTGTAGTACCGGGCTGTCGTCAGCGCGAGGCCGGCGCCCTGGCTGATGCGATAGATCGACTGCACGAGCGCCTTGCCGAACGTCGTCTCGCCGACGATGAGCGCGCGGTCGTGATCCTGCAGCGCGCCCGAGACGATCTCCGAGGCGCTGGCGCTGTTCCTGTTGGTCAGCACCACCATCGGCAGATCGGTATAGTCACTCTGCTCGGTGGCGCGGAAATCCTGGTCCGAGTTCGGCACGCGGCCGCGCGTGTAGACGATCAGATCGCCCTTCTTCAGGAAGCGGTTGGCCACGCGAATCGCCTGATCCAGCGGCCCGCCGGGGTTGTTCCGGATGTCGAGCACCAGGCGCTTCATGCCCTTCTCGCGCAGCTCGGCGAGTGCGCGGCCCAGATCGCGATCGGTGTTCTCGGCGAAGTCCTGCAGCCGGACGTAGCCGGTCTGCGCGTCCAGCATGAACTCGGCGGGGATTGTCGGGATGTTGATCTCGTCGCGAACCACCTGGATGTTGATCAGGCCCTCGCTGCCCGGCCGCTTGATCGAAACCTCGACGCTCGTGCCCTTCTGGCCGCGCAGCTTCCGCACGGCCTGATCGGTCTTCCAGCCCTTGGCGTCCTCGCCGTCGATCTTCGCGATGATGTCGCCGCGGCGGATGCCCAGCTTGTACGCCGGCGATCCTTCGAACAGCGAGACAACGGTAATGTCGCCGTCCACGACGCCGATGGTGATGCCGAGCCCGTAATACCGGCCTTCCTGCCGCTCGCGCAGCTGCGCGTACTGCTGTGGATCCATGAAGTTCGAGTGCGGATCCAGCGTCTGCAGCATGCCGGAGATCGCGCCGTAGACGATGCGGTCGGACTCGACCTTGTCGACGTAGCGCGCCTCGACGGCGTCGAGCGCCGCGGTGAACGTGCGGTAATCCTCGGTGAGCCGATCCTGGGACGCGGCGACGCCGCGGCCCATGATGCCGCCGACAACGGCGGACAACACGATGGTCGCCGCACCAAGAGGGAGAAGCCGTGAACGAGCCATGGATCGATGCTAACAAATAACCCCAGCACCAGCAATGATTTCCGCGCAATCCGTCCCAGCAGTCATCCTTGACCGGCGGTCGGGGTGGTTCCTATAATGACAAGTATCAGGGCCTCGTCTCCGAGGCGCCCGTTCACGCCGTCCTCCCCGGGAGTGGTCTTATGTTGGGTTCCATCGGCATGCCGGAGTTGATCGTCATTTTCGTGATCGCGCTGATCATCTTCGGCCCCCGCAAGCTCCCTGAGCTCGGGCGGTCCCTGGGCCGGAGCATCAACGAGTTCAAGCGCGCGTCGAACGAGCTGAAGAACACGCTCGAAGAAGAGATTCGCGTGGACGAGCAGCGCACGACCGCGGCGCCGAAGGCGCCCGTGCAGGCCTCCGCCGAGCAGACGCCGCCGGCTCCCGCGGGCGACTCGGTGCCGCGCACCTCAGGTACCGGCGCCTAGCAGCCGGCCATGTCACTGATTCCGTTTCCGGGCTCGGCCGCCAGGCCGACGCCCGACGACGATCCCGAGGACGACGATCTCGATCGAGACGACGGCGCCGCGGGAGGGAAGATGTCGTTTCTGGAGCACCTCGACGAGCTCCGGAGGCGGCTGGTCGTCGCGGTCAGCGCGATCGGCGTCGGGTTCCTGATCGCGTTCGCCTTCATCGACCGCATCTTCGCTTTCATCATGCGCCCGCTGCAGCAGATTCTGCCGGCGGGCGGCAAGCTCGTTTACACGGAGCCCACCGAAGCCTTCATGCTGCAGCTGAAGGTGGCGGCGCTGGCGGGACTGGTGATTGCCGCGCCGGTCATCATGTGGCAGCTCTGGCTGTTCGTCGCGCCGGGACTCTACGCGCGCGAGAAGCGGTTCGCCGCGCCGTTCGTCCTGTTCTCGACGATCTCCTTCGTGGGCGGCGCCGCCTTCTCGCACTACATCGTGTTTCCCGCCGCGTGGAAGTTCTTTGCGAGCTTCAACAACGACTACATGCAGTTCATGCCGAAGATCTCGGAAGCCTTCGGCCTGTACTCGTACATGATGCTGGCCTTTGCCGTCATCTTCCAGATGCCGACGCTGGTGCTTGCGCTGGCGC
>Ga0065715_10000304_pt1 | contig 16758 bp, 19 predicted proteins | sample MisBulReplicate1_FD_59102 | JGI IMG/M metagenome (GOLD analysis project Ga0065715, IMG submission 59102) | Miscanthus rhizosphere microbial communities from Kellogg Biological Station, MSU, sample Bulk Soil Replicate 1 : eDNA_1 v2 (version 2) | ecosystem: Host-associated > Plants > Roots >...
ATGACTCATACCTTTATGGAGAAACGAATTAGATTGATACTCGGTGGAAAAAAATATCCAAAAAAACATTTGCACTGTCCGGAAGTACCGTTTATTTACAGAGCAAATTCAATGCTGGATCTTTTGAAGGAATTCCCATAAATTATGAATTTATATTACATGACTCATTCGAGATCTCTAATGGATTACGACGAATACTGGAAAAAATGGCTATCAATTTCTGTTGAGGTAATCGTTAATAATAATATTATCAAGTCAAGAAAAGGTGGGGACGTTATTTCAGTTGACAACGTTGGTCAAGCAATTACAAGTTTTGGTGGGTACAGCTAGACATCTATAAAAGTTAAGTTATTCAATTATATAACCAGCTAATGTTTGGTATTGACCCAAAAAGATATCTATCTGTTATTATCTCCGATTAAGTGTTAGCACAAGCACTAAAGTCGCAGATTAAAATATCTATTAATCCGGCGTATGAAAAATTTGTTACACCGTTAAGTCCTGCCGAGTGTAATAACTTAAAATCTTCTATTCAACGTGAAGGGCAGTGGGTCTGCATCTATAATGGATGAAAAACATAAGAGACGCGGGATAGACTAGAGTTTCTTCGATCTGTTCCATAAAGTACTCTAAAGAGGTATTACGACGCAAGGAGTGTAAACAGAAAGTCAGAACAAAACCTTGGCATACGTCAAAAATTGATAACCAGAAAGGGATTTAGTTATCGAACGTGTAAGTACTTTTGGTGTTGGTATTTGATGATTTGACAAGTCCATTTGATAATTTGACACGTTGAGCTAGACTTGTACTGCCTGTAACCCAAATAAATCATATTAAGTATAAACTACTGATTGAAAAACGAATTCGAAATAGGAATTTACAACATAGGGCAGGTCGAGCCAACACCTGAGCTTGAACCCAGTAATACAGAAGATCCCGGTGAAGGGCAGGAACAATCAGAGAACGAAGATCCTGCCTAGTTTTTTATAGATCCCAATTGAGTATAACCAATAATTATTTTAGTGTAGGCTTAGATATTGACCAACTAGATCTAGTTACATGCCTATTATTGGATAAGCTTCTCGGACTTAATAGGACTGAGGAAGAAGTTTATTCAATGTATGGTGCGTATGCTGAGTTTCTGCAAGTAGTAAAGTCTGGTCGGTCTCCAGTTGAATCTAGATTTCTATCAGAAATGGAAACATTGAGAGAAGTTTTGAAAGACGATGCACAGTATCTGCCGGTTGTTGATACAATCATTGACTTATGGAATCGATAACGATTATTGCTGCTTAATACGAATGTGGTATATATATGACCATGAAAAAAAGAAAATCTGATTCTATTTTACTTAGTCCTGTAACATTAACTGTACTTTGATTGCTTTAAACGTTGTATCAGCGGTGAATTTCCATGCTATCGGTTACCGGTTACATAAATAAGACTGATGTGAAAACTACATTTGGTCACGCAAATACCAGTCATATGATTAATCAATTCGTCAAGGACAGCAGTCAAAAAACTAGTATCCATTGTAGCCTGTTACAAACTTCAAAGGAAAAAATATTTTAACATTACTGGAATCTTTCTCACCCGGTTGCCATGTATGGTTGGAAGTAATAAAATATGGACAGTTGATCCTGAGAGATTATCTGCGAAAGTAGCTAAGATGTGGCTACTTTAACTTTATTTGGTTTCTCAAGACTAGCAAGTGTTCCTGCAAAGCTTGTACCGTAATTACCAGCAGTTATATGTACGAGTAGGTATCTAATATAATGAGGCTGAAGATTAATGCCGATGCTTATGTTGAAATGCAAAACTTGTGGCGAAGTTTTTCCCGGCGTATATGTGAATGAAGAAAAAAATGAAACTTCCGTGACAAAAAATTTGAATATGACACATACATGTTCAAGAGGACATAAGAACGATTATGTATCAGCCGACTATTTGGATTGGTCTGGGGCCGAAGAATTCTGAAATCGATTCTACTGTGCAAGTGTAACGCTTAGCTTACCTGACGTTACTAGAAACGCCTTGAAATTAGATGAAACAGTCAAAAGGCTGATTTAATTTATAAGAAAATTTCACTTTGGGTCATCGTAACACATAATCCAAACAGAATCATAAACGGTAAGGTAGCATCAATGTCGAAAATGCTGTATTGAACTTAATTATGACGGCCTTGAAACAGAGTGGTACATACTTTTTCTTTCTAACGTTTTCAACTAATGCTAACTTTTCTTCTGTGAGTATTTGCTGCAGTCTAACGAATTTTTTTACCAAAAAAATAAAAATAAAAAACGAACTAAAAAGCATTTACTAACTCGGTAGTAATTTAATACTAGACCTTAATGACTCTGTCTTTGTGATAGTTTAGAAGTTCATCCGACTGACCTCTGTTAAACATTGACTCAAAATCACGCTTATGGTATAAGCATATTTCTTTCCAATTTTCCCTTTTTAGGTCCTTGTGCAGCGTCCTTTCGTATTCCATAAGTTCAGATGATTTCTTTAGGAGTTGGAATGCCGACATGTCCGCGATCACAAATATCGGCATATCTGGATGTTGCTCTTCGACTTGTTTTATAAATGCTCTGAGGCGTTCAACATCTGAAACGCCATAATACTCGTTCCTGACAACCTTGAGCATATCTACAATAATTAGTGTATTTTGGAGTACCAACTTTTTTACGTCGATGTTATTGGCCTCTAGCGCTTCTCTTACCTTTTCTGTATTTTCGTAGAAAGGGAGTATAACAATTATTGAATCAGGTTGCGTTTCTAATTGCATCCTGACATACTTGGAGTACACCTGTCGAATCTTGGCCAGATCGGAGTAAAGTAAGAGATAATGATGACCAACTGGCACCTGTAGAAGTTTCTGAGAAATAGGGTCCGGATGGTCACTATCCTTGTTTTCGGAATCGAAGAACGTTACGTCGTTCATATGTTAAAATGCGCACTATATTATATTAGACCTGCATTTCAACCTTCGTGTATAATTAGTTTCTCTTTTTTTTCCGGTGACGACTTTATAACGAGATTTTGAACTTGCACAACCAAGTCCTTTATCATTATTGGCTTCTGCAGAAACATATCAACGCAATCGATGTTCTTGAAAACTTCATCCTCAAATTCGAACGCGCTAATGAGTATCCTTGTGATCTCGGGATTAATCTCTTTCACTTTACTCAATAACTCTGTTCCAACCAGTGACGGCGTTCTGTAGTCGGATATTATGCACTCGTATCTTTCACGATTGGCACTAAAATGTGCGAATGCAAGCAAAGGATCTGAAAATGCGAAGGCCCGTTATCCCTGGTATCTGATCGAGCGCATCTCTAAACAAGTATGCTAAGTCAGGTTCGTCGTCTACGACTGCTATAAACACTGGAGAGTTTTTTTTCGATCCAATGTAGTGCAAAATCATTCGGACAACAAATATTTAAATTTTATTTATCAATCTTACGTTTTGCGAGTTTAAGTCCACTATCTTCCCCTTTGAATTTTAGAGTTAATCAATCCTTATTAAAATGGCAACGAGTATTCAATGTGCGCATCTGACAACATAATATCTTTGATGGGCTAGTTCTAAGGACCACAAACTTGCCCAGTCCATCAAAGATTTACGATTAATCACCTGCCGTCTTATAGTTACCAAATCTTGATCCGCTTTACTCCCTAGCGATCTGGTAAGTTCTTTAACTACAAACTAATACGCGCCTTAAACATTGATTATTTTTTTGGTATCTGTACTATCCGATGATCAATGTTTTTACATTAACTTTGGCAGTACTGGTTGGCTTGGTAGTAATTGGTGTTTCTCTTTATTTTGCTATTGCTCATTACAGACGATAAGTTCTAAGATTTTTAATTCCTTAATATATTGTTAATACCCTCTTTTTTTAGGAAAATAAACTTTCTATTTATTGTCAAAAAAAAATATTTCTCAACCCATCAATATTTTGCAGGATTTTAATCTGTACGTCTAGCCGAATTTCATCCGGTGGCCCTATCTTTTTGTCTTGCATTGGGAATTATCAGATACAGGGTCCATCGATTTTCTATCTTTGAAAACTGAGACTTGTGTATGTGCCAGTTGACAACTTTCAGTTTTAACAGTTGGCTTTACACAGCTTTCCCAAGTCCATCCGGGTTCAAGTTTTCCTCTTCCAATTACGCTATCACCTACCTTAACAAGCTCAACTCTACTTTTATCAAATGAGCGTGTTTCATCTGGAGAGTCAAAATTTTTCTTCTGTATGTTCGCCAAGTTTACCACAACAGAGATAGCTTCTCTTTCTGTCGTAGTCATGGGATATATCAGCAAGATCGTGTAAACTTTGATTTGAGGTCACTGTCAACCCATCAACCCGAGATGCCAACTGGGCGTCTTTCATGTACGGTTAAATTAGCATTTGCTAAGCGTTAGTAAATAACTCCTGCCTAAGAAAAGTTTCTTTCACAGTAAATGTGGGTGTGTATATATCATTTAGATTTGACTGATTTCATGCAGTTATCGCAATATCTTTCTATTATGGTGGCACCTTCGATCTTAAACAGGGCCGTTTGTGTTGCCATGCTTCCACATCCTATACAAAAATAACTTCTCTCTTTATTTTTCTGGTCCCTTTCTATCGGCTTAAATTCAGGTTTGCTCCGAGTTATCATCTTTCCTATTATTTAATATGAATTAGAATCCCTAAAAACCTATGCCTTTTCCTTTGAAGGGCAGAATCATAGTGAGTTTCCCTAACCAATATTTCCTTCAAGGCAATCGTTAAATGATCATTGATAGTATCGCAATTTTATCATTATACAATTTTAATCATGCTCGTTCCTTCTTTGATTAACCTAAAAATGCTAAACTGAGATTCAACCATGAATTTCTCTTCTCCCATTGGACTTGTTACCTTGCTAATATAATAATCCGGAAAACCAAAGGTGCACTTTATCAATCACTATGGTCCTGTCAAGAAATCCATTTGCTATAACCGAGTGGGAGGGGAGACGCTCGGCAGCAAAAGCCTTGAATCCAAAAGTAAAATATCTAAATGTAGATAATTATGATACATTATCCTAAATCTTGCTAAGTTTCCATAAAATGAAGCTTCGTCAGAGTGGCTGATGGGTTACGTGAATATCCCATCTGTCACTTTCCAAATTAACTTTACACTTTTTTGATGCCTGGATGAGGAAATCAGACAATAAAGTCTATTTCATAGGCCTTTGTCTATGATCCTTTATTTCTTCAAATTCTACTTTTCTTTGGTACTTTCTTCTCTGTCCCACATTCAACTCTTCAATAGTAACTACAATGAGGTCTGCAAATAATCATTATGCCGGATTTGGGCCCAAAACTTCCAATGTGGTTACAGAGTAATTAAGGTAATTTCTTAAAATACTTGGCACGTATAGTTAATTTGATAATTCAAGCTATATGCCTACGTTATGACGTCCTGTGATATAGGCTCTGCCGAGGAAGTAGTTTCTGACTTGCAAAAAATTAATGGTGTTCAAGAAGTTTCGATGGTTAATGGAATTTACGATATAGTTGCAAAGACAAGTGCAAGAAACGCGAAAGACCTTGAACGAACTAATATGCAAATAAGAGAGATTGACAAAGTTCTGAGTACCATGACACTGATTGTTTCAAAAAGTTACTGAATTATTCGATTTCCTCGAATTACTTCACCACTATTGACAATCTCTCTGACTACGTGGTGAATTCACTAGATTCCTATTTCCTTCGCAAGTATTACAATCTTCTTTCCGTCACTAGATAGACTATTTAGGACCTTGTTTTTGACATTCTTCCTGTCTACCAATCCCATTTTATGAGCCCTTAGAAGTAATTTGTGTCCATATCCATATGCTCCTAGCTTGGTCAGTAATTCTCTCGTAGCGTGCCCTCTTCCTGGGCCTATGGTCCTTAGTAACTTCACCAATGCTTTCTGCTGCACCAATATCTTGAGTAATTTTGCATCTTTCATGCTATAGTTCTAAATGGATTAATATATAATCGTTATCCTTTATTAGCAACATTGATACTGAACTTTTACACGAAATAACCGTCCCACTCTTAGCAGACTAGCTATTATTGTATAGGGGTGTAGGAGATGTCTTTGAGAGTCTACTATTATTTAATTGAAAATAGCCATTATATTAACGGTTTACTGCATATAAGAATAGGCCATATTCCAAAATTCTATTTCAATACTACACGAAACTAAAAAATGATTTTTCATATCGAATTTCTTTATTTCATCTGCATTCTTGGCCAATTTGTTTAAGAGTTCCTTCATTTGGCCTACTTGTTTTTGTGATTTCCTTCGAAGAATAGAACTGTATCCATTGCTTGAAAGCCTTAGTTTTAATTTCCTTCTTAATTAATGATTCTGAAAATTCATAGTATGTCCAAGGACATGGAGCGATTGTAGATAAAATGATTGCCAAGTCCTGAGAATTCGAAACTCTTTCCAAATAAGAAACATAATCACGGGTAGTCTTTTCAGTAGAAACTCCTATGAGTTCTAAATTTCCTTCAAATTGAAGAAGTATTTCATTCTGCATAGGCATCTCATATCTAGTAGTAGTGTCCATTAAACTTTGAAACCATCTTTTTGTTTCCTTATCAACAGCAACTCTTGAAGCGGCTGCAACTAAGTTGCAAAACGATTCTAGAAATATCCGATCCTGTTTCATATAAAAAATAAACTTAACTATCGGGAGAATATCTTCCACAATCTCAATGATGAATTTGTGGTTCAGAATTTTGTTCCATTTATCAATGTTATTGTACTTAAGATCTTCCGAAAATGATATATTCGAATCCTTATAGTGTTGTATAGCCAAGTATAAAACATATTACATAAAATAAAAAATTGCGAATATTTCTCATAAAGATAGAAAGATAACAGCGAGGAACCACCGCGCTATTTTGTTTTGTTTAGGACATTCAACGATATTGGCAGTTTGTTTAGTTCACAAATACTTGGATTGCTAATAAAAATAGTTAATATGAATGGTATTTGATCTTGTGGCTCTTAAGTTCTTTATAATTAGAAAGAGGAGTATTACATTTATCACATCTCCATGAATACAATCTTGCTTCTCGATAACTTGAGTAGGTACCTTCTCTATTTTCCCAAATTCTATCCTCCAGATTATACGTAATGCGCCTGTAATTGATTCTGCCTCTAGAAGGTTCCAAAATTATATATTGACTGGTGAAATTGGCTTTCATAAATAGTCTTGGTTACTTTATAGAGTAAGAACAGACAATTCTAATTGTGGAATACCTGCTAAGACCTTATTAATTGAAAAGAGATTTTGGCTTGTTCTTCTTCTGAAGAACCGGACTGCTTTTCCGGTGGATCTATCTTGATAAGACCGCTAAAATCATCTTCTGGGAAGGATTTTTTGTCCATGTTGTGGATACCAACTGCATACTAAACGCTTCCATGGATTATCAATATATGAAGTAAATTCACCAATTTACCTTTAAAAATTCTTTACTGGTTTCACGTCGCAGTCTTTGTTAGTAAACCCTTTACATTTGTAGCTATGGCATCACTGACCATTCGCAAAATATTGTAAATGCCTTGTGTTGTCTCTATCGCTAATAACATGCTCGTAACCATTTTTGGCAGTTGTAGATCTGCCCATCACTTCGATTCTTTTTCTGGTAATCACTATAAGCCAGTATGTCATAAGAACCTTTATCGGGTAATGATTACTATTTTCTTCAAAAGCTAATGAAGTTATTATTGAATTGTGATCTTACCTTCATTAAGTTTGAAATTAGACGTACTGCTTTCTTTCTCCCTTTGGTGTATCTTTGTCGTTACTGTTGTACATACTTTAGGTCAAGCATGCATTTTTCGTCATCATTACAATTGTTGCACACGTACAAGATGGACTATACTATATCTACTCTATCACTCTGAATTTATTTTAGCTACATGTATTGTGCCATACTGGCAACTGGCTCTTTTGGTTTTGTTTCTCTTTGTACCTTAATTTTTCTGACCGCATCTTCGAAATATGGTAACGATACGAGTGCTTCTGAAGAATGTTTTGCTGCATCTTCAGGTGTGGGGTATTTCTGAAGGTACTCATGTAATACCAAGGAAATTGCAGTATTAGGGATTGCTGCTACATCTGCACCACTGAAACCTTCTGTCTTCTCTGCTATTATGTTTAAATCTATATCCCGACTGAGAGGTTTGCCCTTTGTGTGAATCTCAAGGATTTTGACTCGGGTTTTTTTATCTGGATTCGGTACATATACAATCTTATCAAATCTACCTGGCCTCAATAGCGCAGTATCGATCATATCAGCCCGATTTGTAGCAGCTATTACTACTACTCCGTGTAATTCCTGAACGCCATCCATCTCGGTCAATAATTGGGAAAGCATCCTCGCAGAGCCCCCATACCCGCCAGTTTCACCTTCTATCCCTCCCCCTCTTGTAGAAGCAATAGTATCTATTTCGTCAAAGAATATCACACAGGGAGCCGCTTGTCTGGCTCTCCTGAATATTTCCCTTATTCCTCTCTCAGATTCGCCAACCCACTTTGAAACAAGTTCTGGTCCTTTTACGCTGACAAAGTTGGCTTCAGCCTCTGTGGCAACAGCCTTCGCCAGAAGCGTCTTACCCGTTCCACTAGGCCCATGCAACAAAATACCCTTCGTAAGAGTATGATTAAGCTCCTTGTAAAGATCAGGATATCTTAACGGCCATTCAACTGCTTCTTGTAATTCACGCTTAATCTCTTCCAGACCACCTACATCATTCCATTTGACATCTGGTATTTCTAGGTAGACTTCTCTCATTGCAGAAGGCGTAACATCTTTCATTGCAATCTCAAAGTCATTCATAGTTATAACTAATTTATCTAGCGTTTCAGGTGATATTTTTTCATCTTCCAAATTAAGTTCAGGTAGCAATCTTCTTAAGCACCTCATGGCGGCCTCTTTGCATAAGTATTCTACATCCGCACCTACGAATCCGTGAGTTACCGCCGCAATTTTCTCCAGATCGACATCTGACTCCAAAGGCATATTATGTGCATGAATCTGCAATATCTCTAAACGGCCTCGCTTGTCGGGAACCTTGATTTCAATTTCTCTATCGAATCTACCTGGTCTCCTTAAAGCTGGATCTAATGCGTTTGGCCTATTAGTGGCCGCAATTACTATTACCTTACCTCTTGATTCTAAACCATCCATTAGTGATAGAAGCTGTGAAACTACTCTTCTTTCAACTTCGCCAGTTACTTCTTCTCTCTTTGGAGCAATAGAATCTATTTCATCTATGAAAATAATTGATGGTGCTTTATCTCTAGACTCCTTAAATATTTCCCTTAGACGTGCTTCAGATTCTCCATAGAATTTACTCATTATTTCAGGCCCAGAAATACTGATAAAATGAGCATTAGTTTCATTAGCTACTGCCTTTGCCAGTAATGTCTTGCCAGTTCCTGGAGGTCCATGAAGAAGAATACCTTTTGGTGCCTCAATCCCAAGTTTTTCAAATATTTCAGGGTGTCTTAATGGAAGCTCAATCATTTCTCTCACTTTTTGGATTTCTTCCTTTAGTCCGCCTATGTCTTCGTATGCAACTTGTGTCAGCCCTCTTATTGTTTCATTTTTTTCTGCAATATGGAATGATGTCTTTTGAGTAATTAACACTGCAGTAGCAGGGACGACCTCAATAACAAGGAACGCGAGCCTTCCTCCAAAATAGGGTACCGCGACATTGTCCCCCTTAATGACGGGCACGCTCTCTAAGGCATCGGCTAAATACCTCTCATCAACTGGTGGTATTGAGTCTAATGGAGCCACTATTACCTTCTCAGCTGGAACTGCCTTAATTTTTGTTATTTCGACGGTATCTCCAATGGCTGCACCGCCGTTATTTCTTGAAAGACCGTCAATTCTGATAATGCCTTTTCCTTCATCTGAAGGATAAAGAGGTAAACACTTGGCGACAGTTTTACGTTTGCCTCCTTTAACCTCTATAACATCACCAGTAGATGCGCTTAAAGAATCCATAGAATCATAGTCAATACGTGCAACCCCGCGTCCAACATCTCTCGTGTAAGCCTCAAGAACTTTCAGAGAAAATGTGTTAGGCATGAATACAGTACATTTCCAGTAACCCCTTATACGCCTTTGTAAGGTCCATTCAATCAATGATCGACAATTACAGGAGATTTTCGATATACTCGACTGTTACTGAACTTGATTGATCTGCGGTATGACAATTCCTAATCACAGAAAGTCTTCCGTCCAAAGACAAATAGAACCGTTCAGTTTAAGTTGTGAAACGTGCTGGAATATTACCGTAATATGGTTATACTTACTTCCTTAGCCTTGTTAATAGAAGGGTATCTCCATCCAACCTACCTCTACTTTATGCAGTTCTATCTCGCAGTAAAGTGTTTAATATTACATAACGTAATAAGTTACATGTTGTCTGCTCTTGTATTGATTAACTGTCATTTTCCATTCGATAAACAAATCTCTGAAAAACTTAAACACTTTTCACATTAGCCGGCGCTTATGAAATTTGTAATGTCTTCCTTTATGAAGATGACTACAGTATTAATCTAAGGCAGTAATGTATTGCAAGCATGCACAAACAAATGTACACTAAAATATTATTTCAATGCCCCGTACTCAGTTCCACGGTTACGATGCAAACAATACTCCAGTGGATAGAAGCCATCACTTACTGCCTCGTTATTTCATGAAGCTATCGCAGTTTTAAGAGATCTAAAGTTTGGATTTCAGAATAAAAATTAGGATTTAACAGTCACCAAATTTTTCCGATATTTCGGCATCGCTTAGATTTGAACTTGCAGCAAAGCGGCTGAAAGTTCCACTTTGACAGTCATTCTTATGTCCATTAACTACAGCCTCTAAGTCGTAGGTTGCCAAAGTATCAATATTCATGTGTTGATTGACTTTAAGCTGAGTGTTATTAACCGTCATGTTATGTGAAAGTAGATAATTTAAAAGATCATTTCTGTAGGCAGTATTGGAGTTATCTAATGAACTAGATTGACCAAATGCTTGCTTGAATAAGAATAAGGCTAGAACTAATACAGAGCCAATTATAGCAATCTCCACATACTTGTTCATATCAAAGCTCTAATTCGAACGACTCTTTAGCTCTATTAAATTCGTATACCTGCAAGTCTTGTGGATTATCTCTCATTCTTCATTAAGTCCAAAAATAGACCGACATGAGTCATCAGTGGGTTCAGTAAAACCTTACCATAGATGGATTATTGGTTTGTGACTGAAATAATCTTGCTCGGCTATTTTAAGCTAAGTTAATTAACACTGCGGAGGCTACTTAAATAGGTGTTAAATATTATAATTGGCAGTTTAGGGTAATTGAGCTATTTATTGACTTGCAACTGGTTATTTACTTTCTATACCTTGCTTAATTTCGCCGCTTATGTTACTTAACACATCTGCAATTCCTATACCAATTTTTTTGGCAATAATTTCGGCTGTGTTTAGTGAGCCTTCATTGAGTAAGCCTAATTTGCTTTATCCTGTTGTCCTTGTTGCTGCTTCGATTTATTTCTAGCCCGATATCTATTAAAGAACCTTGCCCTTCTAGTTTCGGCTTTTTCTGTGAAGGAGTGTGGTATGACAGAGATCCTTTCCATTGTTGGAATTCCTGAGTGAATCACGATCTGTATCTCTGCAGAAAGTAACTCAATTTCCTTCAGGGGCTTGTTTCCATCAACTTCGATATGGACTTCGGCTTGATATATCATACCTGCTGATCGCAATAGGACTGATTTTACAGATATTTGTTCGTACCCAAATTTTTCTTCGATAATCCTCTTTACTAAGTCAGTCATTTTAGGACTGTGCCAAGCATCCACAAGGATTAGCGATGACTGTCTTAGAGATAAGTAAGCTACCGAGAAAATGTACCCTGCGATAATCATTCCACCTATCGCATCTGCCTGTAAAAATCCAAACTGAGCGGCAATCAAAATACTTACAAATCCCACTACAGAGGCAGAGCCGTCTTTGATAGAGTTTTTTGCGTCGGTCTTCAATGATAAAATTTGATACTTATTTGCTATAGTCCGCATTTGAAAGGCCCTGTACAATGATACAGCACTGGCAGCAGCCAAAACGGTCATTGTAGGGAGCGGATGTCGGATGTCGTGAGGTTGAATAAAGGATTCATAAGAATGATATGCGATAACAGAACCTATTACTACCATCCCAATAGCTGCCATCATTGCAGCAAATGTTTCAACTTTGTGGTATCCAAAATGAAATTTTTTATCAGGTGGTTTTTGGGCAACTCGTAAACCAAGAAGAACTATAAAAGAAATCATAGCATCAGACATCGAGTCAATGCCGTCTGCTGAAGCAACTACACTACCGCTTATTTGACCCATGATCAGTTCTACTATTCCGATTCCAATCAGCGTAAAAACCGAAATCTTGGCTATCCGCTGTCCTGCAATAATCCCTTCGTTAATAATGGAACGGTTCTCTGCAACTCTTCGTGACCGAACATCATTCCAGTTGGGATCTGAAGCCTCTCCGTCTCGCGATTCAGCCAATCTTATAGAATGGTACCTTTTGCGCCCGATCTTATATAAAGATTCGAAATATGCTCTTCTGGGGCAGTCAGTGCGTGCCTGTCCCGGCCGAGGCAAATAATTTAGAATAAAGACCTTCCCTTCGGGCTTCATGATTCAGGAGCCTTCATTAATTATACCCATCAAAAAAGCTGGCCAATTGTGACCTATTTGAGATTTAATTAGCCCGTTTAGTAAGCTAAATAAATAGTTCTAAATTGTGTCCATCCAGATTTCTAGCATTTCATTATACGCGTAAAAAGATAGTATCAACATACATGAAAATGTAAAAAGGTTTCCAAATGATTTCATTCCAGTTCTATAATCTGTAGGGATAGTTCTTGGTTCTTGGAATTGTAGAGTTCTAATAAAATGTATGAGTTTTATAATTGCAGGATAACCGAACTGTATTTGAACTCCTCCAGACTTTTTTCTCTGTTGTATTGAATCGTACATGAGGAGTAATAACTTCTCGATAGAATCGTAATGAGTCTCACCAGAAGATCCTTTCCTATGACTGTCCTTGGTTCTACGGACTTGATTCTCGTATGCAAGATAAGCTTTAAAGAAAGTCTTCAACGTATGTTCCAAACTTGTCATTAATTCAGAGAAACGGCCAGTATTTTCATTCTCAATATACTGTTCATCAATTCTTAGTGCCTCTACTATTTTCTTAAGTTGATCCATAGAACTTTTCAGGCTACCTATACTTTCCTGGTTTAGAACTGGAGATTGAAATGCCTGAATTAGGTTCCTAGCTCTAATATCAAAAAATGTCCATTCGCTATATACCAAACTAACCATCGTTTGTCTTGTATTTTGATCAGTGATGTGTTCTGTATTCAATTCAAAGCTTCCTCCTTAACATTATTGATATATGCATTTCTGTCTTAGGTCCATAGTAATTACATCTAATCGTTGATGTATAGTAAATGACTGGCCAAGACGGGAGGAGAGTGAAGAAAAACCAAACTGTGGCCTGCCTATGCACATCATAGACCCGGTATAGCAACGGACAGACGTGCATAGTGACAGGTCCGGAAATAGACATTGGAATCAAACTAATTAAACAAACTAAATCATTATTCGAAAATAAGTTAGGGTTAATGTTTCAGAATAAAGAAACAGTTCTTTAACTTAACAGTTATCGCACAGGGGCCATTTCCTTCCAATCATATCGATTGTCAATAAGAACGACTCGGCTCTAAAGAGTATTTTTCCAAAATAAAGGAACAATTGTAATGGCATGCCCAAATAATCTTTTATTGCACAATGCTGTTCTCTCTTGCCTCCATGATACCATTAATCATAGTTTCGCTAATTGCTATCTCCTTGTCATATTCCACTTTCACCATAAGTTTCGCACAACAGAGCGATATCCGCTGTTCAAATGGTAAGATACTAAGGACACACAAAGAATGTCCATCTTCAGATATTTGCCCGTTTCCATCAGGGCTCAATACGCTGGTGGTCTGCTCCAACCCTAACGAGACTCCTCCTAATAATGCGACTACCAATACTAACGGATCCAGTAGTGGGAATAATTCAACATTGCCATTATTCTTTTCTTAATTATGTTGAAATACGAGCACTCTGTCATCGTTTTTGTCGTAATAGGCATAGGAGTAGTATTCATTTTCTCATGGGTACAATCCAATTTTTTAAATGCAGAAAATAAAATCAAAGCTCCAAGTCATCTAGATATTGAATCTCAGTCGACAAAGCAGGAAATGGCAGCCATCAATAATTCAGCGTCGAATTCCACGAACGCGACGGAGCAAGCATCTAACGAAACAAACATTGTAAACAATTCTAATCAAAGTTTACAAGCGTTCACAAGCGGGACTGTTAACGGCTCGGCAATAAAATAATGCACAATTGAAAGAAGTGTGAAAAAATGGTACAGAACTATACTCTATGGGTCAAGGCATTATTTGCCGTAGTGTCCGGGAGAATCTCTACATCCTGATAAAGTGTCGGAGCGGAGAAAACAGTCCTATTCCCTATAGAAATCAAGAATCTTTATTAAAAATATTAAAGACTTCATAAATTCGATGGGCCAAGATAGTGAAGGGATTTTTCTAATGATTGGGAAATGTGAATGTCCTGTCATGTTGACATACAGTGGTTGTATCAGGAGTCCCACTGCTACAGGATTTTGCAGAGTTCGATATGACAATAGTGTTCACTCCACCATTAATACACTCACCGGATGACTGGCAAGCAGTATTTTGAGTGGTGATTTGACCACAGCATATATTAAGATTAGAGCATTCACCGCTATTTTGACAATTCATATTTTGATTCTGATTATTACCTCCTTCAATGAAATTGAGTGTAAAGCAATTACCAGTATTCGCACAATTCATATTTTCAGTATTCGAACTACCAAATTCAACAATACGGCATTCACCACTATTTTGACAATTCATATTTTGAGTATTTGAAAGACCGTTAATAATAACTTCACAGGAGGCAGGCTGATCATTTGCGTTAGTGCTTTCTGCACAATTACTGGTTTGAGTATTTGAACTGCCAAATGCGCGGGTGTCACAAAGAGTACTAATACCCCGGCAGTTTTTATTTTGTGTATTAGAACTACCTTCAGCGTCACTAAAGGGAAGGGCGCAATTACTGTCGATACAATTACTGTTTAGTGTATTTGAATCACCAGTAACGCTATTATCACAAATACTGTTACGACAGTGATTATTCAACCTGTTCAGGTTACCTACTGCAACATTGTCACAGTTGGCATTGTCTGTACAGTTGTTAGTATTGGTATTTGAATCACCAGTAGCAGAATTAAGGCAACTAGAATTCCTGACACAGTTATTTGTTTGACGATTAGAAATACCAATATCGATGTTTTGACAGGTAGAAGTTGTGTCACAATTATCAGCATACACCTTAACAATCGAAATGCTGCTAGAGGTTGTAGACAACAACAGTAGGCTAACGAAGATTAATGACACAGAAAGTAACAGAACATTTTTGCATTCCACAGTGAGAAACACGGGAAGATAATTATAAAAAGATTTATGCGCAATTGATTCACTGTTGGCATATCTTTTTCTACAATTTTTACACTTCTATCTTAGATCCATTCCGGTTACTCCCAAACTTGAACTTACAGCGCATGGCTAACACAAAATGGCGGGAGGGGATTAAGGGAGCAATTGAGGATTGGAAAATAATATGAGTTACGACGTCGTAATTACTTAAAAATCGATGGGCCTAGTGGCGACATTTGGGGACGGAAGGGGTAGGTAGGCCCACCAATATCTTTTGCCTAATACGTAATCATTCAGTGAACAACAGAATATAAAAGACTTTGAGTCTTTTAGTTACCCAGTTCGGGATTAACCCTGAGCTTAATCAGTGAAAACTTGTCTGGATTTATACTCCAGAAAGAATTGTTCTTTAAGGTTGTCTACCAAATGTCTGATTTCGTAAAAATTATTATACCGGTTTAGTTTGTTTGCTCGATTCTAGTTCGTGTTTTACACCCTTGAAAGGAGATTCCTTAATTGTGTGGTCCGTTGCGTTGCGATGAACTAGGAAATATTAATTGGTCCTGAACAAAATTAGTAATTAATGAAGGTCTCGCTACTACTACTTTGTGCGCGTTAATAGGTTTCTATGGAGTTAACAATAGAGGAATCTTTTGCTCCACAGACTCGGGCATAACTTGGAAAGCTCTCGAGATTCAATGGTCTAANGAATATCTTTTACAACATCCATATGGGATAGTAGTAGTAAGTGATGATTAATTGATCGAGCAATATTATTCCACAGTGAATACCACGCTCTTGAGTTGCTATGTTATTCTTTGCCTTTCCATGAACCGTACGAATATGCTGTATTTCGTGGTCAATATTTACTATGATTAGGACCGTCTTTTAATCATTGTAAAGTTGTCCTTGGCTTTTCCCTCTAAACTATCATTACCAACCTTTGCTTTTCAATGAACAATTTTGATTTAGGATTTTAGCAGTAATAATAGATTGTGGTACGATTTCCTAAGTTATGAACGATTAGTACCAAGCGTAAAAATATATTTGCATTTTTATTTGGTAAATAATGAATTATTATCGTTTAATAGGTAAATAAAAATAAAGAACTTCA